>SXGR01639354.1_pt1 | contig 18346 bp, 14 predicted proteins | sample 3174711 | NCBI WGS metagenome assembly SXGR01 (sample SAMN11356860, study PRJNA531348) | freshwater metagenome | isolation source: freshwater sample F1-60 | place: China: Fuxian Lake, Yuxi | collected 2017-12-25
CGAAGTCGGCGTCGGCACCATCGCCGCCGGCGTCGCCCAGGCCCACGCGGACGTTGTGTTGATTTCCGGATACGACGGTGGCACCGGCGCTTCGCCGCAAACCTCCATCACGCACGCCGGTCTTCCGTGGGAACTCGGTCTCGCCGAAACCCACCAGACCCTTGTCTTGAACAACCTCCGCTCACGCATCGCCGTTGAGACGGACGGCCAGCTCAAGACCGGCCGCGACGTGATTATGGCCGCGTTGCTCGGCGCCGAAGAATTTGGTTTCGCGACCGCTCCGCTCGTTGCCACCGGCTGCATCATGATGCGCGTCTGCCATCTCAACACCTGCCCCGCGGGTGTGGCGACCCAGGACCCGCGGCTCCGCGCCAAATTCGCCGGCAAGCCCGAGCACGTCGTGAATTTCATGACGTTCATCGCCACAGAAGTGCGCGAGCTCATGGCCCAACTCGGCTTCCGCACCATCGAAGAGATGGTCGGCCGTACCGACCGCCTCGAACCGCAGCGCGCCGTCACGCACTGGAAAGCCAAAGGTCTCGATTTCTCGAAGATCCTTTACTCGCCGGACGTCGGCCCCGAGGTCGGTCGCTTCTGCTCCATCAAACAGGACCACGGCCTCGACAAGTCCCTCGACATCACGACGCTCCTCGGCATCTGCGCACCCGCCATCGAGCGCGGCGAGAAGGTCATCGCCGAGCTGCCGATCAAGAACGTCAACCGCGTCACCGGAACGATCACCAGCTACGAAGTCACCAAGAAATACGGCGCGAAGGGTCTCCCGGAGGACACCATTCGTATCCGCTTTAAGGGTTCGGCCGGTCAGAGCTTCGGCGCCTTCGTCACGCGCGGCATGACGCTCTCCATCGAGGGCGACGCCAACGACTACTTCGGCAAGGGCCTATCCGGCGGCAAACTCGTCGTCCACCCGCCTGCGAACGCCGGCTTCAAGGCCGAGGATAACATCATCATCGGCAACGTCGCCATGTACGGTGCCACGGCCGGCGAGGTCTACGTCAACGGCCGCGCTGGCGAGCGCTTCGGCGTCCGCAATTCCGGCGTCACTGCCGTCGTGGAAGGCGTCGGCGACCACGGTTGCGAATACATTACCGGCGGCCGCGTCGTCGTCCTAGGGCCCACCGGCCGCAACTTCGCCGCCGGGATGTCCGGTGGCGTCGCCTACGTGCTCGATGTCCAAGGCGACTTCGCCCAGCAGGCCAACGTCTCGATGGTCGGTCTCGAAAAAGTCGAGAAGCCCGCCGAGATCGCCGAGCTCCGCGCCATCATTCAACGCCACGTCGACTACACCCGGAGCGCGCGTGGCCAGCAGGTGCTCGCCAACTTCGACGCTTTTCTGCCGAAGTTCGTGAAAGTCCTCCCGAAGGACTACAAGCGGATGCTCGCCTGTATCGAGAAAGCTGAGTCGCAAGGCCTCACTGGCGAAGAAGCCATTATGGCCGCCTTCGAAGAAAACGCCCGCGACCTCTCCCGCGTCGGCGGCAACTGACGGTTCGTCGCTCGCCACCCTCCACTCCCAGCTCTCAACTTTTCCGATCATGGGCAAACCCACCGGCTTCATCGAATATCTCCGCGAACTTCCCGTTGACCGCTCACCGCTTGAGCGCACCAAAGACTGGAAGGAATTCCACGTCCCCATGGAGGAGAAGAAACTCCGTAATCAGGGCGCGCGCTGCATGAACTGCGGCGTCCCGTTCTGCCATACGGGCAAAGTCATCAGCGGTATGGCCAGCGGCTGCCCGATCAACAATCTGATCCCCGAGTGGAACGATCTCATCTATCGCGGCCTCTGGAAGGAAGCCCTCGATCGTCTTCACAAGACTAATAATTTCCCGGAGTTCACCGGCCGCGTGTGTCCCGCCCCGTGCGAGGGCTCTTGCGTGCTCGGCATCAACAACCCGCCTGTCACGATCAAGAACATCGAGTGCGAAATCACCGACCGCGGTTGGGACGAGGGTTGGGTGCTCCCCGAGCAGCCTAAAGTTCGCACCGGCAAAAAAGTCGCCGTCATCGGCTCCGGCCCCGCCGACCTCTCCGCCGCCGAGCAGCTCAACAAGGCCGGCCACTCCGTCCCCGTCTTTGAGCGCGCCGACCGTCCGGGCGGCCTCCTCATGTATGGCATCCCCAACATGAAGCTCGACAAGAAGGAAGTCGTCCTCCGGCGCATTAAGCTGATGGAAGACTCCGGTATTACCTTCATCTGCAATGCTAATGTCGGCGATAACGTGGACGCCGAGATGTTCCTCAAGGAATACGCCGCGACCGTCATCTGCACCGGCGCCACTCTGCCGCGCGATCTCCCCATCGAAGGCCGTGCCCTCAAGGGCGTGCACTTCGCGATGGAGCTCCTGACGGCCAACACCAAGGCCGTCCTCAACGGTGGTGCCGAGCACTCGCCGATCCACGCCAAGGGCAAAGACGTGATCGTGATCGGCGGCGGCGATACCGGTACCGATTGCGTCGGCACCTCCATGCGCCACGGCTGCAAGAGCATCGTCCAAATCGAAATTCTCCCGAAGCCCCCGCTCGAACGTACGGCTGACAATCCGTGGCCCGAGTGGCCCAAGACCTACAAGATGGACTACGGCCAGGAGGAGGCCGCCGCGAAATTCGGTGCCGATCCCCGGATCTATCTCACTACGGTGAAGAAGTTCATCAGCGACGCCGCCGGCAACGTGCAGTCGCTCGTGACCGTGGAGATTAAGTGGGAGAAAAACGACAAGGGTCAGTTCATTCCCAAGGAGCAACCCGGTACCGAGCAGACGCGCCCCGCGCAACTCGTCTTGCTCGCGATGGGGTTCCTGGGGCCCGAACAGGCGATCCTTAAGGACCTCAAACTCGAGACCGACCCGCGCTCGAACATCAAAGCCGAGCACGAAAAATATCGGACGAATCTTCCGAATATTTTCGCGGCCGGCGACTGCCGCCGCGGACAGAGCCTGGTGGTCTGGGCGATCAACGAAGGTCGTGGGGCGGCGCGCGAGTGCGATCGCTTCTTGATGGGTTCGACCGATCTGCTGTAACGGATCGGCAGCGGCGGTTTCCCCATCGCCGATTTTAATCAACGTCCCAAAGCCCGGTGCCCAACACCGGGCTTTGTTTTCTGCGGTTGCGAAGCGCCCAGAACCCGTCGCACGCTGCACGCCACCCCATGAAATCACTCCGCTCACTGCTCCGCTTCGCGCTGGTGGTAGGATTATTGCCGTTCGTTACCGCCGCAGAAAAAAAGACTCCGGCCAAAAAGGCGCCCAATCCCGCCTACGCGCAGATCACCGATGTCGCCGGACTACCGCGTGTCCTCCTGCTCGGCGATTCGATTTCGATCGGCTATACGCTGCCCACCCGCGCGCGTTTGGCTGGCAAAGCCAACGTCCACCGTCCGGCGGAAAACTGCAGCGACTCAGGGACGGGCGTCCGCACCATCGACAAGTGGCTCGGCGCGGAAAAGTGGGACGTGATCCATTTCAACTTCGGGCTGCACGACGTGAAGTATCTCGATGATAAAAGTGCGTTGGTTTCACCGGAAAAAGGGAAACAGGTCGCGAGCGTGGCCGGGTACGAGAAAAATCTCCGCGCGCTCGTCGCCCGCCTGCAGCAGACCGGAGCGAAACTCATTTTTGCCACGACCACGCAGGTGCCCGCCGGATCGGCCGGCCGCGTCGAACACGACGAAATCCGCTACAACGCGGCCGCGATCCGCGTGATGAAAGAAAACGGCGTCGCGGTGGACGACTTGCATCGGTTCGTCGCCGCACGGCAGGACAAGATTCAGCTCCCGAAAAATGTCCACTTTACGAAGGACGGCTATGAGCAGCTCGCCGACACGGTGGTGGCGAGCATCGCCCCGTTGCTGCCAGTGGCGAAGGCGAAGTGAGTGGCACGGGCTTTCCAGCCCGTGATGGCGAGCGGACGGACATGGGCTGGAAAGCCCGTGCCACTGCGGACGCCTCACGTCACGATGCCGAGCGGCGCGGTCTTTTCCCAACGACCGCGCGTGAAATCAGGCACGTCGACAGACTGGCTGCGGTGCGCGACGGACCACTCGGTCAGCGGAATCAACACCGACCAACTGGTGCCATCGTAGACGTCTTGGTCGAGCGGTTCGCCTTGGCGCAGGCACGTGATGACGCGCCAGAGCATAATAAAATCCATGCCGCCATGGCCGCCGTTGGCCGTGGCGAGATCACCGATTTTTTTCCAGAGCGGGTGTTCGTATTTCTTAAACAGGGTTTCGAGGGTAGCGCCTTCGGCCCACGCGTGGGTGCTCTTCGTCTCGCCTTCGATCACGAGCCGTCCCGGATAGCTCGCGAACGTCCCCTTGGTGCCCTGGATGAGATTGAGGCGGGAGTACGGGCGCGGGGAGGTTTCGTCCCATTGCATCATGAGCGAACGGCCGCGCACGGTCTTGATGATGGAGGTATTGATGTCGCCGCCGACCCAGCTCGTGAGCTCGGTGTTCCAGCGATGATTCGCGGGAAATTTCGCCTTTGCGTAAAGTTCGCGGCCGCGAGCCGGCGATGAGACCGAGGACAAGTAGTCGAAACGGTCGCCGCGGTTGATGCCGAGATATTGGGCGACGGGGCCGATGCCGTGCGTAGGGTAGAGGTTGCCGTTGCGTTTCGCATAGTGCGGCGTGCGCCACGAGCCGGTGCCGTGTTCGACGTTGTTCATCTGCGAACGCAGCTCGTGGATATAGGCGCCCTCAGCGTGCAGGAGTTCACCGAGTACGCCGAGGCGGCAGAGATTGAGGCAGAGGAGCTCTTCGCGGCCGTAGCAGGTGTTTTCGAGCATCATGCAGTGGCGCTGCGTCTTCTCGGCGGTGTCCACGAGCTGCCAGTTTTCTTCGACGGTCAGCGCGATCGGCACCTCGATGAAAACGTGTTTGCCCGCGAGCATGGTCGCGACGCCCATCGGCGCATGCAGTTCCCATGGCGTGACGACAAAGACGATGTCGAGGTCCTTGCGCTCGAGCATCCGCTTCCAGTCTTGGTCGTCTTTGCCGTAGGAAGCGGGCACCGGGCGCTTGGCTTTTTCGACGCGCGCGAAGGCCTTCGCTAGGGTAGGCGCGTGATTGTCGCAGAGGGCGACGATCTCGACGCCGTCGAGTGTGAGCAGCGTGCCCAGATGGCCGCCGCCACGCGCGCCGAGCCCGATGATGCCGACGCGCACGCGGTCCATCGCGGGAGCGCGGAGGCCGACGGCCCCGGCACCCGGTGCGGGTGTGCTGGCGCTACGGGAGGAGGCGGTGAGGGCGAGGCCGGCGCCGACGCCGGCGACGGTGCGGAGGAAATCTCGGCGAGTATTGGGAGCGTTCATGGGGATGGAGCGAAGAGAGCGGTGCGCTGGCGCGGCGTCGAGCGCGGAAGGCGGCTTGCGAACGGCGCGATTTCGCGTGCGCTCTACGTCGTGGCGTTCGCGAACCCAACTCTTCGGGTATTTTTCCTGGGCCTGACCGCCGGTCTGCTCGCTTGGCCGCTCTGGGCCGCAGAACCGCCCGTCGCGGCTCAGGCCATGGCGCTGGCGCGCGGGGCGGCGACGGCAGCCGACGCAGGCGACAAGGCGGGTTATCTGGCGAAGATGGCAGCAGCGGTGGCGTTGCGACCGGATTTTCCGCGCATGCTCGTGAACCTCGCGGCGGCGCAGCTCGCCAATGATCGCGCGGATGAGGGGATCGCAACTTTGGAGAAACTCGCGGCGCTGGGAGCGCATTCGCCCGTGGAGAAATCGGCGGAGTTTGGGGCGCTGCACGGACAGAAAGAGTTTTCGGCCGTCGTGAAAAAGCTCGCGGCGAATCTCTATCCCAAGGGCGACGGCGAGATCGCGTTTTCGTTGCCGGGCATGACCGGAGTGATCGAAGGCATCGCTTGGCGCGAGGCGACCGGCGAATTTTTTTTCGGCGATGCGCACAATCGGTGTGTGTGGGTGCGTGCGGGGGCGACGAAGGACGACAAGCGCGGAGACCGCGTGGTGCGCCGCTTCACCCCGGAAGGCGAGGACCTGTGGGGCGTGCTGGGTCTCGTGGTCGATGAAGTGAATGGCGTGCTGTGGGCGGCGACTTCGGCGGTGCCGGCGATGAGTGGCTTCGCGCAGCCGATGGATGGCACGGCGGGGCTCGCGGAGATCGACCTCGCGACGGGTGCAGTGCGGCGGGTGATCCCGGTCGTCCGCCGGCCCGGAGACCAACAGTCGCACGTCCTCGGCGACCTCGCGCTCGGTCCCGACGGCAGCGTGTATTTGCCGGACAGCGGCGGGCCGACCGTGTGGCGGCTGGCGCCGGGGGCCAACGCACTAGAGGCTTGGGTGGAGAGCGCGGAATTTTTATCGCTGCAAGGCGTGGTGGTGGCTGCGGAGGCCGGCGCGTTGTTCGTCGCCGATCACGCCAACGGCTTGCTCCGCGTCGACCTCAGTTCGCGTGAAGTGCGGCGGCCGGAATCGCCGGAGAACACGACGTTGATCGGGATCGATGGACTCGTGCGGGCCCCGAACGGCGACTTGATCGCGGTGCAGAATGGCCTGCGACCGAATCGCGTGCTGCGGATCGCACTCGGCGGCGGCGGCGACACGGTGATGAGCGTGACGGTGCTGGAAGCGGCGCATCTGACGATGGCGGCACCGGCCCTCGGTTGTGTCGCGAGTGGCGGGCAATTTTTCTTTGTGGGCAATGCCGGTTGGACGCGGTTCGACGAGGCCGGGGCGGGGCCGACCGCGCCGCGGCCGGTACCGGTTTTTCGGACCAAGCTGTGAGGGTTCGGATTGGTGACGAAGCTCTCGCCCGGTGGCAGCTCTGCGTGACGCTCCGTGTCGAGGCACCAACACCGGTGGGTCTTCCCGGCTGATTACTGCTTCGCTGGGTGTGAGTCGGGGGAGTGCAGCGAGGCGCGGACGGTGGCCTTGAAAGCGGTGTAGTCCAAAGTAATTTTATCCTGTTCAGCGGCCGGCCCGCGGGTGTGAAGCTTGTCTTTAAGTCGTGCGATGCGTTCACGCGTTGCGGGATGGCTGCTGACGATTTCGAGCGCTTTGGCCACGCCGCCCATCGGCATTTTTTCCAGCTCCTTCTGCTCTTCGCGCTCCATCGTTTCGAAAAATGAAACCATGCCGGCGGGGTCAATTCCGCCGCTGACGAGGTAATCCCAACCGACGTTGTCCGCTTCGCGCTCGAAATCGCGCGTGAACTTCCGGTCGAGCAAGAAGGCACTGTTGTCGGCGAGTGCCGCGAGGAGACCGCTGGCGTCGCCGACGACGGCGGAGAGCGCGAGGTAGAGACCGGCGGAGGCGATGATATTGCGGATGCCGTGGCGACCGGTCACGTGGGCGATCTCGTGCGCGAGCACGCCGGCGACTTCATCGGCGCGGTCGGCGGCGAGCAACAACCCAGTGTGTAGCACGACGTGTCCGCCCGGCAGCGCAAAGGCGTTGAGCGCCGGGTCATCGATGATGGAAAAGGTGAAGGGATATCGGCGGTCCGAAATTCCGGCGAGCAACGGGTCGGTAATGCGTTTCAGCTGCGCGTCGATCTCGGCGTTTTTGACGACCTTCTTGGAGGTCATCATTTGCTCGAAGAGTCTGTCGCCTGCCGAGATTTCGAACGACACTGGCACAGCGGCCGCGGCCATTTTGACGAACCACGAGCGCGACAGCACGAGCGCGACGACCGCGAGGACGAGCGCGCCGGCGACTGACAGCAGCCATGCGGTGCCGACGCGCTTTTTGGTGCGGATCTGCGCGCGTTGTGCGGCGAGTGGCGGCGTCCCGAGGATCGCGGGATGATCGAGAATCGCGTGGTCCGCCGTGTGCACGGTGGTCTGCGGCAACGACGGGTGGGTGAAAAAAATGAGCCCATCGCTCGCGCCGCCGAGGGCGAGTTGCAAGCCGGTGAGCGGCAGCACGACCTCACCGGCCTCCGATTCGAAGCGCAGCTGAGCGCCCGAGAAGTGGATGGTGCCCGCGGCGCGACCATCGCTAAGGGTCGGCTGAAAAGCCCCACCTGCAAAGAGGCGGTCGTGCGACGTGAGAGCGGCGGAGTTCAAGGTCGGCGAAGATAGGGGTGGCGTTCGGGGCGACCAGCCGAAAGGGAAGGGCGGTGCGGCTTGGTCATGGCAGTTGGGGGTATAACCGTGCTCGGGCTGTTCGAGTTTTGAATGGTGCGTTCCCCGACCTAGGTTCGCGCCCGTATCGCTGATGGAAATTCTCGCTGAGCGCAAAAATCGCCTGCAAGCAGGCCCGATCCCCCGCGCCAGTTAAGCGCATCTTGAAAATAAATTGGAATGACGACGAACGCGTGCTCCTCATGGTGCTACCCATTGACGACAGAGGTTAGGGGCTGACCCGTTGGCGGCGTCGCATCGTCGGCCGGAGAAGTCGTTTTGCTAAGCCGGCGAGCGTTCGTAGCTCGGAAATAGGGTCGTTGATGGCGGCCGCCGTGTGCAGACTTGCGGTCGGGAGCGCCTTGCGACTGCGTGGCGGGCATGAAATTAACCCTGCGCGCCACTCCCTTTCTGTCGTAGTTTCTCGCGATGCTCTCCCAACCTCTTCCCGGTTCCAGCGGTGACGTGCTCACCACGCTGCCCTCGGCCTATCTGCCCCACGCAGCCACCGGTCTGCTGCATCTCCCGCGCTTCATCGCGAAGTGCCGCTACGTAAAGCAGCATGGTTCGCTGCCGCCGAGCTACGCAAAAAATTACCAGCGCGGCTGCGACCGGTTTTTGAGCCAGCATCTCGGGATCGAGCCAGCGGCGGTGGAAAAAATCGTCTTTGAGTCGGCGAGCGACGAGGAGATCGACGCGAAGTTGCTGCTGATTCTCCCGGCCGACGTGCGGGCGGCGCATTGGAATCGTCGATACGTGCAGATGGGCATGACGGTGGCGGGTCGGGAATTCATGGCGACGGCGCTCACGGCGATGGGGTGCGCGGATCGTCTCGAGGAAATCAAGAGTGTGCCCGATTTGATGGAATTCGACGAGCGGCGCATCGAGTAACGGACGACGTGAGGAGGCCGGCGGCATACGCCGCGAATTACGGTCTCGTTACCTCGTCCGCTACGTTCCGCAACTTACGCGAGCGACCACGGCGAGCGCATGGCTCGCGTGCGGAGGCGGTTCGCGACGTCGTCGTTGACGAAGGCTTCTTTCACCGGGTCCCACTGTAATTTGCGGCCGAGCACCATGCCGATTTGGCCGAGGTTGCAAACCGTGGTCGTGCGGTGGCCGAGGCCGACATCGGCGATCGGGCGTTGCCGGGAGCGCACGCAGGCAAAGAAATTGTCGTGGTGATTGTTGCTCAACTCGAGCTGCACTTTTTTATTCGGTGCCTGCATTTCACGGAGCAGATTGTTGTCGGAGGCGCTCATCTTATCGCGGGCGATGTCGAGCCAGCCGCGTTCGCCGACGAAGCGGGCGGTGCCGCCGCCTTCGAAGCGCGTGCGGCAGTGCATCGGGACGCCGTTGGCGTAGCGGACCGTGAAGTTGACGTTGGTGCAGTTCGTGAAGAGGCCGGTGCTCGGGAATTCGCCGTGGCCTTCGACCGAGACGGGGCCGCTGTCGTCCATGCCGAGCGCCCACTGGCCGATGTCGAGATAGTGCGCGCCCCAGTTGGTGACTTGGCCGTAGGCGCTTTCGGAGATGAAGCGAAAGTTGTAGTGGCAGCCCTTGGAATTGTAAGGACGCCACGGGGCGGGTCCGAGCCACATCTCCCAATCGAGGTTGGCCGGCACGGGTTCCGGCTGCCACGTGGCACCGCAGTGACGGTTGTTGGGCGGAATGAAACAATCGATGCGCTCGAGTTTGCCGAGGCCGTTGTTGCGCACGAATTCGGCGACGTCGTGGAACCGCTTCATCGAGCGGTGCTGCGTGCCATGCTGCGCGACGCGGTCGTATTTGCGCGCGGTGTCGACGAGCGCGCGGCCTTCTGCGATAGTGAGTGTGAGGGGCTTTTCGACGTAGACGTCTTTGCCGTTGCGCATCGCGTCGATCGCGACGAGCGCGTGCCAGTGGTCGGGCGTGCAAACGAAGACGACGTCGATATCGGTGCGGCGGTTGAGCTCGCGGAAATCGCCGTAGGTTTTGCAGTCGGCGTTGCCGTATCCCTTGTTTACGCGGGCGGCGGCGGAATCGCGGCGGGCGCGATCTACATCGCACACGGCGATCACGCGGATGGATTCGGGCGAGCCGAGCAAGGGGCCGTAGTGGCCATCGGCGATGTTGCCGCAGCCGATGATGCCGACGGTGATTTTCTTGCTCGGGGCGTTTTGGCCGCGGAGGCCGGAGGGCAAGATGAGCGGGGCAGCGACGACGGCGGTGGTCACGGCCGAATGTTGAAGGAATTGGCGGCGAGTGAGAGGCAGCGGGGAGTTCATGGGGCGTCAGGCTTTGGAGTTGGCGAGGCGTTCGAGGGCGCGGGTGGCGGCTTCACGCACGATGGCGGGTTCGGCGGAGGCGTCTTTCAGGGCGGTGAGGGCGGATGTGGCGGCAGCGTCGCCGCGGATGCCGATGCTGCCGATGAGGCCCGCTTTGGCGGTGTCGGTAAGCTCGCCGAGGGCGTCGCGAAACGCGGTGTCGGCTTCGGGGCCCGCGATGCGTTCGAGGGCGTAGCGAGCGGAATCGGCGGTCTTGGCAGCGCGGAGGAGGGGAGCGAGTGCGGGCACGCTCTTGGTCGAAGCGACTATCGCGAGCATCTGACAGATGAAGGCGAGGCCGGCATCCGTGCGGCCGGAGGCGGCGAGGGCCTTGAGCAATTTTTCCTCGACGCGTTCGCGGCCCTCGGGGGGTGTCGCGATCACCTGCTCGCGGACGGACCACGCGAAACTGCGGTCGGCGCCGTATTCGAGACGGGCGCATTCGTCCCATGGTTCGGGGGTGTTGCCGGCGTTCGAGTAACGATCGGCGGGATTGGCTGAAACGACTTTCTTGGGTTTGGCCGCGGGCGCAGCGGGCGGATTTTCTACATTCATGGTCGGGGAGGAGAGGAAGGGGAACGCGAAATGACGGAAAGCAAACGGAGGCAGGCCCGCAAGGGCAATTGCCGCCGCCCTGCGCAAATGCGTGCAGGGCGTAGGGTCCAATCGACCACCGAATTGATCGGCGAGGCGACAGCGGGGGGTTGCGCCGGCGCGCGGGATCATTTTTCCTCCGCGCATGATCAAGGGCCAGAAAGTCGTCTGCATTAACGATACGTTCACTCCCACCATCCGGGCGCTCTACCAACAGCTCCCGGCGAAGGGTAATATTTACAGGATTCGCGAAGTGTTTCTCGGTCGGGAAAAAATCGTGAAGGGTGGCGATTCGGCGACCGTCGGCCTCTTGCTCTATGAACTAAGAAATCCCGCCGACCCCTTTCACCAAGCGAAGCAAGAGCTGGGTTTTTCATCGGAGCGATTCGCGCCGTTGGCGGAACACCCGCCGGAGAAAGCCAAGGTCGAGGAAGAGGTTTACGATGGGGCTTGGATGCCCGCGTGAGTGCTCGCTGAGTCGTGCAGTCCCGGGGCGGCAGCAGTGGTCGCTTGAAACAACGCCGCCGCCCAGCCGTCTTGCGGTCACATGAAAATTTCCTGGCCGTGGCGTGTTCTTCGGTTGGTCGCGGCGGCGGGGTGGTTGGCGGTGCACGGCGGCTCGCTGGCGGCTCAGGACGTCGGCAAAGACAAACCCATCGAGCTGCCGACGTATACCGTGACGGACTCGCGCGATTTACCGCCGCCGGAACCGTGGCTTTACGGGCGCATTCCGGGGTTTGAAGTGCTGTCGAACGCTTCGGAGAAATCGACGAAGCGGCTGGTGGGAGACTTTCAGCGGTTTTTCCTGGCGCTGAGTTTGGTCTGGCCGGGCGTGCAGCAAAAAACCGCCGTCCCAACTTCGCTGATTATCTGCGGCCGGGGGGCGAAGTTCGACGCATTTATCCCGACGGGGCAGCAACGGCCCAATCGCGCCATGGCCAGTCTCACGCTGCGGGCCGCGGAGCAATCGGCCATCGTGATTGATTTTCAAACGAAGGTGCTGAACCTGAGCACGTCCGAAGGCGCGATGGCAGCAGCAAGCACCACCGCCGCCGCCGGCGAGGACGGAGTGAGTTTAGGCGGGGGCGATCCGGGCTTTCAAGTGGACGCCTACCGCCAGCTCTACCGCGAATACATTCGTTTCCTGTTGGGCGGAGTGGAGCCGCGCGGGCCCGCGTGGTTCGAGGAGGGCGTCGCCCAGATTTTATGGCGATGGAAGTGACCAACACGACGATCATCGTCGGCAAAGTCGAAAACCCAAACACCATCTCGGCCGAGCAGGGGGGGCTCAACGATGCCGGCATCAGCGGCACGGCGCCGGCGGAGGATCGTGATTTCAACGCGGCGTTGGCGAAGCGCCGGTTGCTCGGCATGGACGAATTTTTTGCGGTGACGCACGACGCCCCGGAGGCCAACAACGTGCTCGGCGGCACGTGGGCAAAGCAGGCGTACGCGTTTGTGCACTGGGGCCTCTATGGCGATCAAGGGAAACACCAGAAGGCATTTATCACGTTTCTCCGGCGACTTGATCGCGAGCCCGCCTCGGAGGCGCTGTTCAAAGAGTGCTTCAAGCAAAGCTACAAGGACATGCTGTTTACGATCCGCGGCTACGTGGAGTTTACGAACTACAAGATCGCCGGCGTGCAAGCCGGCAAAGGCGAGAAACTTCCCACGCCCCCGCCGTTCGAGCTGCGCGAGGCCACCGAGGCCGAGGTCGGTCGGATCAAGGGCGACGCGTTGCGCTTGGCCGGCCACGTCGCGGCCGCGCGCACGGCGATGACGACGCCTTACATCCGCGGCGAACGTGATCCGCAACTCCTCGCTGCGATCGGTCTGCTCGAACGCGCCGCGAACGATGACGGACGGGCGCGGAAATTTCTCGAAGCCGCCGCGCAAGCCAAAGCGGCGCGCCCGCGGGCTTATCTGGAGCTGGCCAAAATGCGTTTTGCCGAAGCTGCCGCGAAACCCGCCGAGACGCAGGCGCGCTTCAGTGCGGAGCAGACTGTGGCGGTGCTCACCCCGCTCTTCACCGCGCGCACCCAGACGCCGCCTCTGGCTGAAGTCTACGAACTCATCGCCGAGGCTTGGGCGCGGAGTATCATCATCCCGGGTGCAGACCATCTCGGCGTGCTCGACGAGGGCGTGCGGTTCTTCCCGCGCACGACCGCCTTGGTTTACGCGACCGCCGCCCAGAAAGTTCGGGCCGGACTCGTGGCGGACGCCCGTTCGCTCATTGACCTCGGGCTGCGCGTCGCGACGGAGGCCGAGACGCGGCGGAAATTTGAAACCTTGAAGGCGAGTCTGCCGGCCGTGAAGTAGGGACGCGCTCGCGCGCTCGCACCCTCGCGCCGATCAAAGAGCCGGAGGACTCGGGATTTCATGGCGAGAGCGGGCCACGGAAGATCCCACGAGGATAACGGTAAACACACCCCGGACAAGGCTGCGACCCGGCGCCAAGTGGCCCCCCAAATCCGGGCACGCGGCACCGCGGTTGTGCTCGCGGCGTTGACTCCGCCGGGCCGCTTGGCGACGTTTTCGCCCTTCCCTCCATGAAAAAAATCCTTCGCTCGCTTTCGATCTCCACCATGTTCGCCGCGCTCTTGCCCGCGCTGCCCGCAGCGGACAGTGGCCCTGTGGCGGAACTTCGCATCTACACCGCTACGCCCGGCAACAACGACAAAGTCCTCGCGCGTTTCCGTGATCACACAATGAAACTTTTCGAGAAACACGGCATGCGTAACTTGGGCTACGCGGTGCCGATGGACGAAAAAGACGGTGCCGGGGAGAAACTCATTTACTTATTAACGCACAAGAGCCGGGAAGCGGCGAAGGAATCATGGAAGAATTTCAGCGCGGATCCCGAGTGGAAAGAGGTCGTGGCCAAGAGCCAGGCCAACGGCAAGATTGTCGCGAAAGCTGAAACGGTGTTCCTCGCGCTGGCCGATTTTTCCCCCGAGATCGTCGACCACCAGGGCGCTCCCCGCGTCTTCGAAATGCGTTCCTACACGACGCCCGACGGCAAGATCGCTGCGCTCGACGCCCGCTTCCGTGACCACACGTGCGCGCTCTTTGTGAAGCACGGTATGACCAATCTCGGTTATTATCATCCCACGGACGCGGAGAAGGGTGCGGGCAAGACCCTGATTTATTTTCTCGCGCACGCGAGCCGCGAGGCGGCGACGAAATCGTGGGCCTCGTTCCGCACTGACCCGGTTTGGGTCGCCGCTCGGGCAGCTTCGGAAAAGGCCGCCGGCGGATCGCTCACTGCACCCGACGGCGTGAAATCGGTTTTCATGACGCCGACGGCTTTCTCACCGGTGAAGTGAGCGATGGGGCGGGTGGGCTTGGTGCCCTGCATCCCGACCAACGCTGGGCCCCGTTCTGACGGTCGCGGATTGCGCGACGCGGGGCTATTTCAGTTCACGGATTTTCGTTTCAATGGCCGCAGCTTTCAACTCGGCCTCGGCCAGTGGCAGTCCCGCCGAGACTCCTGGGCGCTGGTGCCCGGTGGCCGTCAGCCAGGCGGACATGACCAGTTTGCGGCGTTCACGGATGAGCCGTAGCAGGGGGGTGTCAGAGTTCGCCGTGAGGGTGACGAGCAGTTCATTTTTGTCGGGCTGGAGACCCCAGGCCGCCAGAATCGCGTGAGCGATGGCGGCGTGACCAGCGGTGTCGGGATGCACGCCATCCTTTGAAAAGGTGAAGACCGGATCCGTTTGACGGCGGTGCGCGATCGCCGCGGCCATCGGGTTATGCGCGTCGATGACGTCCCAACCTTGGGCCCGCTGGGCGACGAGCCACGCGGAATAGCGGGCGAGCACTTCGTTGTAGCCGGCAAAGGGAGTCGGGTAGGATTCGCGGCCTGCGGGGAGAACTTTGTCGGCGATAGGCAGCGGGTCGAAGACGGGCGGCGTGATGTGGATCATCGTCGCGCCGGTGGCCACGACAGCGGCGCGCAGGCGCGTCATGCCGTCGCGAAATTTCGCGAAGCGTTCTTCGGCGAGGGGAAAATAAATCCCATCGTTCATCCCGTAGCAGGCGACCACGACATCGGGTTTCGTCTGTACAAGGATGCGCGCGAGCCGTTCGTGGAGATCGGGCCGGGGAAATTTTCCGCCGGCGTGCCCAGGTTCGGACAGGCCGGAGACGGTTTCGCTGGAGAGACCGAGGTCGATGATTTCGCCCGTCCAGCCGGGCGTGCGCGTGCGGATGACCGTCTCGATGAAATCGACGTAGGTCCCGGCGTAGGTAATACTGTCGCCGAGGAAGACGATCCGTTTGGCCGCGGCGAGCGCCGCCGGAAGCCCCCGTTCATTGTGAGCGACGGCGAGCGGGTTCGGCTCGGCGGCGAGCGTGGCCAGCGTCGCCGCGAGGAAAAAAAGAAAGCGCACAGCGCCAGAGTGAAGCGATGGGATTCGGCTGAGAGGAGTGTTCATGAGTGGAAGGGCGTGCTGCAGAGCGCTGCGGGTGCTGGGGACGAGGGCGACCTCGCAGAACAGCCCGCGCGGCCCCTCCTTGGTTTGATGGGCGGTCCACGCATCAAAGGTGGTCAAAGCAGGTGTGAGGCCCGGTCGCACAGCTTTTTATTCCCCATGAGTCCAATGCCCCGAAGCTTGCTTCGGCTTGGTGTGAGAGTGTGTGAGCGAGCTGGCGCGCGACGATCAGCGGACTTGCGCGCGACGACGAGCGCACGAGTCGCGACGATGAGCGCACGAGTCGCGAGCAAGCTCGCTCCCACCTGCCCGCGAGGATGTGCCGTGAATGCTCCGGGCAGCTTCACTCCGGCACGAGCTCGGGCACGATGGGGCGGCCGGTTTCTCGGCGGATAGACTCGAGGTTTTCGCGGATGAGCGCGCCCATCGATTCGCAACGCAGGTAATCTTTGCGGCCGTAGTGTCCGGCGAGACCCTCGCGGAGTTCGCGGATTTTTTCCATGGGCGCGATGGGGTCGCGCGCCATGTCGTGGAGCAACAGGCCGAGACGCTCGGAGGCGAGCTGGGCGCGTTGGAGCATCAACGTTTCCTCCTCACGTTTGTATTGTTTGGCCGTCTCGGGCCGCAGGTGATTGATGCAAAACATCGCGAACGACGCGTTCTCTTTAAAGAAATGCGGCAGGTAGAAATTCTTGCGTCCGTTAAAACTCTGTTGGTCGAAATCCATGGCCCGGATACGCACCTGCCAGTCGTCAAAGTCCGGCGTGAGCAGCACGACAAAATTATACGAGCGCATGTCGCCGAGTAGACGGACGAAGCAGCGCTCATTGAACTTCACGAGCTCCTTGGCGATGCGGATCGGGCGGAGTTCCTTCCGGTGCAGCCAGCGGTCGATAAAAATATCTCCGGGAATTCCGACGACGTGCTCTTCGACGAGGGTCGTGCCGTGCGTGATGTAGTTGAGGCGGTTGGGCGAGAGCAGGTGCTCGAGTTCGAGACCGTAGACGCGGGAGGCGTCGGCTTTCTTCACGTAGAAATAGTCCTGATTGTCGTTGTAGGCGTTGACGATCCGGATGCGAAACGGGGTCGAGTTGCCGAAGGTGCAAAAATCCACGCGGTCGACGTAGAGATGGTTGATGACCGAAAAATCACCGTCGACCTTGAGGATCGCGTAGACTTTTTTCAGCGCCTCGTTGAGGGCGGGCATCTCGGTTTGGTCGTAGATCACGGTATCCCAGAGAGTGGCCTTGCCGTTTTCGTCGGTGAGCGGAATGACTTCGTGAAACGACCGGAGTCGTTCGTAGGTGACGGGGAGATCGCGTTCGCGACGGTAGCGGCGGAGGTAGCCCCGGAGATCGGGGCTGATGGGAAAGCTCGGCTTACGCTTGGTGGGGGCGGGTTCGAAAAGCGTCGTCGCGGCGGCGGCCATGGGGGCGAACATGGGATGGGGTGCGGTCGCTGGCAATGCTGGGGACGCGCGTGACGGCTGACGTCGCTGCCTTCTGCGTAGCGTTCAGATTAGGCTTCTCCTCTGGCGGTATTCGCGTTCAGGTCAGCTCGTCATGAAACTTCGCTTCCCGGTGATTCCCTCGGTGCTTGCCCTGCTGGGTGTCGGTGCGGCGGTCGTTGGGATGTTTTCCGGTCCGGGCATCGTGCCGCCCCCCGCCGCACCGCCGCCCTCCGTCGCCATGCCCAAGCCGGATGCCAGTGGCTTGGCGCTCGAGCGCGACCACGCCGCTGTTTTTCAACGCGCCTTCTGGCGTCGCCCCGCGTCCTCTGACAATATCCTCCACGCCGAACGCCGTGATTGGCTCGATGATTCGAGTGGCGTCCAGAAGTGGCAGTGGTTCATCGCCGTGCAGCCGAGCGCCGCGTTTCGCGACTGGCTTCTTAAAGACAATCCGTTCGAACTCGTGTTCGTCGCTCCCGGCACGGAACTCGCCCCGCTGTCGTCTCCGCCCGCCTGGTTTCCCACCGCCGGCGAACTCGCCGGCCTCAGCCGCTACCGCAATCGTGAAGGTCGCTATTTCATCTTTCACGATCTGGCCAACGACCGGTTCTACGCCACCGATGCGGGCGGCGGTTTCGCCGGCGCGTGGAAATAGCCGGGCGCACCCGGCGAGCTGTCGCCTAGGTGGTGGTGATTCCTCATCAGGCAATACGCGTGGACGCGCCACCCCATCCGCTCACACGCTTCGCCCAGGCAGGTGCAAACGCCAACGCCGCACCCGCTGGCTCAAACAGATCTCCACGATAGTTTCAGCAGTTGATTACGGGGTAAACAGTTCCGGCGAATTCGATCCTCGGTTTTCGTCCCATAGCGAACATAGAAACGGAGCCGCCAACTAAGCTGAACCACAAAGGTTAGGGGCCATATACTTATCCCGTTGAGTCCGGTTGGCTAATTTTCGTCGCTGGGCTCGGCTGAATCGAACTAGCGATGCCCAGCAGGGACTGACAAGCCGCCATCGGAGTGTTGCGACGGTTGAAGCGAAAGACGAACTCATCGGCGTAACGCTGAAGATATTTGGGCTCCACGCCATAATGGGTTTTGTGCGATAATGGGACTCCAAGGACTCCAAACATACCGAACGCGATTCACCTCTGATACCGGAGTCAACGGGAGAAGCATAAGGGGCTAACCCCGTTGGACTGCCGGCGCGAAAGTCAACCGCAGGACCGACGGTCGTAGATTTCCCGTCTCCGTTTCGCGGCCCTGCCTTGAGCGCGTGTCAACCTTCACGCGTTTTTATCAGCCCAGCCACTCGCCCCAATGGCTGCGAGGCAGAAAAACAAGACCCGATCCGAAGGAAACAGCGTTTGTGATTTATCAGAAAATGTCACGAGGAGGCGCGGCCGTGATTTACATCCAATGCCATCGTACCGTCGCCTGACTTCGGCGTGACTTTAA
>SXGR01101090.1_pt1 | contig 18338 bp, 18 predicted proteins | sample 3174711 | NCBI WGS metagenome assembly SXGR01 (sample SAMN11356860, study PRJNA531348) | freshwater metagenome | isolation source: freshwater sample F1-60 | place: China: Fuxian Lake, Yuxi | collected 2017-12-25
CCCGCTACGCTTACGGCCGCGACTACCACAAAATCATCGGCAAAAATCTCAAAAAACTCGAAGCTTTTATCAAAGAACTCGAGCCAGCCCATCAAACAAAATCCTACGTCGACACAGGACCGATTCTCGAACGCGCTCTTGCCGAACAATCCGGCATGGGAACTATCGGCAAAAACGGTTGCGTGATAACCAAAGAATTCGGCTCCTGGGTTTTTCTCAGTGAAATCATCACGACTCTCGATCTAAAACCTGAAAAGCCGCCACAACCAAAATTCCATCTCTGCGGCCAATGTACAAAATGCATCGATCAATGCCCCACCGGAGCGATTATTGCTCCTGGAGTTATTGATTCTCGTCTCTGTATCTCCTATCTCACCATCGAAAATAAAGACAAAATTCCGCCGGCACTCGCCAAAATTATCAAAAAAACCAAACTCCTCTACGGCTGTGATATTTGTCAGGAAGTTTGTCCACACAACACTGCAAAGCAAAAAATTCACACCCATCCCGAATTCTCAGAACCGCAAATCGCAACTGACCAGCTCGACACAAAAAAAATTCTCCAAATAAAAAATGACGAAGAATTTCTAAAAATCTTCGCGGGCTCCCCGCTGATGCGCGCAAAAAGAAAAGGTCTTCAAAGAAATGCAAAATTATTCCGCTAACTGATCTGCCGCCAAAGCCGCCTGTGTAATCCGCAGACGTTCGGCGGGATTTTTTGAAGAAGTGTCTGGCAAAACAATCGTTACAATCGCTCCCGCACCTGGGAAATTATCAATCGATACATTCCCTTGATGGGCATCTACGATATCTTTAACTATCGCCAGACCATTTCCTGTACTCTCCGAAAAACTCACTCCTCTTACAAAGAGCTGTTTTTTAATAATCGACTGAATTTCATCATTTTCCGCATCTCCTTCAAGTAATTTCCACTCCCATTCTTGGAGTACCACATGTTGTTCTTGTTTCTCACGAATCTTTCCCTGAAACTTTTCTAAGATACTGCCAAAATTCAAACCTTTGCCGGTATCTGTGACATAAATATAGACTGCACCATTCTTTTTTTCTGCGGAAATCATCACCGAAATTTTTTCCCCATTTTCCGAAGCAATTTTTATCGCATTTTTTTCTAGATTAAATAGTGCCACCATCAGCGCTGATTTGTCTGCTGTAATGATGAAATTTTCTGCAATAGCATTGATAATTATTCCATTTTCCTGCGGTACATCTTCTTGCTCAGAATCCATTTCTGTTAAGTCGTATACAAACCTTTTTGCATTCAAGAAAGCTCCGGGCTTTAAATCCCTACCCAGTTTTACTTGCTGCAAATCTAAACCCTGAGACATTAAATTCAAATTCGCTGTATAAACGTCATATAAAAAGGCTTTGTGATTATCCATTTGCATATTTTGCAGACATTTTATTCCTCCTTCTTTATCAAAACCTAAATAAGAACAAGACGGTGCAAGCGCTCCAAGAATGTTATTTTGATCATGTTCGATATAGTCCATGACCAACCTCGCTTCTGGGTAACGTTTTGAAAGCCTTAAAACCATTTTTTCAATAAGGTGGCAATATTTTATTAACCTCTCACCACTTTCCGCAGCCCTACTTAGTAAATGCGGAGAAACCTCAGGTTGTTCCAGTATTGCCAAAGAAGGTATTGCGGCAGTCTCTCTCTGCATATCCTGTAAGGCCTGAGTTAGAAATTGTTTTCCAAAATATGCAAAATCTTCATCAGACAAAGGTTCAATTTCAATTTGAAAATGTCTATCGAGATTTTCTTCCCCGTCTCTGCCTTCAGTACCTAGCTGTAAAAATCTAAAAACTTTATCGCTAATTACTTTATCTTTAAGAAAAAGAACCGGCGCAACAGAGGCTGAATAGCCGCTGCCACTCCTTCCTTCCTCGGCGCCAAAATATTTTTGCATCAATACATTACGCGTCATGAGACATCGTTATTGAGGTAAATTAAAACATGTTTTTCGGAATAAGTCAATAGCGGTTAGCCTAACAGCATTCCGAAATGTCGTAATGCTTTACCTCCTCAACCAAAGTTGTCGAAATTCCCTCACGGCTTTTTTGCATTTCCATGAAGTTTTGCTTGTTTGGATCTTCATAAATCACCCCCACATAAATTTCCTTATCCATGTCCTGAACAATTTTTCTTGCCTGCCAAATATCGTGTTTGTCATAGCCTGCTAGCTCTTCAATCTTTTTCACTCTTTCTCCATACCAATGATCCGGAGTTGCCTTGTTATAAGTCGGACATGCCTGCAGAACCTCCACAAAGGCAAATCCTTTATGCTTCAGCGCCGCCTGCATTACCTCTGTCATCTGATCCGGATCACCCGAATAAGTCCTTGCCACAAATGAAGGCTTTAAAGTTAAAACAAAATCCATCGCATTAATGCTTTCCACTACCACCCCATCCGGCGTCCCATTCATTTTCCAGCCTTTTCGGCTCATCGCCGACGCCTGACCGGTCGTTAGTCCATAATTTTCATTATTATGAAAAATAAACAACATCGGATAATCATTCCGTACCGCATGTACCAAATGATTCACACCCTCACTAAAAGTCGCTCCATCACCGGCGGCCGCAATCACCTTCATCTTCGGATTCGCAATCACCGCGCCCGCCGCCAAGCTAATCACGCGACCATGTAATCCATGAATCGTATATCCCTCAATCTTATCCGCCCCATTTCCGTTGCACCCCACATCAAAACAAAACAGCACATCCTTGCGGTCAAAACCCTCCAAAGTCAAAGCGCGTTTCAGCGCATTCTGAATGCTGTAATTCCCACATCCTCCACACCAGGTAATCACCTCCTCAGTTTCAAATTTGAGGTAATCCTTCGCTTTCGCCGCCAGCTCATGTAAGTTTGTATTGTTCATTGTTATGGGTTTTTATTCTTAAGGTTTGGAGGATAAATTTGATTAAATAATTATGATACCAATTTAACCATCATGATGGTTAAATTTTGGAGTAGTTGTACATGTTAAACTACTCCAATCGTATCATTTATTTAGGAAAATTTATCCACAAACCTTTTAAGATCTTCAATAAAAAACGGTCTTCCATCATATTTTAACAGTTTTCTTGCAAATTTCTTGTCAGTCGCACACTCCACGATATGGCCGAATTGACCGGTATAATTTCCCTCAATCAGACAAACATTACTATTTTCCTCAAAAAACTTCTTCGCCAAAACCTCTTTAAACGGATGCAAATAACTGTAATGTAAATAGTTCACCGCCTTCCCCTGCAATCTATATTCTTCGATTATATCCAGCATCACCGTTTTTGAACTTCCCCAGCCGATAAATGAAATATCCGCCCCGCTCTGCTGCCCAAAAATCTCCGGCTCCGGCAAAGTGCTTTTAATCAACGAAAGTTTTCGCATTCTCTTTGCGTACATCGCGCTGGCTTTTTCGCCATCTTCCGTTAATGTCCCGTCTTCCCAATGCTCATCGCCATTCGCAAAATAATAAGCCTCACTGCTTCCCGGCAGCCATCTTTTCGACAAGCCATCTTCAGTAATCTTATAGCGATCCTCATTTGAAAGTTCTCCATCCGAGAGACCTCTTTCAATCGGAATCAGATTCTGCAAAAACGGCTTTACCGTCAAATTGCTTTCCGCCACCACTTTTTCCGTCAAAACAATTACCGGACTCTGATACTTTTCCGCAAAATTAAAGGCATGTTGGATCAGACTGAAACAATCTTCAGGTTCGCTTACCGCCATCACAATTCGCGGAAATTCGCCATGTCCGGCATTGATCGCCAGATTCAAATCACCCTGCATTGTCCATGTCGGCAGTCCTGTTCCGGGACCCGGCCTCTGCGCGACCACAATCACCAAAGGATTTTCGATAATTCCCGCCAAGGAAACTGTCTCCGTCATCAGATCATATCCGCCGCCCGAAGTTGCCGTAAACGCGCGCGTCCCCATAAACATCGCACCCAAGCTCATCTGCGCCGCTGTAATTTCGTCTTCCGCCTGTTTCACCACCATCCCAAATTTATTTGCCATCTCTGACATATAAGTCAAAATTGTACTTGCCGGACTCATCGGATAGGCAAAATATGCGCGGACACCAGCATGTACTGCACCCAGTGCAATCGCCTTATTCCCTTCCAACAAAATCTTTTTCTCTTTTCCGACTCCTGCAATCGCAAAATGCAGATCCGTCTGCTCATATCCTGCTTTTGCACATTTTAAATCAATCTCCAAAAGTTTCGGTTTTTCCTTAAATCTTTCGGTAATTTCCTCCTCGATCGCCTCATAAGGAAGTCCCAAAGCCTTCCAGAGCATTCCAATTAAAACCATGTTTTGCATCAGCACATTTCCGCCATTTTCAAAAGAAATTTCCCGCGCCGGCAGATGCACAACTTTAATCCCTCGCTCCTCCGCTTTCGTCACAATATCTGCAATTCCCATCGGCCTTTCGTAGCCATGCACAAACACTCCGCCGCTTTTTAAAATATCAAAATACGCCACCATGCTTGGCTTATCGATAGCCAGCATAACATCTGCACCCTCTGACAAAGAATAAATCTTCTCGTCGCTGACATTAATCGTAAAACATGAATGTCCGCCCTTGATCAATGATGGATATTCGCGATCCGAAACCAGATAAAAACCCAGATTCATCAAAGCCTGACTTATAATTTCGCCAGTGCTGAGTAGTCCCGATCCGCTCTGTCCTACAATTTTAATTCTTGTTCTTTTCATATCAATTCAACTAGTTTTTCCGCCCACTTCGCCACGATTGTATCCAGATGCGGCAATGGTGAACGTGCAATTTTTAAGGGATCGATAATTGGCTGAGCCTCTTTTTCTTCAAAAAATTTCGTAATAATCTTCGCCGATTCAAGTAGGTAATCCATATCATATTTCGCATCTCCAAGGCCAATCGCCGCCACTTTTTTTCCTTTTAAATCCGCAACTTCGCGATATCCATTCAAAAACTTCTCAAAATACTCCTCCAGCTGGCCATGTCCGTAAGTCGGACTCGCCAAAATCAAAAGATCAAAATCCTTAACTGTCGCTGGATCTGTCAATTTTGCTTTCAGCATGGAAACTTCGTTACCATTCACTCTCAGGACTTCCGTCACCTTTTCGCAAGTAAGTTCCGTGTTCCCGCCGACACTGCCGTAGACGATTGTAATTTTTGCCATAGATAAGCTAATTCCCGCGTATTCTAGCACAAAAACACCTCTGTCAAAACCATTAAATCTTCTCCAAACTAAATCCCACCACAAAGAGCAAATCCGATAATCGATTCACATATTTCAAAACCCCCTCCGGCACCTCCTCCAAAGCGACAAGGCTCCTCTCCGCCCTCCGGCAAACTGTCCTCGCAATATTAAACCGCGCCGCCTCCTCAGTCGTTCCCGGCCGGATAAATTTACTCAAATCTCCAGCAATGTCTTCGTATCGCGCCATAAAATCTTCCAAATACTGCACATCATTTTCATCTATCGGCCGAATATTCCCTGGCCACTTCATCTCAAATCCCACAACCGACATAATCCGATAAATATCATCCTGTAGGCGTGCCACAAGCGAAATCAAATCTTCGTCGACGCCAAACCGGCACGCCGCCAAAACCGCCTGCAGCTCATCCAGGTCACCCAACGCCGCCATGTACAAAGAATTCTTTGAAACTCTTCGTCCGCCAAAAAGACTTGTCTCGCCGGCATCGCCAGTTTTTGTAGAAATTTTCATATAAAGATTATATAATGACCGCACTGCCTAACTCAATAAGGATGTCCAACACGAAAAAAGCGGCAAAAAAAGATTTCACTACTGAAAAAGAACTCGCAAAAGAAGTGAAAGAATTGGCAAAAGAAATTCATCATCTCAAGGACATGGAATTTGTCAAAATTCTTAAACATCCTGGCAGATTAATGTGGTTATCTTTTATCAAAGGCGCTTTTGTCGGTTTCGGCTCAATCCTTGGCGCCAGTATTCTCCTCGCAATTTTTGCTTTTATCATGACCCAAATCTCCACCGTTCCTTTAATTGGCGATTACATCAAAGATATTCAACAAAAAATCGAGGAGCCATCCCCTACCAAATAACTTTCAGAAATATGCAAAGAAATAAATTCAACTGGACACTTTGGCTATCTGCTGCCGCAGCGGTCATCAGCGTTGTCACTTTAATTATTATCGGCTCTAGCCCGAACGCCTACATCAAAATCCCAAACCAGATCGAAGCAACCGACTGGACCAAGGGCAACAAAGAGGCAAAAGTTACTCTTATTGAATACAGCGACCTGCAATGTCCTGCCTGCAAAGCCTTTCAGCCGATCCTCACAAGCCTAATGGCCGAATTCGACGACCACATTTTATTTGCATATCGTCATTACCCTTTGAAAACTATTCACCAAAATGCCGTAATTGCCGCCCAGGCCGCTGAAGCAGCGGGTCTCCAGGGCAAATTTTGGGAAATGCACGACAAACTTTTTGAAACACAGACTCTCTGGGGCACCCAAAGTCGTTCTGGAGCTATAGAAGATTTTACTGAATATGCCGTAGAGCTTGGCCTGGATGCAGAAAAATTCAAAACCGATATCGAATCTGCTGAAGTTGAAGATAAAGTTGAAGGCAGTTTCCGTACTGCAACAGATGCCGGATTAAACTCCACTCCGACATTTTTCTTAAATGGCGAACAGATCCGCAATCCAAAAAACCTCGAAGAATTTAGAAATGTAATCCGCAATGCTCTTGAACAAACAAACTAAAATTCTGATCTGGCTAGTTCTTGCTGTCGCATTTTTTGGTTTCATCGATGCTACCTATCTTGCTGTGAAGTTTTTTAATGGCACCGAATTAAACTGCGGTTTAACCGGCGGCTGCAACGTCGTCACTACCAGCGAATACGCCACACTTTTCGGTATTCCAGTAGCTCTTCTTGGCAGTTTTTTCTACGCAACAATCCTCTTTTTATCTCTGCTCTTCATCGATCGCCAATACAAATCTCTGCCAAAATTATTGCTCGCTTTGACAGCTACAGGATTTCTGATGAGTCTTTATTTTGTTTCTCTTCAGCTTTTCGTCATCGACGCCATCTGCGTTTATTGCATGGTGTCCGCAACAACATCAACAACGCTGTTCATTCTCTCAGCGCTATTAGTTAAATCTATGCGAAAGTCTTAATTATCTTTTCTTTTTCAGCTTCGGATAAAAGAAGACAAAAAATGCCACACCTGCCAAGAAAGGAAGGATGCTTAAAAGTTGTCCTATGGAAATTGGAAAACTTTCCGGCAACGGTCCATGAAGATCTTTGAAGAATTCCAATCCGAATCTTCCGCCAAAATAAGCCACCAAAAAGGCAAACATAAAAGTCATTGGAGGAGTTTTCTTGTAGTAATTTTTGTAGAGCCAGAAAAGACCGCCAAAAATCACAATAGACAAAGCCGCTTCATAAAGCTGAACCGGATGACGCGCTACGCTCTCAGCATTTCTCTGAAAAACCACACCAAATCCATCTGTCACTTTTCCGACAATTTCTGAATTGAAAAAATTCCCAATTCTCACAAAAGCCGCCGTAATAGGCACACCCAAAATCAACGCATCCGTATATTTACTGAACTTCACTTTATGCACTCGACACCAGATGAAATAGGCCAAGAACAGGCCGATTGTCGCGCCATGACTCGAAAGCCCACCCTTCCAGATCTGCAAAATTTCTATCGGATTTTCCAGAAAATAACCCGGAGTATAAAACAAAACTTCACCAAGTCGTGCACCAATCACCAAACCAAAAAATAAATAAACCGCCAAGCTTTCAAGATGTTCTAAAGGATATTTTTCCCGCTTAAAAACCCACTGCAGCAAAAGATAATTGAGCAAAATTCCTGTTGCAAAAAGCAATCCATACCAGCGCATTTCTACTGGCCCCGCACTTATCAAAACCGGATCAATATTATTGTAAAAAGTCATTTGAAAAAGATTAATTTGGCGTCAGTATATATGATTGCTTACAAATTTTTAAGTCTTCTTGCCGCCTCCTTAATTTCCTCCATCGTCGGCATCAGTGCAAAACGCACATAGCCTTTCCCCGGATTCACGCCGCCCTCACAGGTATCTGAAATCAAACTCCCTGGTGTCACAACGATTCCAATTTCCGGCGCCAGCAAGCGCTTTGCAAACTCAATATCATCGCCAACTTTTTGCCAGACATAAAAAGTCGCCGGAGCCTTTCGCACAGTAAGCCCGATCGAACTCAAAGCCTCAAGTAAAACTTCACGCTTTGCCTTATATAATTCCCGCATTTTCGCAACATGTTCATCGTCGCGCAAGGCCGCAATTGCCGCCTCCTGAATAATATTCGGCGTCCCAGAGTCAATATTCGTTTTCAGCTTTTTAAAGACGTCAATTATCGCCTTGTCTCCAGCCACAAATCCCGCTCTGTAACCCGTCATATTGTTGCGTTTGCTCAAAGAATAAAAAGCGACAATCCCTTCTCTTCCAACTTCCAAAATCGAAATCGGAGGCTCTTCAAAATAAATATCAATATAACAGCCCTCGTCTGCCGCAATGATAATTTCATTTTTTTTAGCCCAGGCAATCAGTCTCTCATAATATTCTCGGCTAGCAACCGCTCCCGTCGGCGAATTTGGATAATTGATCCAGATAATTTTCGCCTTCTCGCAAATTTCCGCCGGAATATTTTCAAAATCCACCAAGAAACCATTTTCCTCCAGTAAAGGCACATAATAAGGAACGCCCTCTGCAAAAATCGTTCCCGTTTTCATTGGCGGATAACCCGGCGACGGACAAATCACGATGTCGCCTGGATTAATAAATCCTTTTGGAAAATTAAAAATCGACTCCTTCGAACCAATATTTGAAGAAATTTCGGTCTCCGGATCCATCGCTACACCAAAACGGCGCTTCATATAATCTGCAGCCGCCTGCCGAAAATCTTTTAATCCCACATAACTCGGATAACCCGTAGTTGCATGCTTGCGCCCCGCCTCTGCCAGCGCAGAAATTACAAAATCCGGAGTCGGTTCACTCGGATCGCCCACGCCAAAATCAACCGCCTTTACGCCAGAAGCGCGTAAAGCATCAACTTTATCATTAATTTCTTTGAAGGCATAAGCCGGCAAACTTTGTAAACGTTTTGATGGTTCGATAATCATGTTTAAAGGTTAGTTGTACTATATAAATCTTCAAATGTTTCCGCCCGGCGAATCATTCTAAATGACCCGTCAATTCCCAGCAGATACTCTGCGTGACGCAGACGTCCATTGTAATTGTGGCCCATTGCATAAGCGTGGCCGCCGCAGTTATGAATCACTATCATGTCTCCAATTTTACAAACCGGCAGATCGCGATCTTTTGCAAACTGATCACAGTTTTCACAAATTTTCCCCACCACGGAAACGCTTTCATGTGGCCTGTCTTCGGCATTCAAAACTGAAACATGATGATACGCCTCATAAATCGAAGGACGCGGCATATCATTGCTCGATGCGTCAATTCCCACAAATTTTTTGTAGCCGTTTTTAATCACGTCAACTTTTCCGATCAAAAAGCCCATATCTGCCGCAATGTACCTCCCCGGCTCCGCCATTAGTTGCGGCTCTTTCAAGCCATGCAAGGCACACTGTTTGTCCACAACCGCACGGATATCTCCGGCAATTTTCTCCATATTCAAACTCATTTGCTCCGGCTGATAAGGCACACCAAAGCCCCCACCGATATTCATGAATTCAATTTCAATGCCGGTTTCTTTTTTCACTGTCGCCATAATTTCAAAAAGTTTCTCCACCACTGCCGGAAAATAATCTTCTTCCAAAACATTACTTCCCGTCATCATATGAATTCCAAATTTTTTCACCCCTTTTTCTTTCGCTAATGAATATGCTTTTGGCGCCTCTTCAAACGGCACGCCATATTTTGCATCCGGACCTGCCAAAACCGCAGTTCCCGCGCCGATTCCCGGATTTATTCTAAATGAAATCATCTCCGGATTCCCTAATTCATCGAGAAAATCCACCATTGAAATATCATCAAGATTCACAATCATTCCGCACTCTTGGGCATATTTTAGCTCGGCCGCGGGCGTGTAATTTCCGGTGTACATCCCTTTTGCGCCCAGCTTCTTACACATCCATGCCTCCGATTCGCTCGAACAATCCGCGCCAAAACCTTCCTCAAAAATAATCCTCAAAACTTCCGGATTGTTATTTGCTTTCACCGCATAAAGAGGCCAGAAATCCGGAAAATATTTTCTGAAACTTTCCCGGAAATTTCGGCAATTTTCACGCAAACGCGCTTCTTCATAAAGAAAAAACGGAGTCTCAAACTGCTCTACGGCGCGCGCTACCGCTTCCTTCGGATAATAAATTACTTGTTGATTCATGCTAAATTGTAGTTACGAATTGTTTCTTCCAATACCGCGCGCGCCTTCTCTGATGGCTCACACATCGGCAGTCGATATTTAAGTTCGCAAAGCCCCATTCGCGAAGCAATATACTTCACCGGAATCGGATTTGTCTCCACAAAAATCTCGCTAAATAAAGCACTCAGATATTCATTAATCTTCGAAGCCTCCTCAAAATTACCCACCAAAGCATATTCCACCATTTCCGAAACTTTCGCAGGAACTAGATTCGAAGCCACCGAAACCACGCCATCGCCCCCCATTTTTATCAGCTCAAGCGTTAGCCCATCATCGCCGGATAAAACTGTAAAATCATCAGAACGTCGATCCAAAACCTCTTTCATCTGGGCCAAATCCCCACTCGCCTCTTTCACCCCCACTACCATCGGATGCTCCGCAATCTCCATCAAAGTATCAGTTTCAATATTCACGCCAGTGCGACCCTTGATATTGTAAACAATCACCGGCAAGCCAACTTCCGCCACCACCATAAAATGCTGATAAATGCCCTCCTGAGTCGGTTTGTTGTAATAAGGCGTCACCACAAGACAACAGTCCGCACCCGCACGTTTCGCCGCTTCTGTATGCTCTACGGCTTCTCTTGTGCAATTACTTCCCGTGCCCGCCATTACCATGATTTTGCCCGCAGCCTCTTCCACAACAATTTCAAAAATCCGCGCATCTTCCGCTGCAGAAGTTGTCGGAGATTCGCCAGTTGTACCAACAGGAACAACTCCCGTTACGCCATTTTCAATCTGTCTCTGGACAATTTTCCGCAATGCTCCTTCATCCAAACTGCCGTCTTCATGAAAGGGTGTAATAATTGCCGTCCACGTTCCTGCATATTTTCTTTTAGACATAATGTTTAATTAAAATTTAAAAAATCTTCCATTCCGAAAAATCCTTTTTTGCCAATTAGCCACTCCGCCGCCTTCACTGCCCCCAGCGCATACCCATCACGATTTCTCGCCGCATGGGAAATTGTAATCGTGTCCGCCTCGCTGTCGAAACCGATTTTATGCGCAAAATTCACCGCCCCGCCGCGCACCGAAGAAAAGTGAATCTCATGCGGCTCTCTTCTGCGATCTAATTTTTCCTCCACCACAGCCGTTTTTCTCTCAATCTCCTCAATCAAAATTTTCTCCAATGTTTTCGCTGTTCCTGAAGGACTATCCGCTTTATTGAAATGATGGATCTCGTGTCCCCAAATATCATATTCATCAAAACGATTCACCAGTTTCGCCGCCTCTTTCACAATTTTGAAATACATGTTTACGCCGATCGAAAAATTCGATGACCACAGACAGCCAATCTCCGGCACTCGCGCTCGCACCTCCTCCAAGCGGTCATACCAGCCGGTAGACCCGATTACCAGATTGACACCCGCTTCATTACAGATCGCCGAATTCTCAAAAACCGCAGACCCCAAGGAAAAATCCACGACAATATCAAGGCCGCGCACGACCTCCACAGAAATTACTTTCTCAGTGGCTTCCAATGCGTGCGGATCCACAATCACCGGCACTTCATGACCCCGCTCTAAAGCAATCCGATGGACCACTTTTCCCATACCGCCAAAACCAATTAAACCTAATTTCATACCTCGAACTTTTAAGAAGATAAAATCATAAAAATGGAAATTATTTTACGAACAATTATTGTCCAGATTTCGAAACATATATGTTGAGAAATTTGAGCAAACGTACATGCTAGTTTGCTCAAATTTCTGGACTAATTGTGAGTGAAAAATTTCCATTTTTATATAAATAATTTAGCTATTTGTACTGCATTCAATGCCGCGCCTTTTAATAATTGGTCGCCGCATACAAAGAATTCTAACCCTCTATCACCAAAAACCAAATTCTGCCGAATTCTTCCTACCTCAACATTAAATTTCCCCGCCGCATTCATCGGCATCGGATATTTCAAATGTTCCAGATCGTCAACGACCTCAACTCCGGCCGTACTACTCAAAACTGCCCGCGCCGCCGCCGCGTCTACCGGTTTTTCCGTCTCCAAAACAATCGATTCGCTATGCGCGCGCAAAGTCGGAATCCGCACTGCTGTACAGGAAATAGCCAGACTCTCGTCCCCAAAAATTTTCCGGGTTTCCCAGGCAACTTTCATCTCTTCCTTTGTATAACCATTTTCCTGAAACTTATCGATATGTGGAATCAAATTAAAGGCGATCTGATGAGCAAAAACCTCAGGATGAGCCTCCCCGCCTTCAAGCATATGTTTCGTCTGTGAAACTAATTCCTCCATTCCTTTTTGCCCAGCACCGGAGGTCGCCTGATAAGTGCTCACAATCATTTTTCGAACACCAAATTCTTTATACAAAGGATAAACCACTACCGCCGCAATCGCTGTCGTACAATTCGGATTCGCAATTACGCCATTATGATTTTTCGCGGCCATCGGATTGATCTCCGGAATTACCAGCGGAACATCATCGTCATATCTAAATGCTGAAGAATTATCGATCATCAGACATCCCGCCGCAACTACGCGTTCTCGCCACTCTTTACTTACGTCGCTACCAGCCGAAAAAAGTGCAATATCACATTCCTTCAAAAGTTCTTCGCTCAATGCCTCCACTTTTATTGGTCCAAACTCCGTTTCCAAAGTTTTCCCGATCGATCTTTCCGAAGCCGTCAAACGCAGTCTTCCTACCGGAAAATCCAATTCCTTCAGACAGCGGATCATCTCCACTCCCACAGCGCCGGTCGCCCCGACTACAACAATATTTTTCATAATTAATTTGGTTAAAAATCCGTCTTCGAAGACGTCTTATTTAAAAAACTTATTAAAAACTTTTTTAACAACCTCGGCCGCCTCCTCGCCGTTCACCAAAAAAGTGATATTTCTTTTGGAGGCGCCCTGCGAAACCATACTGACATTATGTTCTCCCACAGCCGAAAACAGCTGTCCCAAAACTCCGCTTTGCGTCTTAATCCCCTCTCCCACCAGACAAACAATCGCCATATTTTCATGCACTTTCACCGTCGCAAACGAACTTAATTCCTGCACCAAATTCTCCGGCACCGCGCTATCAACCGTCACCGAAACGCTGACCTCTGAAGTAGAAACCACATCCACCACCACTTTATTTCGCGCAAACGCCTCAAAAATTCTCGCCAAAAATCCATGCGCATTCAGCATTCCCAAGGAACAAATATTAATCACCGAAATATTTTTTTTGTAAGTAACCGATTTCAAAGATTCAATTTCTTCATTTGTAATCAGCGTCCCTGGCGCCGAAACGTTAAAAGTATTTAAAATTCTCACCGGAATATTTTTTTCAATCGCCGGTTTAATCGTTTTGGGATGCAAAACTTTCGCACCAAAATAAGCCAGCTCCCCCGCTTCATTAAAAGAAACCTGGTCCAAAACTTTCGCCTCCGGCACTAGCCGCGGATCTGTATTTAAAATCCCATCAACATCCGTCCAGATCTGCAATTCTAAAGCTTCCAGCGCTCCCGCCACAATCGCTCCGGAATAATCACTACCTCCTCTCCCCAAAGTAATATATTGTCCATTTTCCGCCTGCCCGATAAAACCGGTAACAACCGGCACAATTCCTCTCTCAATCATCGGCATCAAGACCGTCCGCGTTGTCTCATAGGTGCTCACAAAATCTACATTTCCCGCCCCAAAATTATTATCCGTCCGCACCAAATTGAACGCATCGAGCATCTCTGCCTGCATTCCATTATTTTTCAAATATTCCGCAAGAATCGTCGCACTGATCCGCTCCCCAAAACTCTGCAGCCGATCCAAAGTATTTAAAGAAAGTTCGCCCAGCATATTCACACCCTGAAGAATCTTTCTTAACTCCTCAAAAAATCCGTTAAGGTTCAAATTAATTCCCAAATTTGCCACAATATCCTCATGTTTTTTTACTAATTCTCCCAGCGTCGCTTCAAATGATCCTCCATTCAAAGCTTCGCGGCCCAAACGGATTAGCACATCAGTCGTTCCCGAAGTTGCTGAAACTACCGCCACCTTTCCTCCCTCAGCATTTCGGATAATCTCCGTCACTGCCCGCATAGCCTGGTCCGTACCCATCGATGTCCCGCCGAATTTTTGTACTGTAATTTGCATTTTTTAATGGTTATAAAACGAAAAAATCCGCCTTTTTGAGCGGACGTTCTTGTTTCACTTTTTCAGAAAACGTAAGAACTACCGCTCGGTGCGGATCTTCTTAGCCTTCTTAGTTGTTGTGAAACTGAAATTCATAATGACTGAATTATATTTGCAAATTTCCCAGTGTCAAACAAAAACTATTTTAATGCTTTCTCCAGCTCCTTCACTTTTTCCAAATCTCCAACCAACTTCTTCGCCTTTTCCAAAAATTGCTCACCTCGTTTTAAAACTTTTTCTCGCACTTCGCCCTCATAAACTTCCGCCACCAAAACCAAATGCTCCGCGCCCATATATAAATACTGCACCTCATTTGGATTCCATTCGTTCGCTCGCCGAAAATCTTCGGATGCCTGAAAATGATCGAGAACAATCATCTTCGAAATACCCCGCTGATAAAAATAATCCGCAACCAATGGCCGCACGTTTATCGTAAAAATCACTGCCGCAAATCCCGCCAAGGCTAAATATCGAAATCCTCTAAACAATTTAACCTCTACAAAATTCTTCGCATTAATTACTGTCAAAATCCCCAAAGCAATCCACCAAAAAACATAATGCACCGTCACGGAAAAACTAAACATATTTGCAACAAACAAACTCGTCATGCTAATCAAAACCGCACAAACCAAATTATCTTTCTTTTTTCGCAGTGCCAAAATAAAAATTCGCCCTAGCAAACTTAAATAAATAATCAGTCCAACAATGCCGGTACTTACAGCAGTATCCAAAATTTCGTTATGCGCACGATCAAATTTCCCTTCAAAAAATCCTTGCCCCATGGTTTCCGGACCATAACCAAAAACCGGCCGCGCTAAAATTGCATCCGCAATTTCCGGCCAGATCTGAAGCCTAATTTCTGCCGATCTAAATGCTTCGCTATCAATTATAAATCGGCTTAAAAAGACATTATCTTTTCCAAATGAACTGAAAATATTCATAAAAACTATGGCAAAAATCAAAATCACATGCACAATCAAAATTCGCTTCCGGCCGCTCAAAAATGCATACAAAATCGTTCCGCCAAATAATCCGACGAAAGCCGATCGACTCAAAGTAAATATCAAAGCCGCCAATACAAATCCCAAAATTATTTTCCAAAATCGCGGCTTAACTAAAAAAATAAACGGCACAATCATCATCAAATAAACTCACAAAAAATTTGGCTGACCAATTGTTCCATAAATTCTCACTTCATTAAAAACCTGAAAAAGTGCAATCACGCTCACAAAAAATGCGCCATAACACATCGTCGCAATCAATTTTTCCAAATCTTTTCTTTTGCGAAAAAAACTTACAAATGCCCCAAAGAACAAAAAATAAAAAAGCACCGTCAAAAGTCCTTGTTGCCTTGCATAAGAGCCCCAAAAACTCAAATGTGCTGACACTGAAAATAAAGCACTCACAACATAAACCGCCAAGAATCCTCCAAGCAGCCAGGAAAAAATTTTATCAAACTGCACCCGTTCCACTCGCTTCCGAAAAAACATCAGCGCCAAAATCAGTAAAACCAAACTCCTAAAAACCGCCACTTTAGGCAATTCAAAACCATCCGTCAGTTGCGGCACAAAAACCAAAGGCACGAACAGAGTCGTGCCTGCAAAAAGCCAAAAAATAATTCGATCAACTTTTACCACTCTGATCCATCGCTATAGCCAGCCGCATTACACGATGCAGACGCTTCTTTAAAAGTGATGCCGTCAATTGTCTCACTTTCATTCCCCTCAGTTGCAAGTTTTGCAAATTTATCACAAAGTTTCTGGTCAACACATTTATAAGTATTTTTCTTTGTGAAATTTTGGAAATCTTCATTCCATACTCCTCCTAAAAATGCCTTACATGTCTTAACCTTTTTTGTGTAATCGCTGAAGTTTTTGCTGCAAGTTTTCTCGTATCCCAAAAGCAAAACGTCACATTGTGCATAAATTTCTGTCCAATTAATTCCCTGCCCATCTTCACAATTCCATTTACTCTTACATTTATATTCCTTTTCTTTATAAATCGTTACTTTTTCACCATCTTCTTTGTAAGTTTTACTGCCGCCATACCAGAAAGGACATTTGTATTCTTTGCCATCCTCTGTTTTGAAAGTTTTATCCGTACATCCACAAACATTCGCGCCTTCTTCTTCCGTTTCACCAAGGTCTTCACTGCTCGCCTGATCCGCACACCACCATTTGTCCGAAGCGGAAACCACATCAGTTTTCAGTGTTCCAATAAACCCCTGAAACATTCGTGATTCCGTAAAATAATACGAACCAACACCAGCTACAAGAACTAAGGCCACAACGGCCCACCATTTAGTATTTTTATTCATAGGTTTTGAGATTATTACTTACAGCTATCAATTTTTACAGTTTTAGCGCCAAAACTCAAAAAAGCCGCCTTTACAAGGCGGCCCTTTGTTTTTCTGTTATTCTTTTAGTCCAGTTTTTCTAACTCCTCCGCAAACGCCTCCAACTCATTCACTAAATTCATAGTGCCGTAAGTTTCCAAGGCTTTGCTTACCACTTTTGCCATCCCTGCACGATTGATAGAAATTGAACCATTGAAACTTCCAGTCTCTCCTTCACCTGTAAAAATCCCCGCATCATAAACTGCCTGAATCTGTCCACCGAAATTGCCGTTATAATCTGGGAAAATTCCAGTATAAGGATTTGAAGTATCCAAGCCAAATACTTGTGCCACAATCACCGCAACCTCTTCACGAGTGGCACTGCGGTTTAAATTTGAAAGATCAAGCATCTGGTCAAGACCTAGCATCTGTGCAGTTGAAAAATACCCTGCTTGTACTGCCCAGTGCGCCTTTTCATCGGCAACCGGCGCAATTTTTAATTGCGCTGCCTCCACGGTCATCTTCAAAACTTCTCCAAGGGTCACATCGTTTCCTGGCTTAAATTCGCCAGTCAATTCACCGGCAGAATCTTTATAACCACTGACGATTCCTTCTTCGCGCATTTCAATTACCGGCTCAAAATACCAGGCATTTTCCGCAAGTTTAACATCCTTAAACTGATATGCCTCTTCACCGGTCACTGAAAGCATTTCATTTTTCTCTAACAAAATTGAAATCCCTTTTTCAATCGCTGGCATCGCAATTTTATCGTCGTTTTCCAAAGCATAACGCGCTTTTTCCCAGTAAGCGGCAAAACGATCTTTAAGCTCGCTGACGATCAAAGTATTTTTTGTCTTCTCAGCTAAATTTTTCAAATTTTCACTGGCGTTTGTAAAATCAATTTTCGCAATTTGATCATAAACATCCGATGAATTTGCCAAGAGTATTTCACCTTTGTCACCAAAAATGTCGATCTTCCCTAAAATTTCCTTCACCGCTTCCTCACCGATATGTGGCGCCAATTCTTCCATCAATTTTGTACTGATACTTCTCATGATTTCTGCCATCACATCTTCATCTACAAAATTTGCAACCTGCTTCAAAGTTTTTTCATCCAAAACCGTTCTATAAACATCTTTAAACTGTTCTTTATCCACTTTTTCAGACTCATATTCTCCTTCCATTGAAATAAACTCCTGAAGATCCTCGTCCAGTTCCTCAAATTCTTTCTTGTTCTCTTCGTAGTAAGCCATGATTACCGCCATATGCTCATCGGCCGCTTTACTAATGTCCTCCATCACAACCCAGAACTGATCAAAACTTTCCGGCTCGATATCCTCGTCCGCCAAATCCTTCATCTGTTCCAATACGCCCACCGCTTTTTCAATCAAAATATTTAAGTTGTCTCTCGCATCTGCCACCTTTTCATCTTTCACTTTTTCCAATTC
>SXGR01528808.1_pt1 | contig 18337 bp, 12 predicted proteins | sample 3174711 | NCBI WGS metagenome assembly SXGR01 (sample SAMN11356860, study PRJNA531348) | freshwater metagenome | isolation source: freshwater sample F1-60 | place: China: Fuxian Lake, Yuxi | collected 2017-12-25
GCATCTGCGGCTGTGGTGTCGCGGATACCGACACGGACAACGATGGCACCGCGGATTGCTTCGATGGCTGCCCGACCGATCCGCTGAAGACGGCACCTGGCCTGTGCGGCTGCGGCGTTGCGGACACGGACTCCGACAACGACGGCACTCCGAACTGCAACGATCTGTGCCCCCATGACCCGCTGAAGGTCGCGCCGGGCATCTGCGGCTGTGGTGTCGCGGATACCGACACGGACAACGATGGCACCGCGGATTGCTTCGATGGCTGCCCGACCGATCCGCTGAAGACGGCACCGGGTGTCTGCGGCTGCGGTGTGGCGGACACGGATACCGACAGCGACGGCACTCCGAACTGCAATGAGTTGTGCCCCAATGACCCGCAGAAGGTTGCTCCGGGCATCTGCGGCTGCGGCGTTGCGGATACGGACTCTGACAATGACGGCACGCCGAACTGCAACGATCTGTGCCCCAATGACCCGCTGAAGGTTGCTCCGGGGGTCTGCGGCTGCGGTGTCGCGGATACGGACTCGGACAATGACGGCACACCGAACTGCAACGATCTGTGCCCGAACGACCCGCTGAAGGTTGCTCCGGGCGTCTGCGGCTGCGGTGTGGCAGACACGGATTCGGACAATGACGGCACGCCCAACTGCGTCGACTTCTGCCCGAACGATCCGCTGAAGATCTCGCCCGGTGTCTGCGGTTGCGGCACACCGGATACGGACACGGATGGTGATACGGTGCCCGACTGCGTCGACAACTGCCCGAGCGTCGCCAACACCAGCCAGGCGGACTGCGACGCGGACCAGCTCGGCGATGCCTGCGAGATCGCAGCGGGTGCGAGCGACTGCAACGCCAACACGGTGCCCGATGCGTGCGAGCTCGCGAGCGGCAGCGCGACGGACTTCAACCAGAACGGCGTGCTCGATGCTTGCGAGGCGGTGGGACTAAACTTCTGCTTCGGTGATGCGAGCGGCGGGGCCTGCCCGTGCAGCAACTTCGGTGCTGCGGGGCGTGGCTGCGCCAACTCCGTGAACGCGCAGGGTGCGAAGCTTCAGGCCATGGGCAACCTCAACCCGGATGCAGTGGTGCTGGCTGCGCAGGGCACGCTCCCGACCTCGCTGTGCATCTTCCTGCAGGGCACGGCGGCGGTGCAGCCGGTTGTATTTGGCGATGGTCTGCGCTGCACGGGCGGTGCGCTGAAGCGCCTCTCGGCCAAGGCGGCGGTGGGCGGGCTGGCGATCTACCCGCAGGGTGCGGAGCTCGGCATCCGCGCCCGCTCGGCGCAGCTGGGGGACACGATTCCCTCCGGTGCGCTGAGGTACTACCAGACCTACTACCGCGATCCGAGCGGAGCGTTCTGCGCCGCACCCGCGGGCAGCACGTACAACATCACGAACGGAGTAGAGATTCTCTGGCCGTGAGGTGAGAGGGGCGTGTGGTCGCGGCGGCCGAAAGTGCTCCTCTGGTTGCTCGTGTCTGTGGAAGCCGAGCCCCTCGTCTAAGTGGGTGAGCTGTCGCTCGCCACGCAGGCTGGGCGCCCAGGAGACGGATCACGAAGCAGCCGGCTCATGCCCTGGCCGTTCACCGGGCAGCGCGTTTACCGTGCAGAACGTTTGCCGCCCACAACGGTCAGCAGGCAGCACGCTCACCGCGCAGCACTGTGAGCGTGCAGCACTGTGAGCGTGCAGCACTGTGAGCGTGCAGCACTGTGAGCGTGCAGCACTGTGAGCGTGCAGGACACTCACCGCGCAGGCTCGAATTCATTCAGGTTCCTCCGCCTCGCTGCGAAAGGCGGGGGAGTTTTCTGCGGGGGTCATGCCCCCGAGCCGGCGCCTTACCGGCTCTTGCTCCTCCCCCCGTCCCCCCCCGTTGCTTTGAACATGAGCCATAAGGCCCTTGCGGTCCAAAAATCCGTCTCCAGTCATGCGAACACCCCGCTCGCGACACGTGCGCGAGGTTGGCGAGCGAGGTTCGGCGCGCTGCTGGCGGTCGTGGCGATGTCGTTGTTTCAGGACGCGCCTGCACAGGCTGGTGCCATTGATACCAGCTTCAACCCCGTGGATAACGGCGCCTACGGAGATGGGGCCAACCAGATTGTTAACCGGGTTGTCTTGCAGCCAGATGGGAAGGCGCTGATCACAGGTGAATTCTCCAGCTACAACGGCACGCCTCGCCTCAATATCGCACGCCTCAACATTGATGGAAGCCTTGACACGAGCTTTGACCCCGGAACAGGTATTGGATTCGGTGTCCGTTCGCTGGCATTGCAACCAGACGGAAAGGTGCTCATCGGCGGCTTGTTCCTTTCCTACAACGGAACGCCGCGGGCGCGAGTTGCCCGTATCAACACGAATGGAAGCCTTGATACGAGCTTTGATCCCGGATTGGGCGCGAATAACCAGGTCAGCGCATTCGCTGTTCAGCCGGATGGGAAAATCATCATTGGCGGACTATTCACGAGTTACAACGGCACGCCGCGCAACCGCATTGCGCGACTCAATGCCGATGGAAGTCTTGATACGAGTTTCAATCCCGGAACGGGGGCGACCTTTGGATCCTTTCAAAGTAGTATCCAAACTCTTGCCCTGCAGTCGGATGGCCGGGTGCTCATCGGCGGAGAGTTCAACAGCTACAACGGCATAGCGCGCAATAGCATCGCGCGTATCAACGGCGATGGCAGCCTCGACACAAGCTTTGATCCAGGAACGGGAACAACTAGGGTCGAATCCATCGTGTTGCAGCCCGATGGAAAAATCCTCATCGGTGGCGGCATGGGTTCCTACAACGGCATCGCGCGCAAAAGCATCGCCCGTGTGAACAGCGATGGAAGCCTCGACACAAGCTTCAACCCAGGAACTGGGGCAGTCGCTGAGCCTTTTGCCACATCATCGCCGGTTCTCGACATCGCCCTGCAGCCGGATGGAAAGGTGCTGATCGGCGGTCGCTTTCTCTCCTACAACGGCATCCTCCGCAACCGCATCGCCCGCATCAATGCTGATGGCAGCCTCGATGCGAGTTTTAATCCTGGAGCGGGTGCAAACTCCGATGTCAAGTCATTGGCTCTGCAGGCGGATGGCCGGATGCTGGTCGCGGGTTCCTTTAACTTCTACGATGACCGAGCCAGAAATTGCTTGGTACGCGTGGATGTCGGTGGCGGCATGGACGCGAGCTTCAATCCTCGCACTGGCGCGGATGCCGGGATCTTGTCATTCGCTGTTCAGAACGATGGCAAGTTGATGATCGGCGGGTTCTTCACCATCTACAACGACACCCCGCGTTCACGCATTGCTCGCTTGAATGGCGATGGTGCCCTCGATGCCGGTTTCAATCCGGGCACAGGTGCGAATAACACTGTGTCTGCACTGGCATCGCAGCCGGATGGAAAGGTTCTAATCGGGGGTAATTTTACCAATTACAACGGCATCAACCGCCTTTTCGTCGCGCGTGTCCGTTCCGATGGCAGCCTCGACACGAGCTTTGATCCAGGGTTGGGCGCAAACAATGCGGTCAACGCGCTTGCTGTGCAGCCGGATGGGAAGGTGTTGATCGGAGGGAATTTTTCCAACTACAACGGCATCGACCGCCGGGGCATCGCCCGTGTGAACAGCGATGGCAGCCTCGACTTGAGCTTCAATTCAGGAACGGGAACGACCTTTGAGTCCTTTGCTGGTAATGTCCAAGCTCTGGCCTTGCAGTCGGATGGGAAGGTGCTCCTCGCAGGAACCTTTTCTGCCTACAACGGTACGCCGTCCAATTACATGGCGCGCGTCAATGCCGATGGTAGCTTGGATACGAGTTTTAACGCAGGGTTTGGCACCAACGGAATCCGCTCGCTGGCCCTCCAACCGGATGGGAAGGTGCTGATCGCAGGTGTGTTTACCAGCTACAACGGCATTCCCTGCAATCGCATCGCACGTCTCCATTCCAATGGCAGCCTCGATCTGAGCTTCTCTCTCGGGTTGGGGGCGAGCGGTGAGGTCAGCGCGATCGTCGTTCAGCCGGATGGGAAAATCATCATCGGCGGACAATTCACGAGCTACAACGGCACACCGTGCAACCGTATTGCGAGACTCAATGCCGATGGCGGCCTCGATACGAGCTTCAATATCGGTACGGGTTTGGCTGGCAGCTTGACCGGATTGGGCTTGCAGCCGGGTGGGGAGGTGCTGATCGGAGGATACTTCAGCAGCTACAACGGTACAAAGCGCAATCGCATCACCCGACTCTTCGGAAATGACTGCAATCTGGACACAGATAGTGATGGAACACTCAACTGCGCAGACGGTTGCCCGACCGACCCGCTGAAGATCGCTCCGGGCATCTGCGGCTGTGGCGTCGCGGATACCGACACCGATGCGGACGGCACGGCCGACTGCAACGACGGTTGCCCCAACGACCCGCTGAAGGTCGCCCCGGGCATCTGCGGTTGCGGTGTGGCGGATACCGACACCGATGCGGACGGCACGGCGGACTGCATCGACGGTTGCCCCAACGATCCGCTGAAGGTCGCCCCGGGCATCTGCGGTTGCGGTGTGGCGGATACCGACACCGACTCGGACGGCACGGCGGACTGCAACGACGGCTGTCCGACCGACCCGCTGAAGATCGCCCCGGGCATCTGCGGCTGAGGCGTCGCGGATCCCGACACCGACTCGGACGGCACGGCTGACTGCAACGATCTCTGCCCGACCGATCCGCTGAAGGTCGCCCCGGGCATCTGCGGTTGCGGTGTGGCGGATACCGACACCGACTCGGACGGTACGGCCGACTGCAACGATGGCTGCCCCAACGACCCGCTGAAGACGGCTCCCGGCCAGTGCGGCTGCGGCGTCGCCGACACGGACACCGACAACGACGGTACGGCGGACTGCAACGACGGCTGCCCCAACGATCCGCTGAAGATCGCTCCGGGTATCTGCGGCTGCGGCGTCGCCGACACGGACACCGACAACGACGGTACGGCGGACTGCAACGACGGCTGCCCCAACGATCCGCTGAAGATCGCTCCGGGTATCTGCGGTTGCGGTGTTGCCGAGACCGACACGGACGGTGACACGGTTCCGGATTGCACGGACAACTGCGACACGGTCGCCAACGCCAGCCAGGTCGACGCCGACCTCGACGGCTTCGGTGACGCGTGCGACAACTGCCCGGCGATCGCCAACCCGGCCCAGGCCGACTGCGACCTCGACAGCATCGGTGATGCTTGCGAGATCGCCTCGGGCGCTGCGGACTGCAACCTGAACTCGATCCCCGACAGCTGCGATGTGGCGGGGGGCGGCGCTTCTGCCGACGCCAACACCAACGGCATCCCGGACGAGTGCGAGCTGAACGGCGGCACGCCGTACTGCTTCGGCTACGGAGTCGCCAACGGCGGCGTCGATTGCCCCTGCGCCAACACGGTCGCGGTCGGCAGCGCTGCCGGTTGCAAGAACTCCACGGGCCTCGGCGGCAAGCTCGTCGGCGTCGGCCAGACCAGCGTCAGCAATGACCAGCTGGTGCTGACCGCCAGCCAGATGTCGGGCGGCTTCTGCGTGTTCCTGCAGGGTTCGAACCTCCCCGCACCGGTTGTCTTCGGCGACGCGACCCGCTGCATCGGCGGTTCGCTGATCCGCATGAAGCAGCGCGCGGTCGTGGGCGGCTCGGCCACTTACCCGATCGCGGGCGACCTGCCGGTCTCCTCGCGCGGCTTCATCCCTGCCGGCGGCGGCACGGCGAGCTACCAGGTCGCGTACCGCGACCCGCTGCTCTCGGTGTGCGGCTCGGGCTTCACCATCACCAACGCGGTGTCGGTGATCTGGGTGCCCTGATCGGTGCCTCTGAGACCTGCGCGGGGTAATCCCCCGCGCGGCATCGAACGCGGTGGCGCGGCTTTTCGAACAAGGCCGCGCCAACGGTCCTTGCAGGAGTCCCTTCGGGCTGGAGGGAGGTTCCGCATGTTGCGCTAGGATGGCGCGCGTGGTGACCGACTCCCTTCCCGCATCTTCCCGCGCCGGATCACCTCTGGATACTCCTGTCGGGGCGTGCGCCAAGCTCGCCGTGATCGGCGATGTGCATGCGCACTGGGGTCGTCTGGACAGCGTGCTGCAGCAGATCGCGCAGGAGCGTGCGGACGCGATCCTGCTGGTCGGCGACATCGGCAGCCACGACCTCTCCTACGCGCGGCGGCGCACGCCGGAGCGCGATGCGCGCTACCTCGCCTCGGTCGAGGAGGTGCTGCGGCGCTGTCAGGATCTGAGCGTGCCCGTGCGCTATGTGCCGGGCAATCACGATCTTCCCGAGCTCTGCTTTGCGGGCAATCTGGACGGGCGTCTGGAAGAAGTGGCCGGCGTGCGCGTGTTCGGCATCGGCGGAGCGGGACCCGGGCGCTTTGGCTTCTGCTATGAGTGGGACGAGGCGCAGATCGCGGCGCGCGCGGTGCCGGAGTGCGAGCTCCTGCTGTGCCATGCACCGCCAGCACGCATGCGTTTGGATCTGGTCCACGACGGCGTGCGGCATGTCGGCAGTGAGGCGATCCGGGAGCACGCGCAGGCCCGGGCGCAGGTGCTGGTGTGCGGTCACATCCATGAGGCTTGCGGCGGCGAGCAGATCGGCGGCTGCCTGTGTCTCAACGCGGGCGGATTGGGTGTTCCCTTCGGTGCCGCTCAGGTGGGTTTCGTGCTGCGCGATCCCAAGCTCGCCGGCGGCTGGGCGGTGGAGCATCTCAACCTCAAGAGCGGCGAGCGGCGGCGCTGGGAGCGCACGCCGATTTCCTGAAGGCCGCGTCGGGTACTGCCGGAGTCGCGCTGTCGGGCCCCTCAGGCTGCGGCCTGAGAGGGGAGAACTCGCATGACGGAATGCGGGGCTGCGGTTAGCCTAAAGCGCTCCCCCCATGCAGCTGATCCCCTTGCTTCTGATCGGTCTGGTTCCCTCCGCAGGCAGTTCTGTTCAGGAAAAACAACCGGCAGGCAAGCCGCCGGCCTCGCAGCATCCGGCGCATGCGCTGTACCTGGCGAACTGCGCCAGCTGCCATGGCGAAAAGGGTGATGGCAAGGGAACGACGGTGCTCGACCGTCCCGCACGCAGCTTCCTCGCGGGCGGCTTCTCGTACGGCAACACTCACGAGTCGATCCTGCGTTCGATCCGCAACGGGATCCCAGGCACGCCGATGCCGAGCTTCGAGAGCGCTCTGAACGAGGAGCAGCGCAAGAGTCTTGCCGACTATGTGATCCAGCTGGGCCCCGAGCAGGTCAAGGTCGATCCCAAGGACAGCCTGCTGCGCGTCGGCAATGCTCCGCTGATCGTGCGCGGCAAGCTGCCGCCGGTGGTCGGCGGCAAGGGCGAGACGGTGCGCGGCCTGCTGGTGGGAACGGCCGATGGACTCTCGTATGAGTACCGCGTCGATGACATGCGCCTGCTGGCGGTGCGCGCGGGCGAGTTCGTCGATCGCGCCGACTGGGTGGGACGCGGCGGCGATGCGCTGCGTCCCTTGGGAAAGCTGGTGTACCTGCGGCCCGAGGATGAGGCGGAGTTCTATGCGCGCGGGCTTGTCATCAAGCTGATCTCGACCAGCACGGCGGGCGGAGAGGCGCGTCTGGTCTACAGCCTGCATGCTTCGGCGGCCGCGCCGGCGCTGCTCCAGATCGAGGAGACGCCGCGGCCCTGGCGCACGAGCGTCGGCAGCGGCTTCCTGCGGCATTTCACGCTCCGGCCGGGCTCCGACAAGAGCGAGTGGAGAATGGAGCAGCCGCTGGTGCGCTGGTCGGCGCCCAAGGACGGCCGCGCGGATCTGATGATTCTGCGCAGCGGGGCGGCGCAGCTGACGCTGGAGGAGATTCGTGTGCCGCAGTTGCCCTGGAGCGAAGCGGCTGCGGAGCGTGAACGCATGGTGGCCGAGTGCCTCAAGGGAGCGTGATCGAAATGAATGCCGTGCTGCTGCCCTGTTTCCTCACGCTGTCCCTCGCCGCGCCTCAGGACAACCTGCCAGCGAATTCCGAGGCGCATTACTTCTCCGTCGAACATCTCACGCCGCCGCCGGGCGCGCTGCTGGAAGTGGGCGGCATGGACTGGCTGCCGGGCGGCGAGCTGGCGGTGTCGACGCGGCGCGGTCAGGTGTGGATCGTCGAGAATGCGCTGGCGAGCGATCCGGGCGCGGCGCGCTTCCGCCTGTTCGCCGAAGGTCTGCAGGAAGGCTTGGGCCTCAAGGTCGTCGATGGCGTGATCCATGTGCTGCAGCGCGGCGAGCTCTCGCGCCTGCTGGACACCGACAGGGACGGCAGCTGCGATACGGTGGAGACCGTGTCCAACGGCTGGGGACTGTCGGGCAACTACCACGAGTTCGCCTTCGGTCTGCCGCGCGATGACAAAGGCAACTTCTATCTGTCGCTGAATGTCGGCTTCACGGAGCCCAAGTGGTGGCACGGCCGCGCGAACGTGCCTTGGCGCGGCTGGGTGCTGCGCGTGCGTCCCGATGGCGTTGCGGAGCCGTTTGCCATGGGCTTTCGCAGCCCGGCGGGCATCGGCATGGATGATGCCGGCAATCTGTTCGTGACGGACAATCAGGGCGATTGGATGCCGGTCTGTCCGCTGCACCATGTGCGCGAAGGCCGCTTCTACGGCGCACCTGCCTCGCTCAAGTGGACTCCCGAGTATCAGGCCGCCAAGAGCGAACCGAGCGTGATCACGCCCGCCGACCGCGAGCGCACGCCGCCCGCGCTGTGGTTCCCGTACAAGTGGTCGCGCTCGACTGGCGACATGCGCACGATTCCGCGCGACGGCAGCTTCGGTCCGTACGGCGGGCAGCTGGCGGTGGCGGAGTTGACCAACGGTCTGGTGCTGCGTGCCGATCTCGAGCGCGTGCGCGGTGAGCTGCAGGGCGCCTGCTTCCTCGTCCGCCAGGAAGTGGGCTCGGCCGTGCGCACGCTCTTTGCGCCGGATGGCACGCTGATGCTGGGTCTCACCAACCGCGGCTGGGGTGGGCTGGGACCGGCGCAGGGCCTTGCGCGCGTGCGCAAACTGGCAACGCCCTTCGAGATCGAGCATGTGCGCCTGCAGGCGGGTGGTTTCCTGCTGGAGCTTTCCGAGCCGCTGGCCCCCGGGCTGGCGCTGTTCCCGGAGAACTTCGAGTTCGTCGGCTACCACTACGACTACTGGTGGGAATACGGTTCGCCGGAGCGCGGCCACCGGGCGCTGAAGCTTCGTTCCTTCGAGGTAGCTGCGGATCGGCGCTCGATACGCGTGCAGCTCGATGACCTGGAGGCCGGGGAGGTTGTGCGCGGCATCGTCAGGGGGCTGGTCAATGCCGGCGGCGCGCCGCTGCTGCATGAGGAGTTCCATTACACTGTCAACCAGCTCGTCGACGGTCCGCTGTCGAGCGTGCCGGTCGCGCGCGTCGTGCCTCCTCCGCCGGTGCGTCAGAGCAGCGAGGAAGGTTCGCTGCGCGTGTGCTACGGCGAGTGCTTCGATCTGTTCCAGCCGACGCAGTGGAAGCTGTGCGAGGTCGAGCTCGACGCCGCCGCCAAGCAGAAGTTCCGCGTCAGCGAGGGCTTCGGCGCGCTGGCGAGTCTGGGACTCCCGGCCGGCAGCCGCTTTGAGAGCCAGTTCGCCCACGGTGATGCGCGCATCGAGGTCGAGCTGATGTTCGCCGAAGGCGCGCACGGCACGCTAGAGCTGGGCGGCGGGCACGCTCTGCGCCTGGGTTCCCAGGATGGATCGCTCACGACCAAGGCCGGCATCGCACCGGGCAACTGGCAGCGCCTCAGTCTGGATTGGCGTGCACCGCGCTTCGACGCCGCGGGCACGCGCATCGAAGCCGGGCGCGTGGAAGGGGTCAGCATCGACAACCAGCGCGTGCTCGAGCGCCTGGAGTTCGCCGAGACCGGCAGCGGCGAGCAAGCCAGCGGCAAGCTCGCCTTCGTGGCGGGGTCCGGAGACTGGGCGCTGCGCGGTCTGACGCTGCGGCCGCTCAGCGCAGGCGAGCGCGTGCACTGGCCCGAGCTGATGGAGGCCGATGAGCTCGCGGGCTGGAAGACGGTCGGCGGTGCGCAGTGGAAGCGCGAGGAAGGCGAGCTTGTTTCCAGCGGTCCGCAGGGCTGGCTGGTGACCGAGCGCGAGTCGCACCGCAACTTCGAGCTGCGCATGCGCTGCCGCATCAGCGATGGGGGACTGGCGAATCTCAACCTGCGCTGCCCGTCCAACGGTCAGGGCGGCTACAGCGTGCGCATCAACGCAAGCCACCCCGATCCGGAGAAGACCGGCTCGATCGTGGGCCTGGCGCCGCGCAAGGTGCAACTGGTGCCCGCCGACACGCGCATGGAACTGCGCGCGCGCTGTCAGGACACTCCCGACGGCACGCGCGTTCAGGTTTGGGTCAACGGTGTGCTGGTCAACCAGTTCGTCGATGCGCAACGGCGCTTCGCCGCCGGCGCCATCGCCCTGGAGCACCATCACGAGGGCTCGCGCCTGGAAGTGCTCGAGTTCGAGCTCCAGCAACTGCCCTGAGTCTCAGCGCTTGGCGGGCGCCGCGCAGGCGCTTTCGCCTGCGCGGACGGGCGCTGCGCAGGCGCCCTCGCCGGCGCGCACGGGCGCCGCGCAGGCGCTGGCAGGTGCTGCGCAGGCAGCTCCGCCACCTGCCGCAGCCGCCTTGACCTGATTCCACGGCATGCGCGCCAGCATCATTCCCAGCGCACAGGTGCCCGTCGCGCCCGCGAAGGCGAGTCCCGCGCCGAAGAAGCCCGGGATGATCAAGAGCCAAGGATTCACGAAGGCGCCCAGCAGCGTGCCGATCAGCACCATCGAGCCCACGATCAGCTGCACCTGACGATCCAGCGGCAGCACCTTCTTCGCGCCCTCGCGGATCGGCAGTCCCGCAGCGCGCCAGGCCACCATGCCGCCCTCGAGCACCTGCAGGCGCGCCGAAAGTCCCGAGAGGCGATCCGCCGCCAGCTGGGCGCGCTGTCCCGTGCGGCATACCAGCACGATGCGGCTCGCCCTCCCGAGCTCGGAGCTGCGCGCGCCCACTTCCTCAAGGCCAATGCGGCGCGCGCCTGAGATGTGCTCGGCGGCGTATTCGGCCGCGGTGCGCACATCGAGGAACAGCGTGTCTGGATCCTGACGCGCCAGCACGGCGGCATCCTGCACCGCGATGGTCGCCGAGTCGGAGGATTGCCCCATGTTGTGCCGCAGGATCGCGAGCATGTTGGCGGGCTCCGGCGCGGTGCCGCCCATGCGCGCCACCAGCGCGGCGCGATCCCGCTCGGCGAAGAGCGGGTTGTTGGCGCGCTCGGCTGCCAGCGTGGAGCTCTCCGCCGTTCCGTACACGTGACCCGGCATCACGATCGTCTCTGCGAGCAAGGCCTCGAAGCGACGGAAGGTCTCGTACAGCTCCTCCGCGCTGCCCCCGGGGAAGTCCGTGCGGCCGGCGCCGCCGACGAACAGCGCATCACCGGTGTAGAGGCGCCCGTCCGCGAGCACCGCCAGCGAATCCGGCGTGTGTCCCGGGGCCGCGATCAGCCGGATCTCCGTCTCGCCCAGCATCCAGGCGGTGGGGGGAGTGACCCGCTCCGGCGAGCGCGTGGTCTTGGCGCGCGCATGGGCCAGCATCCGCGCCCCCGTGCGCTCGCACAGCTCGTGCACGCCCGACAGGTGGTCGGCGTGGGTGTGCGTGTCGAGCGCGTGGGTCAGGCGCGCTCCGTGGCGGCGCAGGCTGTCCTGAATGGCGCCGACCTGATCCAGGCGGGGGTCGATGGCCAGCGCTTGGTGCGTGGCCGAATCGATCAGCAGGTAAGCGCGGCAGCCTTCCTCGTGGGGAAAGGTCTCGACGGTCAGGCGGGTGGGGGTGCTCGTTGCAGTCGTCATGATGATGTAAATATATAAGCAACCACTTGAATCTTAAGCTCCTCGAGCTACGCTTGACTGCGTAGAGACCATGAAGACCTCCATGAAGACATCCATGAAGACCTCATCGAAGTCCAAGGACGGCCTCAGCCCCCGCGCGCTCGCCCGCGTGGCCCAGCGCTTCGCCCTCCTGTCCGACCCCTCGCGTCTGGCGATCCTGCAGGCCCTGATGGAGGGGGAGTGCGCCGTCGGCGAGCTCGCCGCTAAGGTGGGGCAGTCCCAGGCCAATGTCTCCCGCCACCTCGGTCTCTTGAGCGACGACGGGCTCGTGTCACGCCGCAAGGAAGGCGTGCGTTGCCACTACCGCATCGCCGACCGCAGCGTCGAGCGCATGTGCACGCTGGTCTGCGAGAGCCTCGCCCGGCAGCTGGAGTCCGAGCGCGGCGAGTTCAGTTAGCGCCGCTCCAGACCACGTTGTAGAGCGTGTCGCGCTCCACGGGCACACGGCCGGCGTCGCGGATCCACTGGATCAGCTCCTGACGCATCACCTTCTGCGGCGTGGTCGCTCCGGCCTCGTGGTAGATCTTCTCCTCGACCACCGTTCCGTCGACATCGTCGGCGCCGAAGCTGAGCGCGGTCTGCGCGATCGGGATGTCCATCAGGATCCAGTAGGCCTTGATGTGCGGGATGTTGTCGAGCAGCAGGCGTCCCACCGCCAGCTCGCGCAGCTCATCGAGCGCGGTGGGGCCGGGCACGTGCGACATCTCGGTGTTGTCGGGGTGGAAGGAGAGCGGCACGTAGGTCTGGAAGCCGCCGGTCTCGTCCTGCAGCAGGCGCAGGCGGTCGAGGTGATCGACGCGCTCTTCGATGGTCTCGATGTGGCCGTGCAGCATGGTGCAGTTGGAGCGCAGGCCGGCGCGGTGGACCTTGCGCGCGGTCTCGAGCCATTGCTCCCCGGAGATCTTGAGGTGGTAGCTCTCCTGGTGCACGCGGTCGGCGAAGATCTCGGCGCCGCCGCCGGGCACGGAGCCGAGGCCCGCGGCGATCAGCTCGGGCAGCACGTCCTCGAGCGGCTTTCTGGCCTTTTTCGCGATCTGGTCGAGCTCGACCATGGTGAAGGCCTTGATATGGATCGAGGGGCGCTCGGCCTTCACGGCGCGCAACAGATCAAGGTAGTACTCGTAAGTGAGCTTGGGGTGAATGCCCGCGACCATGTGCACTTCGGTGACGGGCTCGGCGAGCTGCGCACGGATCTTGGCGGCCGCCTCGGCCGGCGTCATGGCGTAGGCACCCGGCTGGCCGGGCAGGCGCTGGAAGGCGCAGAAGCGGCAAAGCTTGTTGCAGATGTTGGTGTAGTTGATGTGCTGGTTGACGTTGAAGTACGTCAGGTCACCGTGCATGCGCTCGCGCACATGATTGGCGAGCGCGCCCACGGCGTGCAGATCGCTGCGGTACAGGCGCACGCCGTCTTCGCGGCTGAGGCGCTCGCGGGCGAAGACCTTGCGGGCGAGATCGCCGATGCCTGCGCGCATGGCGAGGCGCTCGATGCGGACCTGCGCGGAGGTTGCGGTGCTCATCGGGCGAGCTCCTTGCGGCACGCGCCGGCGCCGCGCTGCGGCGCGCCCGCTTCGCGATCCTGCGGTCCGCGCGGTCCGCTCCAGCGCGGATCCACGATGCCGTACCAGGAGTTGCGCTGCAGCGGTGTGAAGCCCGCTCGGCGGATCTGCTGCTCGATCTTCTCGATCGAGGAGAGGTGGAAACAGCCCGCGGCGCTGACGACATTCTCCTCGAGCATCGTTCCTCCGAAGTCGTTGCAGCCGAAGCGCAGTGACGCCTGTGCCAGCTTGAGACCCTGCGTCACGTAGCTCGTCTGCATGTTGTCGAAGTTGTCGAGGAAGATGCGCGCGATCGACTGCACGCGCACGTACACCGCAGCTGTGGTCTTTTCGGGGTAGAGATGCTCTTCGGGCACGCCCTCGGGCTGCATGTTCCAGCACGCGAAGGCCGTGAAGCCGCCGGTATCGTCCTGCAGATCGCGCAGGCGCGCCAGATGTTCGATGCGCTCGGTAGGCGTCTCGACATGGCCGTACATCATCGTGGCGGAGGAGCGCAGGCCGGCTTCGTGCACACGCCGATGCACTTCGAGCCAGCGATCGGTGCTGGCCTTCTTGGGCGAGATGATCGCGCGCACGCGCTCGTTCAGGATCTCGGCCCCGGCACCGGGCACCGAGCCGAGCCCCGCCTGCTTGAGCTGTGCGATCACGGACTCGACAGGGCGCTTGTCCAGGCGCGCGAGGTGATCCAGTTCGCTCGCGGAGAGCGCGTGCAGATTGATCGGGAAGCGTTCCCGCAGATCGTGGAACAGCCGCACCCACCAATCGGTCTTGATGTAGGGGTGGTGTCCGCCCTGCATCAGGAGCTGCTGTCCGCCGAGCTTGACGGTTTCCTCGACCTTGGCGTAGATCTCCTCGCGCGAGAGCACGTAGGCGCCCTCGGCTCCCGGACGGCGGTAGAAGGCGCAGAAGCCGCAGTCCGTGATGCAGACGTTGGTGGGGTTGAGGTTGCGGTCGACGATGTAGGTGACCACTCCGTCGGGATGCTTGCGCGCGCGCACCAGATCGGCAAGCTGCATCAGCGTGGAGAGGTCCGCGCGCTCGTGCAGGAACAGCGCCTCTTCGGGAGTGATGCGCAGGCCGTCTTCCACCTTGCCGATGATCCGCTCGAATTCCGGAGTGGAGGCCAGCGAGGCTTTGGGGGCGACCCAGGTCTGGGCCGGGCGCGTCGAAGAGGGTTGTGAGGCGATCATCGCAGAATCTCCAGTATAGGGTGCCCGGCCTCGGCTATCCTCAGGGAAGAGTCTTGCCATGAACACTGCCGCCCTCAAGCCCGTCTGGATGCTCAGCGCACTCCTGCTGGTGCCGCTGCAATCACCTCCGGCACCGTCGGCCCCTTCCGGCATCGCCCCCGCCGGAGCGGCCCAGCAACCTGCCGATCCCCTCGACGCCCGCTACGCGGAGGTGCAGCGCGACTTCAATCAAGCCATGGCGCAGTGGCAGAAGGCCCTCGACGAGGCCCGCAAGGCCGGTGTTGAGCGCAAGGACTGGCCGCTGCCACCGCACCCGCAGTTCTGGGAGCGCTACGCGGAGCTGGCCCGCGGCGGTCACCTGCCTGCTTCGATCTGGTGCCTCAGTGCAGGTTCCAACTTAGGAGAAAAGCGCGCTCCCGACGCGAGCGTCATCGATCTGGCGCTGGCGCGCGTGTGGAGGGAAGCCCTGATTCATGACCAGGCGCAGCTGGCGGGCACGCTGGACGCCAACTCCGCTGCCGCGCGCTATCCCGTCAAGGAGTACCTGCGCCTGCTGCGCTCGCAGACCATGGTGCTCGGCGGCGAGCGCACCTTGGCGCTGTACGAGCAGTGCTTCGAGCAGAGCGTGCAGAAGCCTTCCAAGGCGCTGGCGCTGCTGTCGAAGGCGAGCTTCATCGGCACGCAGGAGAGCGGCTTCGCCGATCCGATGCCGGTCGTGATGGAGATCTACCGCGAGCTCGCGGAGCACTACGGCGACACCGAATCGGGGCAGCGCGCCAAGGGGCGGCTGTTCCGCCACGAACGCCTGCAGGTCGGCATGCAGGTGCCTGACTACGAGAGCGAAGATGTCGAAGGCGTGCGCTTCAAGCTGTCGGACTACTCCGGCAAGGTGATCGTGCTCGACTTCTGGGGCTTCTGGTGAGGCCCCTGCGTGGGGATGATTCCCCACGAAAAGACGCTCGTGGAGCGTCTCAAGAACAAGCCCTTCGCGCTGATCGGCGTCAACACGGACAAGAGCAAGGACGAGTACCGCAAGAAGGCGGCGGAGATGGGCGTCAGCTGGCGCAGCTCCTGGCAGGGCTCGACCAGCGGGCCTTGGCCGCTTGCCTGGGGCGTGTCGAGCTATCCGACGATCTACGTGATCGACCACAAGGGCGTGATCCGCTTCGAGGGACTGCGCGGGGAGCGGCTGGACGCCGCCGTCGATCAGTTGCTCGCGGAAATGGAAGCGGGACGCTGAGGCGGAAACGATTTCCGGCCGCCAACGGGCGGCCGGGAAAGGCGTAGGGTGAGGGCCGGCAACTGCCGATGGCAGGCTTTGCTAGGCTCCTCCACGCATGTTGCTGTTCACCCTGCTCCTGTCTCTGGCCGTTGATCCCACGCCATCGTTCTCCCAGACGCCGGCACGCGAAAAGCCCGTCCGGCAGCAGCCGCGCAAGCGCGAGGTCTCGCCGGCCTTCGATGCGCTGATGCGGCGCTGGAACGTCTCCCTGCAGGAGTTCGCCTCCGCGCTGATCCAGTACAACCAGCGCAACGCGGCGCTGCCGGAGGACAAGCGCGACAAGAGCCAGTTGCCCAAGCACCCCGCAGCTGCCTACTGGCAGGAGTTCCGCATCCTCGCCAGCACCGGTGACGAGAACGCGCTGCAGTGGCTCGTCGAGCAGACGCGCTTTGCGCGCAGCGATGCGCTCGCGGCCGCAGATGAATCCCTGCAGATCCTGGATGAGCTGATCCGGGCACACCCGGAGTCACCGGCGGTGGAAGGCTCGCTGGAGTCGCTGCGCGGCCTCGCGGAGACGGTCGGCTGGCAGCGCATGGCGCAGACCTACAAGGAGGCCAGCGAGCGCAGTCAGGGGCCGGACAACCAATCGCGGGCATTGTATTTGCACGCCTGGGCGCTCTCCGAGCGCTTCACCTCGCAGGACCCCAAGGTGCTGGCGGAAGTCGAGTTGCTGGGCGACACGCTGATCGAAGGCTTCCCCAAGACCCGCGCCACGCTGGAGATCTGCAGCTCGCGCATGGCGCGCATCGACAAGGAGCATCTCACCCTGCAGCGCGAGTGGATCGCGACGGTACTCGGCCGGATCGAACAGCATCAGCCACCCGAGAGCTGGCCGCGCCAACCGATGCATGCGGCCTACGAGCGCTATCTGCCGATTGCGAATGCGGGCCACCCCCAGGCCATGGGCTTCTGTTCGCGGTATTACCCGGCCTTCCAGCAGGCCGAGCGCAATGGCCTGCCGGTCGCGTTGGTCTGGATCAGCGCCTGGATCGGCGAGCATCGCCCCAATGATCCGGGAGCCTGGAATCTGGCGCGTCTGGGGCTGGTGCAGGTGCTGACGACGCAGTGGACCACGGAGCGCTTCGTGGTGGGGGCCACGACCGATCTCGTGCGCAATCCCTCGGCGCTGGACTCGCAGGCGCTCAACGCCGCCATGCAGCCGCTGTTGGCGTCTTTGAACGTGCAGCCGCGCGCACATGCCAACGCCTTGTACCTGTGCGCGCTCTCGGATCTCGCCGTCAACGATTGGGCGCACTGGGAGACGGCCCGCGCCCATCTGGAGAAGCTGCTTGCCGAGCACCCCACGGAGGACATCGTCACCAAGGCCGACGAGACGCTGCGCTCGATGATCAATGTCTGGCCGGGCACCGCTGCGCCGGATTTTCGCGGCACGGATGCGGAGGGCAAGGCCTTCCGACTCGAGGACTACCGCGGACGGGTCGTGTTGATCGACTTCGTGGATCAGGGCAACGGACTCTCGCCCGGCGAGGTCGCTGCGCGCAATCGGCTGGTGCAGCGCTTCGAGGGGCAGGCCTTCTCGCTGCTGGGCGGGTTGCTCGAAGGCCACAGTCCGCGCTCGTACACCGAGCAGATCGCCCCGCGCGGCATTCTCTGGCGAATGGCCCTGCTCGGCGGACTTCAGAGCGACATCGCCGCCTACTGGTCCGTGAGCCAGCGGCCGGCGACCTTCCTCGTCGATCCGCAGGGCGTCATCCGGGCCCGCAACCTGCCCTGGGATCAGTGGGAGGCCGAGATCGCCAGGCTGCTGCCGCCCGCGGCTCCCAAATAGCTTCCCAATCCCGCGGCAGCTCCGCACTCCCACCGCGGCCCGCCAGCCGCTACGCTGCTGCGCCCTTACTCAGGCCCCCCGAGGACACAAAGCCACATGTCGCAGACCAAAGACACCGCTTTCATGGACACGATCGTCTCGCTGTGCAAGCGCCGCGGTTTCGTGTTCCAGGCTTCCGAGATCTACGGCGGCATCGGCAACACCTACGACTACGGTCCCTTGGGCGTCGAGCTCAAGCGCCGCGTCAAGGAGGCGTGGTGGACGCGCATGGTCACGATGCGCGACGACATGGTGGGGCTCGACAGCGCCATCATCCAGAACCCCAAGACCTGGGAGACCTCCGGCCACGTCGCTGGCTTCAGCGATCCGATGGTCGACTGCAAGAAGTGCAAGGGGCGCTTCCGCGCCGACAAGCTCGAGGACACGCGCTGCCCCGAGCGGCCGAGCAAGAAGCCGGGTGAGTGCGGCGGCGAGCTGACCGAGCCGCGCGCCTTCAACCTGATGTTCAAGACCAACATCGGCGCCGTCGAGTCGGCGAGCTCGATCGCCTATCTGCGGCCGGAAACCGCGCAGGGCATCTTCCTGAACATCAAGAACGTGCTCGAGAGCTCGCGCGTCAAACCGCCCTTCGGCATCGCGCAGA
>SXGR01176873.1_pt1 | contig 18336 bp, 23 predicted proteins | sample 3174711 | NCBI WGS metagenome assembly SXGR01 (sample SAMN11356860, study PRJNA531348) | freshwater metagenome | isolation source: freshwater sample F1-60 | place: China: Fuxian Lake, Yuxi | collected 2017-12-25
CAAGACCGGGATCTCACCGATAGAACTACTCAAAACACCGCCGGAGATCTTTGAGCAACTTCTCCGCATAGTATTCCCACAAGAAAAAAAGATCAGAGGAGAGGCGGCATGGCACCAAGCGGGACTTTTGGCTTCAGACTAGAGGGTCGCCAAGGCACCCAGCAGATCCAAGGATTGCGCGAAGTTCAGAAGGCTCTCAACAAGTTCTCCGGAGCGACGAAGAGTCAGATGAAACCGACTCACCTCAGAGCGGCCGAAGCGGTTGCGCTTCAGTCTCGCAAGTTCGTACCGATTGACTCGGGTAATCTTCTCACCTCGATCAAGCCAATCGGACTCAAGTCCGGCGGCCGAGTTCGCGTCGGCTCTGCTTCGGTGCCATACGCCGGGCCGATACACTTCGGATGGCCCGCTCGTCGCATCAAGCCCCAGCCGTTCATCTATGAAGCATTAGACACTCGACGAGATGTCGTTCTTCGCATATATGACTTGAAGATCACGGAACTCGTCAAGAAGTACGACCTCCAAGGCGTCAACTACTAGGATCGCATCATGGCCAAGTCGATCTCCGTCGCCGTTACCGGCAACACCGCACCACTCCGTAAGGCGCTCAAGCGGTCTCAGGGCGACCTCATGTCGTTCGCCAAGAACTCCAAGGTCCAACTCGCCGCGGCTAGCGCCGCGTTCGGTCTCTTCGCCAAGAAGGTCGTCACGGCGGCGGCCGAAGATCAGAAGTCTCAACAACTTCTCGCCACTTCCCTCCGTAGTACCGTCGGCGCCAACTCCGAACTAATCGCCAGCCTTGAGAAGAGTGTCCTCAAGATGTCACTCGCCACCGGCGTCGCCGACGACAAACTTCGCCCGGCGTTCTCTCAACTTGTTCGAGCGACCGGGGACGTCGCGGCGGCTCAAGAACTCCTCTCTCTCGGGCTAGACGTCTCCGTCGGGTCGGGTCGCGATCTTGAGTCGGTGACCATGGCGCTATCGCGGGCGGCGATGGGGAACTTCACCGCGCTCAAGAGGCTCGGCGTCCCCATATCTGAGAACACCATCAAGACCAAAGACCTCGCCGCGGCATCTCAAGAACTTCGAGATCTTTTTGGCGGATCGGCTCAAGCCAACGCGGGTACGTTCTCGGGGCGGATGGACCGACTCAAGGTTGCAGTCGGGGAGGTCTACGAGAATATCGGGATGCTACTCCTCCCAATACTGAGCAGACTCGCCGAACACGCGGTCACAGTAACGACCGCACTATCAGAAGGCGGGCTCGCAGGCGCAAACGAGGAACTCGGGAAGATTGTCAAAAAAAACACGCACAACTTCGACGGGAGCGTCAACGCGCTCGGTAGGTTCGGCAACTTTACAATCCACGCCACGAACGCGAGCAAGAAGTTCTTGAACGTGCTCGGGGCCATTGGGCGGACCGTCTTGCGGTACGACATGGAAAATCTCAAACTTGACAAAACGCTCAAACAACTCACACAAACAGAACTCGACCTTACGTTGGCAGAAGAGGGACTCGTCCGCACTCGTTCCGGTCTTATCTTGTTCAGCGGTCTTGCAGTAAAGACTCAACGACAACTTGATCACTTTATGGGCCCGGTCGCTTCCCGGAATATCAACGATCTCAATACGGCGTTCCTCGAATATCAGAAGAGCCTCATCAAAACATCTTCAACGACTAGCGGCGCAACCAAGACGCAAGAAGATCTCCGCGTCTCACTCAAGGCCGGACTCGGGACCGCGCTAAAAGACGCCCGCCAGAAACTCGCCGACGCTCGGGCCGCTCTCAAGGACTTCTCCAACGGGATCCGCGACTCGATCATGTCCAACGTCTCACTCGGGGACGCTCTCAAGAGTGCAACCGACTCAGAGGACGCCATCACCGAGGCCCTCCGTGAACGCGCTCAGGCCTACAAGGATCTCGAGCAGGCCAAAGAGACCCGAGACGCCGATAAGTACGCCGAAGCACTCGCCAAGGTCGCCGACGCGGAGCAGAAGGTCACCGAGTCCAAGGCATCTCAGAAGTCTTTCACCCAAGTCTTCCAAGAACAGATCGCCGCGGCCAAGGCGTTCTCGGGCAACCTCAAGACACTCATCGCCGACCCGTTCAAGTTAGGGCAAGCGGGTCTCTCTCAACTCTTGAACCTTGGGCCGGTTGCGGGTAACGCGGTCGCCAAGGATCTCATCGCGGGCGTCGGTGGGTTCACCGCGGCAGGCCTCAACGCCGACCTCGCCGGTATCTCTGGGGTCGCCGGAGCAACGGGAACGGCGGCCGCTAATGCGTTCATGGGCTCAACAGTCTCAACCGCCCAGAGCGGTCTCGCCAACCTACAAGGAACCACTATCGGAGGAACCGCAACGGCGCCGACCATCGTGATCCAAGCGGGCATCGGAGACCCCGATGCAATCTCGCGGGCCGTCGTTAGTGCCATCAAAAATAACGACAACCGAGCGGGCAAGACCAAGGTCGTCGTCCAACGTAAAAAAACAACTAAGAAGAAGTAAGTGGCCAAGCCTCTCGCCATCGTTGAGATCGCCATGAGCGACGGACCCTATGTCGCTTCGCCGACTTTCACGGACTTCACCACCTACGTCCGGAGCATCAGCATCCACCGCGGACGCTCTGGCGAGGGAGACTTTGAGACCGGCACCGCTCAGATCGTCCTCGACAACCGCTCGCGCCTCTTCGATCCGTTCTATACATCGGGGACCTACTACGGCAATCTCCTCCCCAACCGCCAGATCCGGATCCGCTCCACGATCGGGGTGACGACGTACGACGTATTCCGCGGGTACGTCTCAGGGTGGCCGGTCAAGACCACGGCGGCCGGGTTCGACTCCACGGTCACGCTCCAATGCTTCGACGCGTTCGGTCTCCTCAACGATGACCACATCCCCGAGGATTGGTCGCGATATTTGATTGAACTATCCTCGCCAGTCTCCTACTATCCCGGCAACGACCCAGAGGGGTCGGTCATCACCGACAGAGGGTCGCAGAAACTAAACCTTTCTCTATTGGTCGGGACCAAGTTGAGGGAGAGCGACTCACTTGGTCAAGGGCTCGCCGGTACGTCGGTCGACGTAATCGGGAGCCTATATCAGAACCTCCCCGGAACTTTCACAGAAGCGACCACCGGGGACATTACGATTATGACTTGGTACGCGGCGGCCCAACCAAACGCGACGAGCATCATGCTAAATCAGTATGGGCTCAATGGTTCTATCTTCCACCGGATGCGGATAGAACCGAACCTCCCAACGTTGGGTCAACTTCGAGTCACCGTCACAAATAACGCCACGGGTCTCTTCAGTCAGGCCAACACCGCGAACCTCGGGCTCAATACGTTCGCGCCCCAACACGTCGCCGCAACATACACCAACGCGACGGGCGCGATCCAGATATACATCAACGGAACGCTCTCAACAACTCAGACCGCAACCCAATCAGGCATCGAACTCCTCCCGACCCACTTCCTCGAGTACGCCTACACGATACTCCAAGAGACCGCAATCTTCTCCTCGGTCCTAACGGCGGCCCAGATCAACGCCATCTACTCGGTCGGCGCGTCCAACCTCGTCGAAGCGACCAACACCAGAGCGGCGAGGGTCTTGGCGACCACATCGTTCCCGATTGGATTGACATCAACGTCGGGGACGTTCGTCAACTCTTGCGCCGAGATCACGAACGGCGGCTCGGTCATCCCAGAACTCCAACTCATCGCCAACACCGAGGGCGGCGACGTCTTCGTCACCAAGGCGGGCGTGATCAAGTTGACCGATCGCAACTACATCTTCACCAACACGAACTCCAACACCACTCAGGCAACTTTCTCCGACGCGATCCCCTACGTCTCTCTCAAGTACGGCACCGAACTAGGGCTCGAACTCAACTCAGACGACATCGGGAACTTCTGCACCGTCAGCCTCTCAGGAGGCGGCGAAGTCTCGGCGACGGTTGCGGCGTCGGTCTCTTCTTTCGGGACGCAGGCCTACAACATCGCAAGCCAGTCCGCGACCGTTGCGGGCGCTCAGGCCCTCGCCGACTTTGACGTCGTGATCCGGAGCAAACTCCGCGCCACCGTCTCACCGCTTGAGGTCTCTGTCACCGATACCGATGCGGATTGGTCCACGCTCCTCGGCCTTGAACTCTTGGAGAGGTTCAGCGTCACCCGTACACCGGCCACCGGCAACGCCATCACTCAAGTCATGCTCGTCTCGGCCATTGACCACACCATCACCCCGGGAGATTGGAACATGGTGCTCACCGGATCAACGCGCCAGACTGGCTACTTCATACTCGACAAGTCGTCACTCGACGGGACCGACGTCCTCTTCGGATGACAACACGCACAACACCAACCCGCCTACACTAGGAGACATCTATGGCCATCGCCCCAAATACAACTTTCACGACTTCAGTCTTGACATCGACACAGATGAACGCGTTCGGCTTTGGCATAGTTGCGTTAGGGACTGCCACAACCTCAGACACAACAATCACGGGTACAGAGGAGATACAAATAACGGTATCGTTCACGGCAATCGCAAACCGTTATTACAAAATAACTTACTTAGAGCCGAACCTAAATAACACACCAGACGGGAACGTTCAACTGCAAGTCAGATTGACTAATGTCTCCGGGGCAATACAAGGCGCCGATTACGCTTTCGTCCGTGCCGGTGGCTTTTCATCTACAGGCATACTTATTGCGTATTCAACATTTAACGCAGGCGCGACAACTTTAGTGGCCACGCTAGACTCAACGGTTGGAACTGCATCAGCAACTCGCACAGCAGACTTCAAGGCATTTCTCTCAGTTGAGGACGTAGGCCCAGCATGACAATCAACAACAACCCGACGCCCTAGATCGTGAACCGCGCCGTCCTCCGGTGGCTCGTCCCGCTCGGTCCGGTAGTTCTCTCGTTCTTCCCCGCAACCGCAAGCGCCGAACCGATCAACGGGCTCAACGCCGTCGGCTACACCTACACCGCGAACGACTGGCCGCCGACTAAGTCCGACACGCTCTTCCCGACTTGCGGGAGCGAGATCGAGAACAACATCAACCGAAACTTCAACGGCGAGCCGTTCCAAGATTGCCCGGACGACTTCTTCCTCATCCACTACACCGGCAACATCACCATCCCGGCTCATCAGACCATCGAGTTCATGGTTGCGGCCGATGACGGCGGGACGGTCAAGATCGGGCTCACCGAGTTCGGAGACTGGGACCTCAAGGGATGCTCATGGTCGGAACCTACGACCGACACGTTCCCCGTCGGCTCGCTTGCTCTTGACGGGTGGTTCTACGAGTACGGCGGCGGGAGTTGCTTCATGCTCGCTTGGAACATTGACTCGGCGGGGTGGGTGATCGTACCGGACGAGGCGTTCACCCTCTCCGCGCCTCCGACGACCACGACTTCAACCTCAACCTCAACCACGACGACCACAACAACCACGACGACCACAACAACCACGACGACGACCACCTCAACGACCACAACAACCACCGCACCCGCAACGACAACCACAACCACCGAGACCCCGACCACCACCACCACCGAAGCGGCAACAACAACCTCCTCCTCAACGACCTCGACAACCTCAACCGCACCAGCAACAACAACCTCATCAACGACCACGATACCGACCACGACCACGACAACCGTGGCACCTACGACCACCCAGACGACCCCAGAGACCTCTACGACGGCGGTCCCTACTACGACGACCACCATCGCGCCAATCGCATCTCAAGACGACCTCGATCCCGCGGTCACGGCACTCGTCTCCAATCTCGCCACGCTCACGCCGACCGAGATCGTGGACGCCGTTGAGTCAATCATTGAAACCGGACTCAACGAGGCAGAGGCGACACTCCTCGCCACCGACGCCAACGTTCTCGCGGTTATTGACCAAGAAGACGCGGTTGCAATCTTTGACGCGATTGTTCTCGACGAACTGACGCCGACCGAGGCCTTGGCGCTCGTGACCGCCGTACAAGAGGCACCCGAGGAGGTCCGCGAAGCGTTCGAGGACGAGATCGACATCTTCGCCGGTGCATCAGACTCCTACGTTCCTCTCGGCTCATCCGTTCCGATCTCAACGCGTCGGGCTATTATCGCATCGGCCGCTCTCGTGATTGCAGGAACACCGCCGCCATCGAGACGAAGGTAGTGACGATGAAGTTCTTGCGCGATAATGTCTGGGTCTGGGCCGGTACCGGGCTCGTACTCATCACCCTCTCGGGCAAGACCCGGTCCTATGGATTGACCATTGCGATTGCCGCGCTCTTGCTACACTTGGCACTATCCGCAACAGATAAGGAGTAGCACCATGAACCCAAAGATCATCCGCGACGTCGTGGGCCGCATCGTCGCCCTCTTCCTCGTTAGCGCCCTCGGTATCATCACCGGCGCCGCTCTCGTCGCTCCCGACCTAGAGATCTACAAGTCCGCAATCCTCGCCGGGTTCTCGGCCGTTGCGGGAGTGGTGCAAAAACTGGCGCAGGCCGCTCTCGATGGGAACGTCACCTCGGCAGAGGTTGACGACGCGTTCGGCATCAAGCGGGGTGACAAGTGACCAAGGTCTACATCGGCAACAAAGACGGCGTCGCCAAGGGCAAACTCGCCGGAACCGAGGCGTTCGTCGATCATCTTGAATATCTCTATAAGTTCACCAACCTCGGGACGTGGGTCGTCCGAGAGATGCGCGGCAGGCCGGGCCAGATGAGCGTCCACGCCAGCGGCCGAGCACTCGACAGCGGCTACACCAAGAAGCAACGCGAACTCGCCGTCAAGGTGTGCGACTTTATGACAACCGGCAAGAACGCCGAGATCCTCGGGTTGCAGGCAATCCATGACTACGCCTACACCGGACCGACTGGCACTTGGGGACGCGGGTGGCAGAACAACCGCAACGCGTGGAAGACCTACGACTCAGAGAACAACGCAGGCACCCCGGGCGGGTTGTGGTTGCACTTCGAGTTGGATCCCGACATGGCCAAGGATGCCAAGAAGGTCGCCCTCGCCTTCAAGAAGGTCCTCGGCGGATGACCTCGGTCTACATCGTCGTCGGCGTCGTCTTGATCCTCTCGCTCACGCTCGCCTATTTCCGATAGATTGTTTTCGGCGCCCGTTCGTCTCAGTCCCAACTCCGGACGGGCGCCGTCTTACCATCCAACACCCCTCTCGTAGATTGTGCTACAGTCCGAGAAGTGACTCAACAAAGAGCACTAGAGAAGGGACACTCATGGAACAATCGGATCAACTCTCGGCGAAGTTCGACCCCGCGGTTCATCGCTCAATGCTCAAGGGTGGGACACGTCTCACCTACATCCCAGTCGGCGCGGTCATTGAGAGACTCAACGACGTCATCGGGGTCGACAAGTGGTCGCTCAAAGTGTGCGAGGTCTATCGCGACGCGATTGACCCGGACTTCATCATCGCCAAGGTGACAATCTCCGCGACCTTTGAGGGAGGCATCGTTGAGCGCGATGGGATCGGCGGCCAACGGATCAAGAGGTCCCGAGACGGACAGATCATTGACCTCGGCGACGAGTTCAAGGGTGCGGTCTCCGATGCTCTCAAGAAGGCCGCACAGTCGATGGGAATAGGTCTATATCTCGCCAATGGTTCCGGCCACGGGGTCGCCGACGAAGTCATTGAAGGCGACCGAGAAGGATCTCACCCCAATCAGTACGACGACCGCCCGGCGTACGATGGCCCGGGTGCAGGACCACGACCGGCATCGCCGAAACAAGTCGACTTTATCCGAGCACTTATCGCCAAGGCTCTCGACAAGGAACGCGCCAACGGGCTCGTCAACTGGGAGAACCTCACCGTCTTCACCGCGAACCAAGTGATCGAGAAACTCAAGGCCCTCATCCTATCAGAGAGCGCGAAGAAGTGAGCGCGGCGAACTCGGTCGAAGTGTCTCTCGCCATCGTCGTCATGGTCCCGTTCATCATCGGCGTCGTGGTCGGTACTGTGAGCGGGCGCGACTGGGAGCGTAGGGATCAAAGAGAGCGCGAGCGCGAGCGTCGAGTCCGCGCCTACCGCAGGCGGGAACAAGATGCTCAACTCTAAGATCACCGCCGACAACTACTTCGCAATCATCCCCGAGTGGGTCTTGTACGAGCCCACGTTGAGCGCCAACGGCGTTCGGCTATATTGCACCCTCAACCGCTTCGCCAACTCAAGCGGGACCGCATGGCCGTCACGCCGAACCATCGCGGCGCTTATGAACGTCTCGGTCGAGACCGTTGACCGGGCCAAGAAGGAACTCGTCGAGATGGGCGCGATCATCGTCACGAACCGAGTCTCGCCAGCGGGCGATCCGACGTCGAACATCTATCAAGTTATTACAACACCACCCTCGTCACCTATGCCAGAGGGTACCCGCAAGGGTGACCCCACCCGTAGGGGCAAGGATGACGCACTAATCAGAGCCAACAAGAACCAGAGCCAATCAAAGGCGACCGGCGATTGTGACGAGTGCCATGGCGTCGGGTGGGCCATGGCGTCGGGTGATAGTAACGTCGCGACCCGATGCAAGTGTCAGAACTAACAAAGGAGAAACCAATGAACGAAGAGCAACCAATCACCCTCGCGAAGTATCCAATCCCAGATCAAGATGACTCCGAGGCTCTAGCGGAGATCTTGGAACAACTAAGGGAACTCGAGGATCGGCACGATCTTCTTGTTGATATTGCGGTCCAAGCGGCGCGACTCATGACGGCCGAGGAACCCAAGACCGAGGAACTCAAGGGTCTCTCGGACGCTCTCAAGGCGTTCTACTCATGAACGACGAACCCGACAATCTCCTCGCATGGCTCGATCGGCAGGTTCCAGAGGCTAGGCTCGTTCGTACCACCGACCCGACCACATCCCACAAGGCCGCCGCAACCGCGAGCAAAAGAGGCCCCACTCAGAGGAGACGCGTATGGAACACCCTCAAAACTTTAGGACCAGCCACAGATTACGAGATATCCACAAGGCTCGGGATCTTGAGATCAAGCGCGAGCAAGAGACGCCAAGAACTATCGGACGCGGGCTTCATCGTCGACACCGGACTCCGTCGTCCAACCGATACCGGCTCCTCGGCTATTGTGTGGTCGTCCTGCTCATATTACGACCCGGACATCTTAGAGCGAGCACTTACGACATCCGCGACAACCCGCCGATCCACTTCTTCGCCGCGCTCGCCAAGTGTGAGACGGGATGGGGTAAGAACCAGCGAGCACGATGGACGCGCAACACACCCAACTATGAAGGCGGTCTGGGAATACATCGACAGACATGGAACGACTACACCCGCGGCGATCCACGAATACCGGGTCGCGGTGGAGATGCAACGATCGCTCAACAGATTGAGGTCGCGATGCGGATCGCCCGAGTCGGATGGTACGACGTGACTCGTAACCGATACGTCAAGCCTGTCGGATGGTATGGGTGGGGATGCGCGAAGAACTCAATCGGAGATCCTCGGGGAATACTTCGCAACGGTGAGAAGTCCAAACTCTACGACCCCTACAACTGGACGGCCTATCTCGGATGACGAAGCCTCAATACACCGGAGCATGGAGTAAGGTGCGGCGCGAGATACTGGAGCGCGACGGATACCTCTGTCAGATCCAAGCGAAGAGATGCACTTCTCAAGCGTCTCAGGTTGATCACATCGTCCCGGTACATCTTGGAGGCGCGTGGCATGACCCGATGAACTTGAGAGCGTCTTGCGCTAATTGCAACGTCGGCAGGACCTACAAGAGCAAGACCCCGAAGCCCTCTCGGGTATGGTAAGGGTATGACCCAACCCCCCCCTAGTTTTCCCGACGGGTGCCGCCTTGACCCCGACGTTAGGTCATCTTTCTCTCTCCTGACCTCAGATTGGGCTCTCAGATGACCCCGGCCAAAAAACAACCAATCGCAAAAAAAACCGCAAAAAAACAAACAAAACCGCAAGAAGCAAGTCTTGAGTCGCGGTTCTCTGGAAATCTTCTCGCCGCGCATAGACTGATCGCTCATCTTGCTCGGGGCGGATACCTCGGACTCGAGGACATGGTTCTCGTCGAGGCTCTCTATACCTTGGCCCGACAAGTTGACGAGAGCCCAGACGCCGCGCTCCTCTGGAGGCAATACTTGAACGTGAACCAAGAACTCAAGAAGAAGGTGGTGAACGATGTCGACGATGCCCTTGAGTCCCTACTCGGTGAACTCCGTGGCGAGGTGGGCCACACCTAGAACGCCGTCGCGCAAGACTCTAGGACCCGAGGCGGCAATCATCGCCGCCAAACTCGGCACCCCGTTCATGGCATGGCAGGAACAGATCGCCAACGTCATCCTCGAAGTGGTTGAAGATCCCTCGACCGGTCAGATCGTCCCGGCCTACCGTGAGGTCGTGATCGCCGTACCGCGTCAGTCCGGCAAGACGACCCTCATGCTCGCTCTCGAAGTTCATCGGGCTCTCTCTTGGGGCAATAACCAACTAATCGCCTACACCGCTCAAACCGGCTTTGACGCTCGCAAGAAACTCATGGACGACCAGATCCCGATGATCCAGTCCTCCAAACTTGGACGCGTCGTTGAGCGGGTCTATCGCTCCAACGGCAACGAGTCGATCATATTCTGCAACGGCTCGCGGATCATCTCGCTCCCCAATACTCCAACGGCGGCCCACGGCAAAAGCGTCTCGCTCGCAATCATTGACGAAGCGTTCGCCGATGACGACGAGCGGCGAGAGCAGGCTCTTCTCCCCGCGATGGCAACCAAGCGCGACGGCCAACTCATCGTCATCTCAACGGCCGGAACTCAGTCCTCGGTCTACTTCCGCCGCAAGGTTGACCAAGGTCGTCAAGCGGTAGAAGGCGGTCGGACGAGTGGGGTCGCGTTCTTTGAGTGGAGTGCAGACGCCGAGGCAGATCCAGACGACCCGGCGACGTGGTGGTCTTGTATGCCCGCACTCGGTAACACCATCGACGAGTCCGTCGTTCTCCATGCTCGGAGGACTATGACCGACGGAGACTTCCGCCGGGCGTTCTTGTGTCAATGGACAATCGTGGACGATCGTCTCATCCCACCCTTGGCATGGAGTCAGGTCGTCAAGAAGGACACCACCCCGACCGGCCCGCTCTCGTTCGGGATTGACGTCGCCCTTGATCGGACTTCAGCGTCGATTGTCGCTTGCGATAAGGCGGGCAACATCGAACTCGTAGATCATCGCGAGGGAGTGAGTTGGGTGACCGACCGCGCTCTTGATCTTTATCGTCGTCACAAGGGCGCCCTCATCGTTGACTCCTATTCGCCAGCGGGGTCTCTCATCGAGCGACTAGAGAAGGGCGGGGTCGAGGTGATTAGGTACTCCACGAAGGACATGGTCCACGCCGCGGGGTTACTCTTTGACGCGATACTTGAGAACAACATCAAGGTCCGCCAGAACAAGATCATCGACGACGCAATCGCTCGCGCCAAGCGTAAGCAACTAGGCCAGAGTTGGCTATGGGCGCGTACTACACTAGACGCAGATCTGACGCCACTCTTCGCGATGACGTTGGCTCATCATCACGCGACAACAAGACAATCCGAGAAACCTAGGAGCGTAATCTTCTGAGACACATTGACACAATAATCCAAGCGGTCGGGGCTATTGTTCTCATCGTGGGCATCGCGACTCTATCCATCCCCATCGGCATTATGGCGGCCGGTGTGATTGTCATGGTCTTCGGGCTCGCCATGGAGAGAGGATCATGAGATGCTAGGGAGATTATTGAAGCGCGGGCTCGGTAACTACCAATCGGGCGGAGGGTCGGCCGACGCCTATGGACGCGTCACTCGCATCCCATCGGACGTATGGGCCGGGACGTACGTCGACATCAACACCCTCCTCGGCGTCCCCGGTATCTATCGCGCCATTACTCTCATATCCGACACCATCGGCCAGATGCCCTTCCACGCCTACCGCAACGAAGAAGTCGTCAACCCGCAACCCAACATCCTCGTCAAGCCGAACCCTATGGAGACGCGGATTGACACCATCTCGGCGATGGTGGCCTCGCTCATTATCTACGGTAACTACTTCGCAGTCCTCGGACCAGACTCTCCCGTCACCGGCTACCCAGACTCTATCGTCCCGATCGGACCGGAGCGCATGAACGTCACAAGGCGCGACGGCCGCAACTACTACACCATCGACGCGCAAGAGTTCGACGCCGATCAGATCTTGCACATCAAGAACTTCACCCTCCCGGGTCAGCACTTCGGCCTTGGTCTTCTTGAGGCTCAACGGCAAGGAGTCGGCTACGCGGTGGCACTTCAAGAGTACGCGAGTCGCTACTTCTCCGGCGGCGGCGGACCGACTGGGATCATCCATAGCGAAGTTACCGACCTCACCCAAGAAGAAGCCGACCAACTCAAACTCCTATGGATGTCAACCTATGGCGGGCGAAATCGCGAGCCCGCGGTTCTCAACTCGACGACCAAGTTCGAGCGGTTGTCAGATAACGCCAAGGACTCTCAGTTAGATGAGTCTCGCCAGAACGCTCTCACCGACATCGCCAACATGGTCGGCGTACCGGCGTCGTACGTTGGAGCGCCCAACGCGTCGCGCACATATTCCAACGTTACAGAAGAGAACCTCCAACTCATCCGCTACTCACTCGCCCCACTCGCCGCAAGAGTTGAGCAGTCTTTCACCGAACTCATCCCCCGAGGGCAGTACGCCAAGTTCGAGTTTGAGGGACTGCTCCGCGGTGATACGCGGGCGCGTTACGACTCCTATCAAGTCGCCCTCTCCAATGGGTTCCTCACCATCGACGAGGTGCGCGAACTTGAAGACCGCAAGCCCCTCTCAACACCCCAAGACAGTCCACTCCAGCAACCAGCCGAGGCCAACTTATGATCGAATACAGACAACTCCAAGAACTAGAAGTCCGCGAAGAGGGAGACGGCCGCACCATCTACGGCATCGTCGTCCCCTACAACAAAGAGCAACGGATCAACGCGGGACTCACGGAGATCTTCATGCCCGGCGCGTTCGCACAACAGACCAAGGCGGCCCACCGCGTCAAGTTATTAGTCAACCACGATCTCAAGATGCCTATCGGTCGGGCGACTCTGCTCCGCGAGGACAAGGCGGGCCTATACGGTGAGTTCAGGGTCTCCGATACCGCCGCGGGTAACGAGCAACTCCAACTCATCCAAGACGGAGTCATTGACCATCTGTCGATCGGCTTCTCCACAATCAAGAACGCCACCCGACCCAACGGCACCATCGAGCGCCAACGCGCTCATCTCGCCGAGGTCTCTCTTGTAACTTTCGGCGCGTACGGTGACGACGCGTCGGTCGTTGGGGTCCGCGACCTCTCTGGCACTCCCAACCTCGACTCGCTCCAAGAAGTGCTCAAGACGATCCGCCGAAAATAATGCCCTACCACGTCGACGCCATGAACGCGGATTGTGATGGGTTCGCAGTCGTCAAAGATGACGACGGGACCGTCCTCGGGTGCCACCGGACCCAAGGCCAAGCGGAGAGGCAGATGGCCGCGCTCTATGCAAGCGAAGCAGATCAAGAAGACGATGACGCCTACGAGATGGATGAAGAGCGAGCCGATCCAGTAGCGCCCAAAGAGGATCAGATTGAGGGCTCGTCAAAGAACGACCCCGGGTCGGCATCGGACAAGAGTGGAGACATCTCCCTCAGCGCCGAGACCGAGACCGCACTAGACACGAAGGCATCCGAGCACAATCAGAAGATGACCGACGACGACCGGCCGAACTGGACCCGAGTCAGGGTCGGCGCGTTACGATCGGTCTATCGTCGCGGCTCGGGCGCGTTCTCGGGTTCGCACCGTCCCGGCATCGGTCGCGCTCAATGGTCGATGGCGCGGGTCAACGCGTTCCTATTCCTCGCTCGTACTGGGCGCCCAAATAATCCCAAATATGTCGGAGACAATGATCTCCTCCACTCGGACCATCCGCGCTACTCGGAACAGAAGAGGGAGGCGTCTTTCTCACCCAATCAAGCCATGAGAAACGAGGCCAAGTTCGGCCTCAAGATGAGAGAAGAATACGGTCGCGGAGGCACCGAGGTCGGCGTCGCTCGGGCTCGTGATATCGCCAACGGCTCGAACCTCTCGCTCGACACGGTGAAGCGGATGGTCTCGTTCTTCGCACGTCACGAAGTAGACAAGAAGGGCAAAGGCTTCACCCCGGACCAAGAGGGCTATCCGAGCGCGGGTCGTATCGCTTGGGCTCTCTGGGGAGGAGATCCGGGACGGTCGTGGGCCGAGCGTATTGTTGCCCAGACCAGAGGACTCAACACCCGCGACCTCGACGCGTCTCTTGAGTGGAGCGACAAGCAAGTCATCCTCCACGAGACACTTCATGAGATCGTGGAGAAGACTGGCCTATTCGAGAAGGACGTCTCAAATAACGGAGCGCACTACAACCAGATCAGCCCGTTCTCCTCGTCGGGTATTGTGTGCGCCAACTGCGTCTTCTATATGGGCGGGCAGAAGTGCGCGATCGTTGCGGGCAACATCCTCCCGGGTGGGATCTGCAAGTTCTGGATCATCAACGAGACACTCTTGACAATCACAAAACAAGAAACACCGAAGCGCAACGAGATCTCGGAGATGCTTGCATCTTGGAACTTGACCGACTAAACTCGCCACAACTGCACCCCACTCAGCCCGTCCGCACCTCGTTCAAGACGACACCCCGACCGGCAGAGATTGACACCCAGAGAACCCAACCAACTCAACCAAAGGAACTCGCAATATGTCCAACACTTTCCTCACCAAGATCGTCGAGCAACGGAGCGCCAAGATGTCTATCATCGACGCGACTCTCGCAGTCGCCTCCGACGAAGAGCGTGATCTCACCGATACAGAACTCGCCAACATCAAGGCCCTCGGGTCCGAGATGGAGAAACTCGACGCCCGCATCGAACAACTCCAAGACCTCGAAGAGCGTCGCGCCAAGGTCGAAGCAATCACCGCCAAGATCGAACCAGCAGAGACCCGCACCGCAGGAGGCGCTCGCGTCACCTCAGAAGAGCCCACTTACCACGCTCGCGGCTCTCACTCGTTCCTCGCCGATGCAATCTCGTCCGAGTTCTCTCGCGACTATGACGCGATCGAGCGCATCGGTCGCTACAACCGGGAGGTCAAGTTAGAGAAGCGCGATGTCGGGACTGGCGCGTTCGCCGGTCTTGTGGTTCCGCAATATCTCGTCGACCTATACGCGCCACTCGCAAGAGCCGGGCGCCCGGTTGCCGATATCTGTCGCAAGCACACCCTCCCCGCTCAAGGTATGACGGTCAACATCTCCAAGGTGACGACCGGGACCGCCGTCGCCTATCAAGCCGCGGAGAACGACACCGCAACAGAGACCAACATCGACGACACCCTCCTCACGGTCAACGTGAACACCATCGCCGGTATGCAGGACGTATCCAAGCAGGCAATCCTCCGCGGTGCCAACATTGAAGAGGTAGTCCTTGCCGACTTGATCTCGGCCTACAACACCAAACTCGACAACGGGATCCTCAACGGCTCAGGCTCAAGCGGTGAACCCACGGGTCTCACCACCGCGCTCACGGCAGTCGTCACATATACCGACGGATCCCCAACGGTGTCGGAACTTTACCCAAAGATCGTCGATGGTATTCAGCGGGTCCAGTCCGCAGTCTTCCAAGGCCCGAACTTCGTCATCATGCACCCAAGGCGCCTCGGCTTCTTGTTGGCAGGAGTTGACGGCCAGAACCGTCCGCTCGTCGTGCCTAATGCGAACGGTCCGATGAACGCCGTCGGAACCTACTCGGGTCTCGGCTACGGGCAGAGTGGTCAATATTCCATCCTCGGCCTTCCAGTCATCACCGACGCGAACGTCACAATCACCAACGGATCAGGGTCTAATGAGGACCTCATCTATATTGTGTCTAGCGACGAGATGCACCTCTGGGAGGCTCCACAGATGCCGACATATGTCCGCTTCGAGCAACCCGACGGCAAGGTTGCCATCCGGATCGTCTTGTTCGGGTTCTCCGCTTTCAGCGCCCAAAGACGTCCGCTTGCGGGCTCAATCATCGGCGGCACCGGACTCGTGACCCCGACGTTCTGACGCACTCGGTCGGCGCTTGCAGACGCCGCCTAGAGGTCAAGACATGACGCAGAACTACATCGAAGGACTCCTCGCAGAACGAGAGCAGTACATCGTCAGGAAACTCGACGACCGTATCCGCCAAGTCGAGGACCAACTCGTCGCTCTCGGGTGGGGAGGGGTTCTTCTTTCCTCTTCTTCTGCACCATCCGAGAGCGGCACACCCGCACCCAAAAAACCATCGCAGAAGAGGCGCACCTCATGACAATAACTAACGGCTACGCGACACTCGTCCAGATCAAAGAGTTCCTAAGTATCACCGACTCAGTCGACGACAACATCCTCGAGCGATCGGTTGAGTCGGCGTCGCGTTCTATTGACCGCATGACGAACCGCCGCTTCTTTGCAGACTCAAGCGCGACGGCTCGCTTCTATCGCGCCCGCAACGCCTACTTCCAGATCGTCGACGATATATCGTCCACGACTGGACTACTCGTTGACCTTGATACCGCAGGCTCGGGAACTTACACGACCAGCCTCACGATCTCGACTGAGTTCCTCGTTGATCCACCGAACGCCATCTCGGTCGGCAGACCGATCACTCAGATCACCATGGTCAGCGGTCAACTTCTTCCTAGTTTTATCCCGAACCTCCGCCCCGGCGTCCGCGTCACGGCTCGATGGGGATGGCCCGCCGTACCGATGGACATCGTCGAGGCGACCTTGATCCTCGCCGCCGACCTCTTCAAGCGTAAGGACGCCGTCGCGGGCATCGTTGGACTCTCCGAACTCGGCTCGGTGCGGATGGGTCAACTCGGTCGCGATATCGGGGCCATCGTTCGCGCCTATCGACGCGAGGTCGTTGGATGACACCGAGCGGAGTCAAGACGGGGATCCAGACCGCACTCGACACGATCGCCGGGCTCCGTTGCTTCGATAACGTACCGGATGCACTTGCACCGCCCGCCGCCGTGGTTGAGCCGATTGAGGTCGACTTCCATAGTGCGATGGGTACGGCACTCACGACCTACCGCGCCTACATCTTGGTCATCGTTGGCCGCATGAGCGAACGCGCCGCGCAAGATAAACTCGACTCATACCTCGCCACTACTGGAGCGGGTTCCATCAAGGCCGCCCTCGAAGTTGACAAAACTCTCGGAGGCGCTTGTTCTTCGAGTATTGTCACCACGGCGACCCCGCGGAGTGTTACAGTAAGCGGGGTAGAGATGCTCGCATACCGTTACGAGATGGAGATATATGGCTAGTTATATAATCAAGGCAGACAACTCAACGCTCGGCCCCGTCGGCTCAATCATCACCGACGCCGATCTTGAGAAGGCCGGAGTCAACACCCAACTCCTCATCGACTCCAAAATAGTCGAAGAGGCCAACAACAAAAAACAAGAAACCCCCAAGGAGTAAATTATGGCTATTTTCGTACTAACAGACGCCATCGTCACCGTGAACACGATCTCACTAGAGTCGTACGTTGACAACGTGGTCCTCAACGCCGAGCGGGACGCCGTCGAAGTAACCGCCATGGGAGGCGCGGCTTCCGCCAATGCCCACAAGTTTATCGGAGGGATCCAAAACAACTCAGCGACGATCAACTTCTTCAACGATGAAGCCGCGAACAAGACCATCGAGACACTCTTCTCGGCACTCGGTTCAGGTACCAACGTCCTCGTCATGAAGAACGTCACCGGAGGCACCACTTTCACCCTAACGAACTGCTTCCTCCAGACCACGAACCCGGTGAACGGTGCGATCGGGGAGTTGGCCCAACAGTCCGTTACTTTCACCGGCGGCACCCTCGTCAAGACGTGACCCATGGCCATCCAAGTCACCGTCAAGCAGAGAGACGGCGGCCATCAGACTTTTACAGTCTGGCCCGCCACCGAGGTCGAGTTCGAGCGCAAGTTCGCGATCTCATGGACCAAGGCGTTCACCGGGGATGAGACGTTCAACGAACACCTCTACGCCATCGCGTTCTTAGCATCGGAGACCTCCAAGTCTTTCGATGAGTGGATCAAGACCATCGCTGAGGTCAACGTCGCCGGAGCCGACGACGAGGACCCTACGGACCCGGCTCGGCCACTCATCTAGTCGCAAGGCTCGCGGCCAAGACCGGGATCTCACCGATAGAACTACTCAAAACACCGCCGGAGATCTTTGAGCAACTTCTCCGCATAGTATTCCCACAAGAAAAAAAGATCAGAGGAGAGGCGGCATGGCACCAAG
>SXGR01234565.1_pt1 | contig 18327 bp, 18 predicted proteins | sample 3174711 | NCBI WGS metagenome assembly SXGR01 (sample SAMN11356860, study PRJNA531348) | freshwater metagenome | isolation source: freshwater sample F1-60 | place: China: Fuxian Lake, Yuxi | collected 2017-12-25
AGGAAGCCGCGATGGCGGTCAGCAAGTCGAGCCTCCACTCGCTCTGAAAATCATCCTCGGTTTTCGAACGAAAGGGTGCGAATAGCACCCTTTCTTCTTTCAGCGCAGGAAGACGCCCACCCAAATGAAGGGAAGGCGTCGAATGAAAAGCAAGGGGCCAGGCTTGCCACGGCACACGGATGGACTGACTGCCGTTGCTTCCTTCCGGACCTGGCGGGATTCGTCGGCCACCCGTTGCATGGGGCCTGGCTTGCCTATCTTGATGCCCGCCCAGTCCGTTCTTTTCAATCCCCAACTTAACCCCTAATCATTCCTCTTTCCGATGGCCGAAATCCCCAAATCTTACGAACCCCAGGGCGTCGAGCAGCAGTGGTACGACCGCTGGGTGGCCGCCGGCTGTTTCCGGGGCAAGGTCGACCCTTCCCGCGAATCGTTCGCGGTGATGATCCCGCCGCCCAACGTCACCGGGGTGCTGCACATGGGACACCTGCTCAATAACACGCTGCAGGACATCATGGTCCGCCGCGCCCGCCAGGAAGGCAAGTCCGCCCTCTGGCTCCCGGGCACCGACCACGCCGCCATCGCCACGCAGTCCCGCGTCGAGAAGGAACTCCGCCAGAAAGAAGGCAAGACGCGCCACGACCTCGGTCGCGAGAAATTCATCCAAGTCGCCTCGGAGTGGCGCGACAAGCACGGGGGCATCATCCTCGGCCAGCTCCGCAAGCTCGGCGCCTCCTGCGACTGGGACCGCACGGTCCACACGCTCGACGCCGGCTACTCGCAGGCGGTCCTGCAGACTTTCGTCACGCTCTATGAGCGCGGCTACGTCTACCGTGGCAAGCGCATGGTGAACTGGTGCCCGGTCTCGCAGACCGGCCTCTCCGACGAGGAAGTGATCATGAAGCCTTCCAAGGGCTCGCTCTTCCGCATGCGCTACGAGGTCGCCGAGCTCCCCGGCACGTTCCTCGAGATCTCGACCACGCGTCCGGAGACGATCCCCGGCGACGCCGCCGTGGCGGTCCACCCTGAGGACGAACGCTACAAGCATCTCATCGGCAAGCACGTCTGGCGTCCCTTCCCCCGCGCGCGGATCCCGATCGTCGGCGACGCCGCCGTCGAGAAGGAGTTCGGCACGGGCGTGCTCAAGGTCACGCCGGCCCACGACCGCACCGACTTCGACATCGGCAAGCGTCACGGACTCCCGGTCATCGACGTGATGAACCCGGACGGGACGATGAACGCCGACGCCGGCCCGCTCGCCGGCGTGGAGCGTTTCAAGGCCCGGGCGATGGCCGCGAAGCTCCTCGAAGAGCTCGGCGCCCTCGTGAAGGCCGAGCCGTACGAGAACACCGTGGGCTATTCCGAGCGCGCCGACGTGCCGATCGAACCGCGCCTCAGCGAACAGTGGTTCATCCGTTACCCGAAGATCGACGAAGCCAAGCGGGCCGTCACCGCGGGCATCATCCGGTTCCATCCGGAACGCTGGACGAAGACCTACCTGCATTGGCTCGACAACATCCAGGACTGGTGCGTCAGCCGACAGCTCTGGTGGGGCCACCGCAGCCCGGTCTGGTACCGCAAAGGCGGCGTCCGCGGCGACCCGAAGAACCTGCACGTCTCCCTCACGGCCCCGGCCGACGCCGCGAACTGGGAACAGGATCCCGACGTGCTCGACACCTGGGCCTCCTCCTGGCTCTGGTGCCTCGCGACCATCGGCTGGCGCAAGCCCGGCGAGACCACCGAGGAGCTCAAGCATTGGTATCCGACCGGCGCCCTCGCCACCGGCCCCGACATCATCTTCCTGTGGGTGGCCCGCATGATCATCGCCGGCCTCGAACTCCACGGCCCGGAGAAGAAGACGCTCACCGATGACGAGATCCGCCAACGCATCCCGTTCCGGCGCGTCTATTTCAACGGCATCATCCGCGACAAGCTCGGCCGCACGATGTCCAAGTCGCTCGGCAACTCGCCCGAGCCGCTCGACCTCATCGCCAAGTTCGGCGCCGACGGCCTCCGCTTCGGGCTCCTGTCGATCGCCCCGAAAGGCCAGGACATCCTCTTCGACGAGGACCGCGTCGCCCAAGGCCGCAACTTCTGCAACAAGCTCTGGAACGCCGCCCGCTTCCGGCAGATGTCCGGCCCGACAGCGGACAACTCGACGCTCGCCGCCGTCGCCGGACGCATCAAGGCCGCGCAGCTCGACGACGACGACCTCGCGATCCTCCAAGGCCTCGCCGAACTCACGGACAGCACGGCCAAGAACCTCGAGGAACACGAATTCACGGCCTACGCGCAGGGTCTCTACGCGTTCTTCTGGGGCGACTTCTGCGACTGGTATGTCGAGGCTTCCAAGGCCCGCCTGAAGGACCCCGCCCTCCTCGGCAGCTGTCTCGCCGTCCAGGACCTCGTCCTCCGTCAGTTCCTCCTGCTGCTCCACCCCGTCGCGCCTTTCATCTCGGAGGAACTCTGGCATCTGCTCGGCTACGGCTCGGAGAACGACTTCATCCAGGATCATCATACCGGCACGGGCGGCGACCTGCTCCGCGTGCTCCGCGAGAACGGCGTGAAGCTCAGCGCCGCCAAGGTCGCCGACGTCGCCCTGCTGCGCGAATTCGTGGCCTCCGTCCGCGCGCTCAAGTCCCAGGCCGGCCAGGCGACCCGACGCGACTCGGTCGTCACCGTCGTCGCCAAGGACGCCGCGGCGAAAACCCTCCTCTCGGCGAACCGCGACAAGCTCTGCGGCATGGCGGGGCTTGCGGCGATCGGTTTCGCGGATTCCGCGGGCGAGCGCACCGGCTCCCTCGCCTCCCTCGGGACCGTGATGCTCGAACTCTCCGGCACGGTCGACGTCGGCGCGGAGAAAGCCCGCCTCGCCAAGGAACTGGCCAAGCTCGAGCAGGCGGTCGCCGCCGGCGAAGCCAAGCTGACCAACGAGGCGTTTGTCTCGAAGGCTCCGCCCAAGATCCTCGAAGGGGCGCGCAAGCAGCTCGACGACGCCAAAGTCCGGCGCGACGAGATCGCGCGCATGCTCGCCACGCTCGGCTGACATGATCGCGCTCCGGCTCCATCCCGACAAGCAGTCCGCCGCGCAGGCGCTCGCCCGGGAGACCGCCGACCTGATCGGGTTACGCTCGGAATCGGGCAAACCGACGGTGCTGGGCCTGGCGACGGGCTCCACGCCCCTCCCTCTTTACGCGGAACTCATCCGCCTGCATCGCGAAGAACGACTGAGCTTCCGCACGGTCATCACGTTCAACCTCGACGAATACGAAGGCCTCGGACCGGCGCACCCGCAGTCGTATCGTCGCTTCATGGAGGAGCATCTCTTCCGGCACCTCGACATCCCGTCCGGCAACATCCGTTTCCCCGATGGCCTGGCGAAAGACCCCGCGCAGGAATGCGCCGCATACGAAGCGGCGATCCGCGCCGCCGGCGGCATCGACCTCCAGATCCTCGGCATCGGCCGCACGGGACATATCGGCTTCAACGAACCCCCCTCGGCCGTCGAGAGCCGCACCCGTCGGGTCCGCCTTGACGAAGTCACCCGCCGGGACAATGCCGTCTTCTTCGACGAGCCGACGGCGGTGCCTCACCGCGCCCTGACCATGGGGGTGGCGACGATCCTCGAAGCCCGCCGGGTGGAATTGCTGGCCTTCGGGGCGGCCAAGGCTGACATCGTGGCCCGGGCCGTCAGGGAGACGCCCTCCGCCGACTGTCCCGCGACCTGGCTGCAACGGCATCCGGCCTGCACGTTCCACCTCGACGCAGCGTCGGCAAGCAAGCTCTGAACCGGATGGACGTCCGACCGCGCCATCGCTCCGACATCGACCCGGGACTCGCGCCCGCGGCCCTCTGGACCCGCGCCTACCTCCGACGTTGCGCCGCGACGGCCGACTCCGCCGATCTGACGATCGCCCTCCGCCGCGACGACGGCACGGCCTCCTTGTTCCGCACGCGCGTCCTCGCCGCCGGCGTCGACGACGCGGCGACCTACCGGCACGTCGAACGCACGGTGAAGTTCCTGCTCTGGTCCCGCGGGGCGCCCGAACTGCTGCTCGCCGGTCGCTCCGCCGAACCGCTGGCCCGCCGCCTGCAGGCGGATTACGCGCCCGGCGGGGTCCGCGCCTTCGACGCCGAGTTCTTCCGCAAGGTCTTCGAACGTCCCCTGGTCTTCCGCGCGACTCCCCTCGACGCGCTGCCCGCCGCTTCCTCGTCACACCTGCCGTTGGGCCGACACCTCGAAGGCTGCCGCATCGGCTTCGACCTCGGCGGTTCCGACCGCAAGTGCGCCGCGCTGATCGACGGAAAAGTCGTGTTCTCGGAGGAAGTGAAGTGGGACCCTTACTTCCAATCCGACCCGGACTATCATCTGGCGGGCATCCGGCATTCCATCGACCTCGCCGCCGGGCACCTGCCGCGGGTGGACGCCATCGGCGGCTCCTCCGCCGGCGTCTACGTCAGCAACAAGGTCCGCGTCGCCTCCCTCTTCCGAGGCGTGACCGATGCGGAGGCCTTTGACTCCCGGATCCGGAACATGTTCGTCGACCTCGCCAAGGAATACGGCGTGCCTTTCGAAGTGCTCAACGACGGCGACGTCACCGCGCTCGCGGCTTCGATGTCCCTCGGTCGCGGCGCCGTGCTGGGCGTCGCCATGGGCACGAGCGTCGCCGCCGGCTACGTCGACCAGGCCGGCAACCTCACCAACTGGCTCAGCGAACTGGCCTTCGTGCCGATCGATTACCGGCCCGAAGGCCCCGCCGACGAATGGTCCGGCGACCATGGCTGCGCCGTGCAGTATTTCAGCCAGCAAGGCGTCGGACGTCTCCTTCCCTTGGCGGGCATCGAACTGCCGCCCTCCATGAAGCTGCCGGAGCGGCTCGAGGAACTCCAGCGGCTCATGCTCGCCGGCGACCCGCGCGCCCGGCTCGTCTACGAGGCCGTCGGCATCGCCCTCGGTTACGCGATCGCCCACTTCGCGGCCTTCTACGAGATGAGCTGCCTCCTGATCATGGGCCGGGTCACCTCCGGCCAAGGCGGCGACCTCATCATCGAGCACGCCCGATCCGTCCTCCGCGACGAATTCCCCGAACTCCACATCGACCTCGTGGTGCCCTCGGAGAAAGATAAGCGTCACGGGCAGGCCGTCGCGGCCGCCTCCCTTCCTTCCCTCCGACGATGATACCCCTCAACCCCCGCGCCCGCCTGATGGTCCCCGACGGCGCGGCCATCCCGGAAGCCCTCCGCCGGACCACCCACCTCGGCATCGGCGCCCACCAGGACGACCTCGAGTTCATGGCCTTCCATGGCATCCTCGCCTGCTATGACCGGGATGACCAGTGGTTCGGCGGGGTGACCGTCACCGACGGCCGCGGCTCGTCGCGTACCGGTCGCTTCAAAGACTGGACCGACGACCAGATCGCGGCCGAACGCATCCGCGAACAGGAGGCCGCCGCGGTGATCGGCCGATACGCCTTCATGGCTCAGCTCGGCCATCCCAGCCAAGCCGTGCGCGACGCCCACGAGAAGGCGGTGCGCGACGACCTTCGTCATATCCTCGAAGCCAGCCGACCCGAGGTCGTCTATCTGCACAACCTCGCGGACAAGCATGACACCCACGTCGGTTGCGCCCTCCGTTGCCTGGAGGCCATCCGCCAGCTGCCCAAGGCGGAGCGACCGCGTAAAGCCTACGGCTGCGAAGTCTGGCGAGACCTCGACTGGCTCGTCGACGGCGAGAAGACCCCGATGCCGGTCTCGGCCCGGCCCGAACTCGCCCGCGCCCTGAACGAGGTGTTCGCCACCCAGATCGACGGCGGCAAGCGCTACGATCTCGCCGTCCTCGGACGGCGCACGGCCAACGCCACTTTCAGCCACGCCCACTCCGCCGACCAGGAGACCGCCATGCAGTGGGCGATGGACTTGACTGCGCTGATCAGGGACGATGAACTCGACCCGGTAGCCTACGTCACCGGCTTCATCGACCGACTGAAGCAGGATGTCATCTCCCGGCTGCGCAAATCCCTCTGACATGAAACCCACCCTCCTCGTCCTCGCCGCCGGCATGGGCAGCCGTTACGGCGGCCTGAAGCAGATCGATCCCATGGGGCCGTCCGGCGAGACGATCCTCGATTACTCGGTCTTCGACGCCCTCCGCGCCGGCTTCGGCAAGGTGGTCTTCATCATCCGGCCCGATTTCGAAGAAGATTTCCGCGAGCGCATCGCCGCGAAGTTCGCCGGCCGGGTGGCCGTCGGCTTCGCCTTCCAGACCATCGGTCAGCTGCCCGCGGGCTTCACCGTGCCCCCCGGCCGTGAAAAGCCCTGGGGCACCACGCACGCGATCCTCTGCGCCCGCGCCGCCGTCGAGACGCCTTTCGCCGTCATCAACGCCGACGATTTCTACGGGCAGGACTCCTACGCCAAGCTGGGCCGCCATCTCGCCGGCCTGACGAATTCCTCGACCGATTACGCGATGGTCGGCTTCACCCTCAAGAACACCCTCTCGGAGCACGGCACCGTCGCCCGCGGCGTCTGCCAGACGGACGCCGCCGGCCGGCTCACCGACATCCAGGAGCTGACCAAGATAGCCAAACTGCCCCGAGGCGCCGAACACCGCGGCGACGACGGCGCGGTGGTGCCGCTCACGGGCGACGAGCCGGTCTCGATGAACATGTGGGGCTTCACGCCGGCCATCTTTCCGCAGCTGGAAGCCGACTTCCACGCCTTTCTCGCCGCCAAGGGTTCCGAGCTCAAGAGCGAGGCCTACATCCCGCTCTCCGTCGGCAACCTGATCCGCTCCGGCCAGGCGAGCTGCCGGGTGTTGCGTTCCGACTCCACCTGGTTCGGCGTGACGTACCGCGAGGACAAGCCCGTCGTCCAGGCGAGCATCCGGGAACAAGTCGATTCCGGCGCCTACCCGGCCTCGCTCTGGGGCTGAGCATGGCACCCGCCCAGCGAGACGACGCCTCGGCCGTCGCCCGGGAATTCGCGCTCGGCGGGGAAGTCCTTTCGGCGTCGCCTTACGGGAGCGGCCACATCAACGACACTTTCCTGGTGCGGACCACGCCGGGTTCCGGCCCGACGCGCTTCATCCTGCAGCGGATCAATCAAAACGTCTTCCGCCGTCCCGACGAGCTGATGGCCAACGTCGAGCGCGTCTGCGCCCACGCCTACGCCAAGCTGCGCGCGGCCGGGGCGCCGGACGCCGAGCGTCGCACCCTCCGGCTGATCCCGACCCGTCACGGGCGAGCCTGGCTGGGCGAGGGGCCCGCCGACCGGTGGCGCTGCTACCACTTCATCGATGACGCGACCGGGCACGACGTCGTCCGGGCGCCGGAGCAAGCCTTCGCCGCGGCGAAAGCCTTCGGCGCCTTCCAGTCCCTGCTCGCCGACCTGCCCGGCGGCCGCCTGCACGAGACCATCCCCGACTTCCACCACACGCCCGCCCGTTTCGCCCGGTTCCGCCAAGCGCTCGACGTGGACGCCCACGGCCGCGCCGCGGCCGCCGGGCCGGAGATCGCGTTCGCCCTCGCCCGCGCCGACGAGGTCGCCGTGGTGACCGACGCCCTGCGCGACGGACGCCTGCCGGAACGCGTGACGCACAACGACACGAAGCTGAACAACGTGCTGCTCGACGACGCGACCCAGGAAGGCGTGTGCGTCATCGACCTCGACACGGTCATGCCCGGTTCGGTGCTCTATGATTTCGGCGACCTCGTGCGCACTTCCACCTCGCCCGCGGCCGAGGACGAGACCGACCTGTCCAAGGTGACCATGCAGTTCCCGATGTTCGCGGCCTTGGTCCGCGGCTACCTTGAATCGACCCGGGGCTTCCTGACGCCGGCCGAAAAGTCGCTGCTGCCCTTCGCCGGCAAGCTGATCACGTTCGAAATCGGGCTGCGCTTCCTGACCGACTGGCTCGAAGGCGACACGTACTTCAAGGTCAGGCGCCCCGGACACAACCTCGACCGGACGCGCACGCAGTTCAAGCTGGTCGCCTCCATCGAATCCCAGCTGCCCGCGATGCAGGCCTTGGTCGACCGCACATGAGCCGGCGCGTCCTCATCACCGGCGGCGCCGGCGTCATCGGCTCCCACCTGGTCCGGCACGTCGCCGGCCAGGCCGAGGTCACCGTGCTCGACGACCTCCGGAGCGGCTACGAACGCAACCTCGCGGGCGTCCCCTGTCGTTTCCTGCGCGGCTCGATCCTCGACGAGACCGCCTTGCTGGCGGCCGCCGAGGGCGCGGACGAAATCTATCACCTGGCGGCGATGATCTCGGTGCCTGAATCGGTCGACCGGCCGGCGGAATGCGCCTTGCTGAACACCGAGGGCACCCGCCGCGTCCTCGACGCCGCCCGGCGGGGCGGCGCCCGCAAGGTCGTGCTGGCGTCCTCCGCCGCCATCTACGGCGACAACCCTACGGTCCCGAAGGTCGAGACCATGCCGCCCGAACCGAAATCCCCGTACGCCGAGACCAAGCTCGCCGGGGAAGAGCTGCTGGAGGAATACCGTCGTTCCCACGGCCTCGGCACGACCTCCCTGCGCTTCTTCAACGTCTTCGGACCACGTCAGGACCCCCGTTCGGCCTACGCCGCGGCCGTGCCGATCTTCATCGCCAAGGCGCTGCGGGGGGAGCCGATCGGCATCCACGGAGACGGCGGTCAGACGCGGGATTTCATCCACGTGACGGACATCGTCGGCGCGCTCGCCTACGCCGGCGCCTCCCGGGAGATGGCAGGCACCTACAACGTGGGCTACGGCGCCAGCCAGTCGATCCTAGGGCTCGCCCGCGAGGTCATCCGGCTCACCGGGTCCCGCTCGACGATCGAGCACCTGCCGCCGCGCGCCGGCGACGTGCGCCACTCGCTGGCGTCGACCGAAAGACTGCTCGCGGCGGGCTGGCGGCCGCGCTCCTCGGTGCACGCCGGGCTCGCGGAGACCATCGAGCATTACCGTCAGCTCAAGGCGTGACGACCAGCGTCGTCCGGAGGAGTTCTTCCTCGCCGTCGTTCAGGTTGATCCAGAGATCGTAGGTTCCGGGCGACGGAAGGCGGAAGCGGAAAGCCAGCGTAGGATCGTCCGCATACTCGCCGCCCTCGAGCGTGGGATGCATGTGCGCGTAGCCGGCCTCCGGCTTGTCCGCCGAGAAGACCACGGCGTGCCCGAGGGCGCCCATGATCGGTCGCAGCCTGAGGGCGCCGCCCGGGCGGCCGGCGAGCCGGACGCGGATCATGGCGGTTTCGCCCGTGCGGAGCGCCGAAGCCTCCACCGAGACGATGCGGTTACGGAGCGGAGTCGGGACGGAGGGTGCGGCGGGCCCGGCCGGTATCAGGAGCTGCGCCAGCATGATGCGTCCGGTACGTACGTCGGCGAAATCAAGGTAGGCCTCGAGCGTCGAACCGCGCAGGGCCGCAGGGATGACGAAACGCCAGGAACCGTCGTCGGTCGGCTCGGGATGGACGTGGGCGTACGAACGGTCGCCGGATGCGCGTCGCAGATGCAGGTGGACCTTGCGGGTATGCGACACGGCGACCTCGTGCGCATAATAAGGGTGTCCGTCGTCCTTCGTCAGGCGCAGTTCGGCGATCGCGCCGTCGGACGACAGTGTCACCGCCGGCCGGACGGGGAAGCGCAAGGCGGCCGGAGAATAGAAGTTCGCCTCCTCGTTGACCCCGCAGAACTCGACGCCGTCCACGACCACGGGCTCGTGGTCGGCGTGCAGGAAGGCGCATTGGGTATCCGGCAACGAACGGAGGCCGGCGTAGCCGGCGACGGCCAAGGCGCTGATGAGCGCCGTCTGTCGGAGCGGCGTCATCGGGCCTGCGCTCCGGCCAGCGCCCGGAGCCTCGCCGCGATCTCATCCGGGTCGAAGGAGGGACCTTCGTTGCGGGAGACGATGCGCCCTTCGGGGGAGATCAGGATCAGGGCGGCGTTATGGACGATCGTGCCGTCGTCGCGCAGGGTCTGGATGCCGTAGTGGCGCATCAGGTCCTTGATCTGGCCGGCGTCGCCGGTGAGGAAGCGATGACGGGCGTGGTCGACGGCGTAGCCGTCGGCGTAGCTGCGCAGACGACCCGGAGTGTCGGCCTCGGGATCGAACGTGATGGTCAGCAGCCGGATGCCGGACTCGCCGGCCAGGCGGTCGGCCAAAGCCTTCATGCAGGCGGTCGAAGCCGGGCACATGCGCGCGACCCGGCAGCTCGTGAAGATGAAATTCAGCGCGATAGCCTGCCCGAGCACGTCTTTCTTCGTGACCAGGCGGCCGTGCTGGTCCCAGAGCGCCATGTTCGGCATCAGTTCGTTGGGCATGCGCGTGACCAGACGCCCTTTGTCGACCGTCTCCCGGCGGAGCACGTCGGTGACTTCGGCGACTCGCCGGAGTTCCTCGGGGTCGGCCGAGACGATGCCGCGGGCCACGGTCTCGCCGCCATCCGTCACGGCGTCATAGCGGACCATGCGACCCATCCAGCCCACCTTGCGGTCGCCCTCGGAGAATCGACGCAGGAAGTTCTTAGAACCATCCGCATGCGCGATCGTCGCCCATCCGTCCGCGGTGACGGAAACGACCTTGCCGGTCTCGGTGGCGGCGGAAAGTCCGACCACGGCCAGGAAAAGGAAGCAAAGATTGTTCATGTTCAGAGGTGTTCTCCGGAGGGACCAAGGAGCAGCTCAATCATGCCATGTCGAACGCCGTAGTGCGAAAGATGGAAGGCTTCCGCCCCCGTCAGGTCCGCCAGCACGCAAAGGGTGATCAAGGCCGCGGGCATGATGTCGGCCCGGTCCGCCGGGATACCGGGGATGGCCCGTCGCCCGGCCAGGTCGGTGGCGCACATGCGGTCGCGCAGCTCACGGATACGGAGCAGGGGCAGCCGTCCGCCGACCGGAGCTTCGCCCATGGCTTCGAGATGCAGGGCCACCGCGGCGAAGACGCCGCCCGCGCCGACGACCAGGAACTTCTCGGCCGCGCCCGCCGGGACGACGGTCTGCAGGGATGCAAGCAGATGGGTCCGGATGGAAAGCTGGTCGAGCTCGTCCACCGGACCATGGCCACCACGCAGGAAACCATGGGTCAGCCGGACCGACCCCAACGGGAAGCTGCGCGCGAGCACGCAACGCTGGCCGCGCAGGACCGAGACCTCGAGGCTGCCGCCGCCGAGATCGAAAGAAAGGATGTCGGCGTAGGCCTGGTAGGCCGGATCGGAGCGGACGCCGGCCGCGGCGAGGCGGGCCTCCACTTCGCCGGAGACGATGGTCAGCGGCACGCCGGTCGCCGCTTCGATCTGACGGGCGAACTCCTGACGGCTGACGGATTCGCGCACGGCGCTGGTGGCGAGCACGCAGCAACGGGTCGCCCCGAGCGAACGGGCGAAGGCCAGCAGGCGACCGGTGGCCGCGACGGCCTCGGCGCGCGCTTCCGGGGTGAAAGGTTCGGCCGGTCCGCCCTCCGGCTGGAGCCGGACGGGTTCGGATATGCGGCCGAGTTCTCGGCGATCGGCCGCGGCGACGACCGCGACCTTGATGGAATTGGAGCCTACGTCGACGACGGCGAGGACGGACATGATCAGAAGAGGTATTGGGCCTTGAGGCCGCCGTAGAAATGGAAACCGTCCTGCGTCTCGAAGTCTTTCGAGCGGGCGGCGAGGAAATAAGCCAGCGACCAGTCGTCGTACTGCATCGTCGCGCCTAGGGCGCCCTGGGCGACGATCGGCGCGCGCGTGACCGCCCGCGAATCGCGGAAGTTAGTGCCGTCGGTGGCGAAATTACGCACGATGACCTCGACTTGTCCGTCGACGAAGAGCCACCAGGCCGGGCCGGGGCGGCGGGCCCAGGCCGGGTCGTAGGCCGTGGAATGCCGAATGTAGGAGTGCCCCCATGAGCCAGCCAGGCCGTCGCCCCACCGCAGCTGGGCACCGAAAAGCGCCTCAGTCCGCATCGTGCCCAGCATCAGCCCGGCGCGGGCCAGCAGGTCCCAAGAGTCATGCTCGGCCCCGTCCAGGTCGAATCGACGGCGGATTTCTCCGTCGATGTTCACGAGGATTTCGTCGGGCAGCTGCGTGCCCCAGCCGACGGCCGCGGGCGTGCCGATCAGCTTATGGAACTTGTTCTGGACGGTTTCTCCGCCCGCGGAGGGACCGATGACGCCCAGCTTCGCTTCGACCGAGAGGAAAACGTCACGTCGGCCGGATCGCTCGAGGATGCGGCCGACGCCCCAGCCCGCGTAGAGAGCGGCGGAGTAAGGCATATCCGTATAAGGCGGCGTCACCGACGGCGGATTCGCGGTGTCGGCAGGGGTATTGATCTCCTGCGCGACCGAGAAGAACACGCCGTCTTCGCGGTTCAAAGAAACCTTGAGCCCCTGGGTATAAAAACGGTCTTGGTTCTGAGGGGTGAACTTGTCGTTCTCCTCGGTGACCGCGATCGCCCACGGCGCATCCTCCGGACTCGCGACGGCGGCGATGGTGGCGAGAACCAGGGAGAAGACAGCGCTATGACGGGCGGCGGACATCGGCGAAGGGAGAGCAAAGCATCGCCGGGAGCGACCGACAACGCCTTTCTGACTTGTGGGCGGGGGCGTGCCCAAGTATTTGACCATCAGGATGTCCCAAGCGCCTTCAGGCCTGCCGTTCGCCCGGACCGAAATCCAGGCCGATGGCCTCGCCGTGGTCACGGTCGGAGGAGTCTGGAGCGCCGACGTCGCGCTGCCTGACCTGGCTTTCAAAGGCGATCGCGTGAAGGTCGTCGCCGAGGACCTCGGAACGTTCGATTCCTCCCTTCCCTCCTGGCTCTTCGCCCGCGGTCGGCATGTCCGCCAGCTCGACCTGAGCGGACTCCCCGCGAGGCTCCAATCCTTGGTCACCATGGCCGAGAAAGCCTCGGAGACCGCGGAGAAACCGGAGGAATTCGGCCTCCTCGAGCGTTTCGGTACGTGGGGCGTCGACAGCGGCTCCTCCTGGGCTCGCGCCTTCGAACACGTGGGCCAGACCGCGCTCGGCTTCCTGCGCATGGTGACGGGAAAGGCCAAGGTCAACTGGTCTGACTTCACCTTGCAGCTCCAGACCGCAGGCGTGGACGCGTTGCCGATCGTCGCCCTGCTCGGATTCCTCACCGGCCTCATCATGGCTTACGTCGGGCTGATCCAGCTCCGCCAGGTCGGCGCCACCGTCTACGTCGCCAACCTCGTCTCGCTGGCCATGACCCGCGAGATGGGCGCCCTGATGACCGGGGTGATCGCGTGCGGCCGCACATCGACCGCCTTCGCCTCGCAGCTCGGCAGCATGAATGTCAGCCAGGAGACCGACGCGCTGCGCGCCCTGGGCATCAGCCCCGTCGAATACCTCGCCCTGCCGCGCATCCTCGCCGTCACGCTGATGGTTCCTCTGCTGGCCGTCTTCGCGACCTTCATCGGCGTCTTCGGCGGCATGGTGGTCGCCTGCGCAGGCGACCTCAGCGTGGAGCAATACCTGACGCAGGCCGTGCGCGCGATCACCTTCAAGAGCTTCCTCGTCGGCTTCATCAAGTCGGTCGCCTTCGGCTTCATCGCCGCGTGGGCCGGCTGCTACCGCGGGGCGGTCGCGAAGCGCTCCGCGCTGGGCGTGGGCGAGGCCGCCACCTCGGCCGCGGTGCTGGGCATCACGTTCATCGTGGTCTCCGACGCCCTCTTCGCCGTCATCTTCAACCTCTTCAACCTATGAGCGGCGGCCGCGACATCCTCGTCTGCCAGGACCTCGCCATCGGACACGGCGATCGGGTCGTCATGGACCGGCTCAGCTTCGCGCTGCCCGCCGGGCGGATCCTCGCCGTCATCGGACCCAGCGGGTGCGGCAAGAGCACGCTGATGCGCGCCCTCGGCGGGCTCGACGAGCCCATCGGCGGTCGCACGACCCTCATGGGCATCGACCTCGCCACGGCCGCCGGCGCGGATCGCCAGTCCATCCTCCGCCGCACCGGCTTCCTCTTCCAAGGTTCGGCGCTCTTCTCCTCGCTGACCCTGCGCGAGAACATCGAGATGCCGATGCGCGAGTTCCTGCGGTGTCCCGCCAAGGAGATCCGGCAGCTGGCCGAATACAAGCTGGCCCTCGTCGGCCTCGCCGACGCCATGGACAAGCTGCCTTCCGAGATCAGCGGCGGCATGGCCAAACGCGCCGGCATCGCCCGCGCGATGGCCTTGGACCCTGAGGTCATCTTCCTCGACGAGCCGAGCGCCGGCCTCGACCCCGTCAGTTCCGGGCGCCTCGACGAGCTCATCCTCCGGCTGCGCGCGGCTTTCGGCACGACGGTGGTGCTGGTGAGCCATGAGGTCCCCAGCATCCTCCGGACGGCCGACTTCTGCGTTTACCTCGACCCCGAGACGGGCACCATGGGCGCATACGGGCCGCCGAAAGATTTCCTTCAGGCTGGCCAAGCCCCGAAGGTGCACGCCTTCTTCACCCAGGCTCGTTTCGACTGACCATGCGCCGTTCCGCCAACATGACACTGATCGGGGCCTTCGTGGCCGCCGGGATCGCGCTCATCGTCGCCGCCGTCATCCTTCTCGGGGCCGGGTCTTTCGGCGGTTCGCGCCCCGAGGCCATCGCGTTCTTCGAAGACTCCGTGAGCGGGCTCGACATCGGCGCGCCGGTGAAGTTCCGCGGCGTCACCATCGGCAAGGTCAGCCAGGTGCTGCTGCGCACCTCCGGGCAGCCGACTTCCGATTACGCCGTCCCCGTCGTCATGGAATTCACGCCGGACCTGCTGACGCGCCGCGGCCTCGACCAGGCCCTGCTCCAGAAGGAAGGCCTCGGACGATCGATCGCCCAGGGGCTGCGCGCCAAGCTGCAACAACAGTCCGTGGTGACGGGCGTGTTGTACGTCGAGCTCGACTACCTCCCTGACACCGCCTTCCGCCTGCACGACCCGCACGGCACGCTCCCCGAGATCCCGACCCAACCTTCGAATCTCGGGGCGCTGACCAAGGCGGTCTCGCAGACGCTCGACCAGCTCAGCCGGATCGACTTCGTCGCCATCACCAAGAAGGTCGACTCGATCCTCGGCCGCATCGACGAGGGAGCCTCCAAGTTCGAGTTCGAGAAGATCAACGGCAACCTGACGCAGGCGGCGGCCAACATCTCGAAGCTCACGGCCGACCCGGCGTTGAGCCGCGCGGTGACCGACTTCTCCGCCGCGATGCGGGGCATCGACGAGCTGGTCCGTCGCCTGAGCGGCAAGGTCGACCCGGTGGCCGAAGACCTGAAGTCGATGGCCGCCGCCGGACGCGCCGCCCTCGAACGGCTGAACGAGACCTCCGAGAACCTGCGCGCCCTCACCCAGCCTGATTCGCCCGCTCGCCGCGACCTCGACCAAGCCTTGGCCGACGTGTCCGAAGCAGCCCAGGCGATCCGCTCGCTGGCCGATTTCCTTGAGCGCAACCCCGAGACCATCATCCAAGGCCGCGCGAAGAACCCGGTGAAGCTGCCCGCGGCCGACCCTGCGGAGAAACCCGCCCGATGAACCTCCGCCTCGCCCTCTGCGCCTGCGCCGGACTTCTCAGCGGCTGCGTCTTCTTCGATCAACGCAGCGACCCGGTCGCCTTTCACCAGCTGCGCGCCCCGGCGGCCGACGCCTCCCGGACGGGACCCGCGGTCTTCGTGACCCGCGCCGAGCTGCCGGTCGCGCTCCGCCGGCCGAACGTGGTGCTCGTCGACGACCAAGGCTGGGGACAGGTCGAGGACGCCCACCGCTGGATCGCACCGCTCGACCGCGCCATCGCCGAGGCCGTCGCCCGCCACCTCACCCGCCACTCCGGCCTGCCGGGCACGACGACCCTTCCGGCCGAACCTCACCTGCGCGTCGACGTCCGCATCTCCAAGATGCACGTGCTGGCGCCCCCCGGCGCGGAGTCGGCCTTCGTCTCCGCCGGACCAGCGGCGCGCGTCGCCTTGCTGGAGACGCAGTTCCGCCTCGTGCGCGCCGACGGCAGATCCGCCGCCTTCACGAGCGCCCAGCGCGCCGAGATGCCCGATCTCAGCGTCGAAAGCTATGTCCGCGCCCAGTCGGCGAACCTCGCCAAAGCCTGCGAGGCCTTCGCCCGCCGGGAGAACCTCGCCGACCTTTCGCGCCCATGACCCATCCTTCCGCCCCTCGACCCAACGGCTTCTCGGAAGCCACCGGCGAAATCTGCTACGACCTGCCCTCGTCGTACATCCCGCACCCGGCGACGGGCCTGCTGCACCTGCCTCGTTTCCTCGGCAAGATCCGCAAGCACCTCAAGGGCGAGCTGCCCAAGTCCTACCAACGCAACTTCTGCAAAGGCTTCGACCGCTTCCTCTGCCTGCACCTCGGCGTCGACCCCGAGCAGGTGATCGCCTGCGTGCGCGAGACCGATGCCGACGACGACGCCGCGCTCGACGCGCGCCTCAAGGCCATCTTCCCCCCCGACCTGCGGGTCCACGTCTGGAACCGCGAACTGGTCCAGAAAGGCATGAGCGAGATGGGCCGCGAAGCCCTGAACGAGGCCAAGCGCAAGATGGGCGCCCAGGACCGCGCCGACATCATCTCCTTCGCGGACATGATCGACTTCGACGAGGGACGCATTTCGTGAACCAACCTGACCCCCACCCCCACCGCCTGGTCATCCGGGGCATCGCCGCGCTGCTCGCGTGCCTCAGGCATCATCCCAAGGCGCTCCGGGAGGTCGTCGCCACGGCGGCCTTCGCCCCGCGGCTGGCCGAACATGACGCGACCTTCGCCGAACTCGGCGTCAAGACCCGCGTCGTCGGCCCGCTCGAGCTCGCGCAGACCGCGGAAGGTCCGTGCGACGACGTCTGCGCCCTCACCATGCGCCCGGATCTCGGCCTGGCCCGCATCGCGGACTTCGCCGAGTGGCGGGAGTCCAAGGAAAGCATCGTGATCGCCGACGGCGTGACCGACGCCGCCGACCTGGCGGCGATCGCCCGCGGCATGGCGGCGTTCGGCCTCAAGCGCCTGTTGCTCTCGGGCGGCACCGAGAAGCTGTCGTTCCACCCCGAGGCCTGGCACCTCTCCCGCGGCGCGATGGAGCAGCTGCGCCTCATGCGAGCCGCCGCTCTCGGAGGACTGCTCAAACTCGTCGAAGACCGTTGTTGCGTCGTCGCGCTTTCACCCGAGATGGGCCGGAAGATCGACCTCGCCGTCCCGGTGCGCGTGCCGGCACGGCACCTCGCCCTGCTGATCCCCGGCGGCCGCCTCGACCCGGATATCCAGCCACGGGTCGAACACTGCTACCGCTTCCCCGGCTTGGTCGGTCAGCCGCCCCTCAGCCTCTCGGAAATCGCCCCCCTGGCGCTCGCCTGGTTCGCCTCCGCGCCCCAACCCCGCGCCGACGGCTTCCTCGCCCGCAAAAGGGCTCGCCATGCCAAGGACAAGGGCTCCAATCCCCAGAGCTGACCTCCATGTCCCAACCACCTCCCGGCAAAGGCGAGAGCGTCCTCTCCCTCCAGAACATCAGCCGCACTTTCTTCACGGCTCTCCAACGACAGCACGACATGCTGGCCTTCAGCATCGCCGGCCTCCACACCGCCGACCCCAAGGCCTATGAGCACTTCTCGACGATGTCGCGCGTCATGCCCGTGCCTCAGGCGCATCTCCCGCCCGAGCAGATGCTGGCGTACGCCCGCGGCCTCATGATGCGCACGACCATCAATGACCTGCTGACGCTCTCGGCCGAATGCATGTCCCAGTGCTTCCTGCTCTGTCTTTTCATCCGCGAACAGGGCAAGAACCCCCGCCGCGATCCGCTCGTCGAGAAGATCATCGGCGAGAAGCACCAGGCGTTCCTGAAGATGTCCCTGCAGGACCGCTTCACCGCGCTGGAACAAGAATTCGGCATCGTCTGCGAACTGGAGGACGGCATCTTCAGCCTCGCCGCCGCCCTCCGCGTGCTCGCCCGCGGCGGATTGGTGACCAACGACGACATCACCCCCGACGGGGACCTGACGCTGGAATTCAAATCGATGAAGGACGTCGAAGTCGCCGCCGCGCCGGCCGGCGAAGACGGTCCCACGGCGGAACCTCCCCCGGGCCTGACCCGCAACCCCCTGCCCGGCGAGGGCCGGCCCAAGACCGTCCCCCGCCTTTCCGACACGACCCGCACCTTCAAGCCCGGCGAGATGCTCGGCCTGACCGACGCCGAACTCCTCGGCCTGAACATCACCGTGTCGAAGTTCGTCGACGGCCTCCTGCGTTCGGTCGATCACTTCGGTCGCGCCCAGCTCGGCGAAGGCGCCTAAGCCATGAAGGAGACCGCGACGATCCCCCGGCGCGCGTGGCTCTGGGTCTTCGCGGCTTACCTGTTCCAATCGATTCCCGCCGCGGTCCG
>SXGR01069469.1_pt1 | contig 18317 bp, 18 predicted proteins | sample 3174711 | NCBI WGS metagenome assembly SXGR01 (sample SAMN11356860, study PRJNA531348) | freshwater metagenome | isolation source: freshwater sample F1-60 | place: China: Fuxian Lake, Yuxi | collected 2017-12-25
CGGAAGATGAAGTTCCCCGGCGTGATCTCGTTGCGAAAACTCTTGCCCACCTGCGCGATACCGAACGGTGGCTTCTTCCGACTGGTGGACAGGACGTTGGAAAAATTGACGAACATGCCCTGGGCTGTTTCCGGGCGCAGGTAGACCTCGGTGCCGGAACCCTCGACGGGACCGGCGTGGGTCTTGAACATGAGATTGAACGCTCGGGCCTCCGTGAACGAGCAGCCCTTCATCTTCTGCGGACAGTCGCGCGACTCCAGTTGATCCTCACGGAACCGCCGTTTGCACACCGTGCAATCCACGAGTGGATCGCTGAAGTTCGAGAGGTGGCCACTCGCCTCGAACGTTTGGGGTGGATTCAAGATCGCTGCGTCGATCAGCACGACGTCGTTCCGGGATTGCACCATGGTCCGAATCCATGCGTCCTTCACATTGCGCAACATGAGTGCGCCGAGCGGACCGTAATCGTACGACGAACGAAATCCACCGTAGATTTCGGCACTCGGAAACGCAAATCCGCGCCGCTTGGCCAAGTTGACGATCTGATCGAGATCCTTGGCAGGCACGCAATTCAGGCTAGTAGTCAGCCCACTCGAGGAGCCTCGAACAACGACGATGAGCGGATGCGACGTTCCAGATGGTGTTCCATCGCACTGCGTCCGATCGTCGTGACCTCACGTACGACGACATCCGTGTGCTCCGCTTGGCTCAACACGGAGGTGATTCGCCCCGCGTCAATCGACCGAAGGACTGCGAGCGCCGATTTCGACACCGACATGCCCCGACGATGCGTGCCGCATTGCGTACCGCCGGCAGCGATGTCGATGACGTCGAGGTCGTCGACGCTGCCGCAAGAAACGCAGCGATCGACGCACAATCCCACCCCCTCCTCGGCGAGAAGGCGCAACTGCAACGCCGGTAGTAGGAGTGGCGAGTACGACACGTTGAGTTGGCGGAGTGCACCCACCAGCATCCGGTACAGATGCGGGCTCGGTGACCGGTCGTGCGCGAGTTGCTCGACCACTTCGCACATCGCCAACCCGTCGGTGGTCGCCTCGAGGTGCGCTCGTGTGGACGTGACGATCTCGATGAGTTCGACCTGGTTCACGATGTCGAGTTCGCGACCGCGGTACAACTGGACCTGCACGTGACTCATCGGCTCCAAACGCGAGCCGAACCGGGAGTGGGTCTTACGAACACCCTTGGCGACGGCGCGTACCTTGCCGGAGTCCTGGGTGATGAGCGTGACGATTCGATCGGACTCGCCGAGTTTGTGCGTGCGCAACACGACGCCGACGTCTCGATAGACGGGCACTACGAGTCGACTCCCCCGAAACGTCGGTCGCGCCTCGTGAAGTCGTCGATGGCCATCTCCAGGTGTTCTGCATTGAGTTCGGACCACGGGACGTTGAGGAACACGATCTCCGCATAGGCCAGTTCCCATACGAGGGAAGACGGCATCGTGGTGGCATCGCTCAGCACCACGACGAGATCGGGTTCGCTCGGGGCCGGTGCGGTGATCGCCGCCGACAACCGATCCTCCGTCACGCTGCTCGAAGCGGCCACTCGGGCCGCGGCGTCGACGATTCGTCGTTGACCGTCTGCCGACGGATCCACCACGACGGTGACGCCATCGGCACCGAGGACGACGATTCGTTGCGCGTACCGCACCCCGCCACACGATTCCTCGAGTCGAGTACGGATTATTTCCGGATCGTCACCCGGATGCGCCGACACCGGCACGATCGTCGCCCATTCGGCGCCTCCGACTTGTGCCGCATGACCGACGATGTCCAATCTCAGGCGCCAATCGTCGTCCGACGTGCGCTGCCACTCCCCCACCGAACCTGCACACACGAGGAGGTGCGACATCTTCGCGCTGGACACCACCCGTACATCCTCGCATTAGGAAGTAGTTTCGTACGACACACCATGACGCAACCTCCCGCGATCACTACGGCGCACGTCGCCTGCATCATGGACGGCAACGGCCGCTGGGCCAAACGTCGGGGGCTACCCCGCACCGAGGGTCACACCGCCGGCGAGGAAGCCCTTGCCAACGTCGTTCGAGTCGCAGCGAAGCGAGACATCGGTTGGCTCACCGTCTTTGGCTTCAGTACCGAGAATTGGGTGCGCCCCCCGTCCGAGGTTCGGCACATTCTCGGCCTGCACCGCAAACTCTTCGGTCGTGTCGAAGAACTCAACGCCAACAACGTGCGGGTCAACTGGATCGGCCGTCCGTTCGACGAACCTGGCTCACGCACGCCGCGAGCGGTGCAGCAGGCCATCGCCAAGGCGATCGAGGACACCAAACACAACACCGGAATGGTCCTCACGGTCGCATTCGATTACGGCAGTCGAGTCGAGATCACCCGCGCCGCCAGACGAATCGCGACCGATCGGGCTCCGTTTGACTTGGCGAGCATGACCGCTCGGCTGTACGACCCGTCGCTACCTCCCGTCGATCTCCTCATTCGTACCTCCGGCGAGTCCCGCATCTCCAATTTCCTGCTTTGGCAGGCGGCGGCGGCCAGGGTGTACTTCACGGACTGTTCGTGGCCCGATTTCGGCGCGCCCCAACTCGACGAAGCCTTGTCGCTGTTGACGTCACGTCGCGCATGACACCATCGGCGAAGGCGGCCCTGGCACTCCTGGAAAAGGTCGTGGCACGGTTGTCGAACGCCGAGTCACGCTCCGGGCAAGCGGACATGGTTGTACACGTCGCCGACGCGCTGACCTCCGGCGACAGCATCGTCGTGCAAGCGGGCACCGGAACCGGCAAGACGCTCGGCTACCTCGTGCCGATTCTTGCCGCTGGTCGAACGGCGGTCGTTGCCACTTACACCAAGGCGCTCCAAGACCAACTCGCGAGCGTCGACCTTCCGCTGCTCGAACGCGCTTGCGAACACGACGACGACCTCGCCTTTTCGTGGGCGATCCTCAAGGGCCGCAACAATTACCTCTGTCGACAGCGGGTGTCGGAGATCGAAACCGGACACGACCAACTCCCGTTGAACGACGTTCCGCGCGACGTCGCTCGGGACGTTCGCCGACTCGTCGAATGGGCGAACGAGACCACGACCGGAGAGATTTCCGACGTGCCGTTTCCCATCGGAGACTCGGCGTGGCGCAAGGTGAGTCTGGGATCCGATGAGTGTCCCGGCAAGGCGAAATGCGAGTTCGGTGAAACGTGTTTCACCGAGATTGCTCGCGACAAGGCTCGGTCGGCGAACGTCATCGTTGTCAACTTCACGTTGTACGGGCTCGATCTCGAACAGAGTCGTGAGTTCCTTCCCCCGCATGACGTGGTGGTTTTCGACGAGGTGCACGAACTCGAGGACGTGATCAGTGAAACGGCGTCGGTCACCCTGACGGGTCGAATGATTGCAACCGCGGCGGAGTCGGCTCGCGCGGCACTCACCCGACAGAAACTCCCCAATGCGCTGGTGAAGACCGCCAAGGAGCTCGACGAAGTCCTCGGTCGATACGCCGCCCAGCGACTCTCGCAGCCACTTCCGGCCGACGTCCACGACACGCTGCACACCGCCGACGAACAGTGCCGAATGATTCTCGACGAACTCGAGGCACTCGTCAACGAGACTCCCGAGCAACTGCGCGCGAGATCCGCGATCGGTCGAATGGGTGAGGCATTGGCCAAGGTGCTCGCCGCGTCGAGCAACATGGTGGTGTTCGTCACCGAGGTTCGTGGCGCCGCGCGACTCACCGCTGCGCCGAAACGAGTCGATCACGTGCTCGCCGAGGTGTGGGACGACACCACCGCCATCCTGACCAGCGCCACGATCCCGCCCGGACTGCCCCGTCGTCTCGGACTGGGACTTTCCGACGATGACATCGTTCGGGTCGCCAGTCCGTTCGACTACAAGAAACAATCGCTGTTGTATCTGGCCGACGATCTGCCGTTACCGAACGCCTCCGATCGGGCACCGAAACTTCAGGCTCGGATCCGCGAACTCATCTCCTTCTCCGGAGGCTCCGCACTCGTACTCTTCACGAGTTGGAGCGTCCTGCGTGACACCGCCGACGCGCTCGACGGTACGCTCGGGGACGGCATCACGCTCTACCGACAGGACGACATGCCCAAGAAGGCGCTGCTTGAGGCGTTCCGTGACGACCATTCGTCGTGCCTCTTTGCCACGCGCGGATTCTTCCAAGGTGTCGACGTTCCCGGTGATGCACTCCGACTGGTGATCATCGACAAGGTGCCTTTTCCCGCGTTGAACGATCCACTGCTCGACGCCCGTCGGGACGAGGCCGGCGACTCGGCATTCATGACCATCGACGTTCCGATGGCCGCTGCCTCCTTGGCACAGGCCGCGGGTCGTCTCATTCGCACCGCGGCCGACCATGGCGTGGTTGCCGTGCTCGATCCACGGCTCGGAAAAAAGCGGTACAAGAACGCGGTGTTGTTCGGCGTCTCACACATGCCCGAGACCACGCGCCTCGTGGAGGTGCAGGAGTTCTTCGACAAGCGAGCGACTAGTCGCCCATCTTGAATCGGTAACCCATCCCGCGCGATGTCGTGATGTAGCGAGGGTCGTTGGGTGAGTCCTCGATCTTCACCCGCAGTCTCCGAATGTGGGCGTCGACCAATCGGGAATCGCCGAGATACTCGTAGCCCCACACCTGCTCCAACAGTTGATCGCGACTCAGCACCATGTTCGGATGGTCGACGAATTCGACGAGGAGACGGAATTCAGTCTTGGTGAGGGGCACTTCAACTCCGGATTTGCGAACGATTCCCGCCTCACGATGCACCTCGATATCCCCGAACCGAGTCACTTCGGAGAACGGACCGGTGGCGTCGCGCACCAGTCGTCGCAGTGCCGCTCGGATGCGCGCCGCAAGTTCCTTGGAGTTCACCGGCTTGGTGACGTAGTCGTCGGCTCCGGCCTCGAGTCCCGCAACCAGATCGTGCGTGTCGGTTTGGGCGGTCACCATGATGATTGGCACGTTGCTTCGCTGACGAATCTCCCGGCACACCTCGAATCCCGACAGGTCGGGAAGACGGAGGTCGAGCAACACCAGATCGGGTTGCTTGTCGCGAGCCAGATCGAGACCCGAGCGCCCGTTCGGTGCCTGCAACATGACGTAGCCCTCATCCTCGAGCGCAAGGCTCAACGCGGCCCGAATGCCGGCGTCGTCCTCCACCAAGAGAATCGTCGCCACGGTTACGCAGTCTGCCAAAGAACGGAGATTTGTTACAGAAAACGCACACTTCCACCAACTCTGCGTCATATCTCCGAGCAAACATGGTCAGCGAGCCGGCGTGGGTCATGCTCCCCCTTGATCCCGCCGGCTCGATGTTTCGGGTCCGGATTCGTCCGCCATGCTTGACGTGTGCCCGAGGTCAGCCAAACCCCGCCCTTGCGTCTGCGTTTGCAGGCGTTACGACCGGGCCTTCGGGCGCGCATCGTGGTGTACCTGTCACTCGCCACCTTCATCGGCGTCGTGATTCTCAGCGTCGTCACCTTCGCTGCCACCCGCAATTATCTTCTCGACAAGGCCACGTCCTCGGCACGATCCCAGGCGTTGACGAATGCACAACTCGTCCGATCATTGGTGGGAAATTCGCGCGCCGATGCCGGCGAGGTCGTCACGAACCTGCGGACGCCGACGGGCGGATTCGCCGTGCTGCACTTGGGCGCCGAGGACCTGTTCTATGCGCAAGCACCACTACGGTTCACTCAGTCGAACCTGCCGTCGTCGTTCGTTCGGGATGCCATTCGCGGAGCGAGCGGCGTGCAACGAGTGGATTTCAATGGTCGACCCTACGAAGCCGTGGCCGTCGACATCCCGGCGATCGACGCGACCTACTTCGAGGTCTTTCCAATCAGCGACGTCGAGGACACTCTCGGCACCATCCGCAGCACGCTGATTGCCGCCGTATTGGGGATCACGATCGTCGCTGGTGTGATCGGATTTCTCCTCAGTGGAAACGTCCTGCATCCGCTTCGACGTGTTACCGATGCGGCAAAGACGATCGCCGAGGGAGCGCTCGCCACTCGCCTCGAGGACGAGTCCGATCCCGACCTCCAACGTCTGGTGGAGAGTTTCAACGGCATGGCCGACGCCGTCCAGGAGCGAATCGAGCGCGAGGAACGTTTCGCCAGCGACGTCAGCCATGAACTGCGATCACCGATCACCTCCCTCGGCGCTGCGGTCGACGTCCTGCAAGCACGATCCGATGAATTGTCGGACCGCAACAGGCAGGCACTCGACATCATCACCACCCAGGTTCGGCGATTCGACCGAACCGTCCTGGATCTCCTCGAGCTGAGTCGCCTCGATGCCCGAGCGGGACAGGACCAGCTCGAGGAAATCCATCTCACTTCGCTCGTCGAGCGAATCGCCGCCCGTCACGGATATGGGCACGTTCTCGTCGTCTCCGATCTCGACAACGACGACGTGGTACTCGTCGACAAACGCCGAATCGAACGGATACTGCTGAACCTCCTCGACAATGCGCGGGATCATGCAGGCGGGGCCTCGGACATCCTCATCAGCAGCAGTGCGGACGAACTTCAACTGATCGTCGACGACAACGGTCCGGGCATCGGAGTGAGTGAACGAGTTCGCATATTCGAACGGTTCGCCCGCGGCACCTCCTCGCGCAACAGCGTGGGTAGTGGATTGGGATTGGCGATCGTCTCCGAGCATGCAAGGGCCGTCGGTGGGCGTGCCTTCGTCGACACCTCACCAAGTGGCGGAGCGCGATTCGTCGTGACCATTCCCCGATTGGAACCGGAATGAACGACACACGAGCGTCTCGTTCCCGCCGACTCGCAACACGACTCATCGTGGGCACGGTGCTCGTCGCGGGCTGCGGTCTACCCGACGAAGGCAGGTACATCGCCATGAAGGACGCCGAAATTCCCGAGGTCCTGGTTGCCACCACCGTCGCCGCAACGACCACCACCGTGCCACCCGAGACGGAGGCGCCGCCCACCACGGCCAGTGAAGTGTTGTTCGACGTCGTCGAGTTCTACTTCGTGAGCGCGAATCGCGTGGTGCGCACGGAGCGTTTGATCGTCAGCCCGGCGACACCCACCCAGGTACTCGACACGCTGTTGTCGGGAATCGACCCGGGTTCGGAGTCGGCCGGATTGCGTAGCGCCCTGCCCCGGCGATTGGCGGCGACCATCGAGGTGCGACGTGGAGTGGCGAGGGTGTCGTCGACGGCCCCGTTCCTCTCGGAACTCGAGCCACTCGACCAGCGACTGGCCATTGCCCAACTGGTCCTCACCCTCACTCGTCGACCAGGCATCGGACAGGTGATCTTCGAGGTCGACGGCACGGAGATCCAGGTTCCGCGAGGCGGTGGCGACCTCACCGCCAAGGGTGCCACCGTGACGTACGACGATTACCTCGGGGTGCTCTCCACTCGCGACTGACGCGAAATGATTCAGTAACCGAGCCGTTCGATTCGGTCGATGCGTTGTTGCCAGCCATCATCGACCACCACCACCAGTTCGATGTGCGCACCCTTGGCCAATTGCAAGCGCACCGCGGTGCCGACTTCCTTCAAGACTTGTCCTCCCTTGCCGATGACCATGCCTTTCTGACTGTCCCGCTCGACCACGATCTCGCAACGAATTCTCGGCCATTCGTATTCCGTCACACGGGTCGCGATGGAGTACGGGAGTTCCTCTCGCATCCGCCCGAGCAATTCTTCGCGGACGAGTTCTGCCACCCACAACGTGTCCGGGGTTTCGCGAACCATGTCGGCCGGGAACAGCGGTTCGCCCTCCGGGAGGTGCGCCTCCAGCCAGTCGAGGAAGACGTCGACTCCCTCACCGGTCCTCGCTGACATCGGAAAATAGGCCCGCGCGTCGAGCGTCGCCACCGCCGACAACTGTTTCATCACCTTGGCACGCGGCGCACGATCGATCTTGTTCACGATGACGACGCCATCCCGAACGTTCATGCGATCGGCGACGAATTGGTCGCCCCTGCCGAATGGCATCGTTGCATCGACCACGAGGCACGTGATGTCCACCTCGCGAATTGCGTCGATCGCCGTCGCGTTGACACGCTTGCCGAGTTCGCTGACCGGCTTGTGGATTCCGGGGGTGTCAACGAAGACGATCTGTGCGTTCTCACGATGCACGACGGCCCGCACGCGGGTGCGGGTCGTCTGCGGTTTGTCGGAGACGATCGACACCTTGCGATGGCACGCGGCATTGAGGATGCTCGACTTGCCGACGTTGGGACGCCCGACGAGGCTCACGAACCCGCTGTGCATCCTCGAACGACGCTACCCATCTGCCAGACTCTCAGCCATGCCTCCGCGCGTGAAGTGGTTCGATCGCATGCAGCCACAGACCCTGCAAATTGCCTCGTGGCTGCTGTACATCAACGGATTCTTCGCCCTCGTGGAACTGATCGATGGAGGCGATGTGCTGCACTACTTCCGCGAGCGTTATGCCCTCGGATTCTTCTTCGGGCTCGCGGTGGTCGCCGCGTACGGAGCGGGCGCATACCTCATGGCCAACGAGCGCCGACTCGGTTGGCAGCTGGCAATCGTCGCGGCCGCATCACCATTCGTATTGACGTTCATTGCCTATTCGCAACTCGATGCCCCCTGGCGCTACCGGCTCTTCGGGGCGAGTTTCCTCTCTTTTGCATTCGATGCGGCCCTCCTGGCCCTGCTCCTGCACCCCCAGAGCAGGGAGCACCAGCGAATCTGGTATCACTAGAGCATGACGAAAACCATCATGAAGGGCGCCGCAGGCGTCAAGGCTCACGTCGGACAGCATCTCGGCTACAGCGACTACATCACCGTGACACAACTCATGGTCAACACCTTCGCCGATGCAACCGGCGACCACCAATGGATCCATGTCGACGTGGAGAAGGCAAAGAAGGGACCGTTCGGTGCGCCGATCGCGCACGGCTATCTGACGCTGTCCCTCGGACCGTCGTTGCTTCCCCAGGTGTACGGCATCGAGGGTGCGGTGATGGGCGTCAACTACGGCACCAACAAGGTGCGCTTCCCCTCACCGGTTCCCGTCGGCTCACGATTGCGAGTCGGAGCCAAACTCCTCTCCGCCGAGGACGTTTCCGGAGGAATTCAGATGACGCTCGAAGCCACCTTCGAGATCGAGGGAGCCAGCAAGCCCAGTTGCGTCGCCGAACTCGTCTTCCGAACGTATTTCGGCTGATCGACGCCTAGCGGAACTGAGCGGCGACCTTCGCGAACAAGTCGAGGGTCGTGGTGTCGGGATAGTCCGCGCACCACGGCACGAATCCGACGCACCCCATCTTCACGTAGGCGGCGACCTTCTCGCTCACCTGCTCGGGCGTACCCACGAGTGACGTCGCCTTCCATTGCTCGAGCGGATGTCCCCACAGACTGCGCGAGCCGGCCTGCGTCACCTCCTTCTCGGTTTCACGCATGAACACCTCGGGCGACCACGTGAGACCGATCTCGTCCATGTCGCGACCAACGGCTTTGCAATGTTCCGCCAGGATGCTCTTCTTGCGTTGGAAATCCTCCACCGTGCCGCCGAAGTTCGCATAGTCGGCATGACGCGCGACGACGCGCAACGTCAACTGCTCGCCGCCACCACCGATCCAAATCGGGGGCCGCGGCTTCTGCACGGGCTTGGGATCGCAGTTGCCACGCACCAACGTGTAGTAGGTGCCGTTGTAGGTGGTCTCCGGTTCCGACCACATCGACTTGACGATCTCGACGCACTCGCGCAGCATCGCGATTCGTTCCTTCGGAGTCGGGAACGCATATCCGTATCCGAGGCATTCGTTTTCATACCATCCCGCACCGATACCCCAGTCGAGTCGACCGCCACTGATCACGTCGACCGTGGAGGTGATCTTGGCCAGCAGCGCAGGCTCGCGGTACAGGTTGCAGCCGACCATCTGACCGAGTCGAATCCGGCTGGTTCGTTGACTGATCGCGGCGATCGTCGTCCAGCACTCGAACACGGCTTCGTGTGCCGGCTTGGGAACGTTGTGGAAGTGGTCGTACACCCAGATGGAGTCGTAGCCGAGTTGCTCGGCACGGACCGCGATTTCCACCGCCTTGGACCATTTCGCCTGCGCGTCGGGGATGTCCTTCAACTCCATCTTCCAGCCCTGTGGCATGAAGACTCCGAAGATCGGCGTGGTCATGTTGCGCTCGTCGCCGTGCAGGTCATAGCGGCAGGTCCCCGGTCGCCGACTTCGTGGTGCCGTGGTCCTTGTAGGCGGCAATCGTGCGCTGGGCGATTCGCATCTGGTGGATCTCGTCGGCGCCGTCGGCGAACCTGCTCCAGCGGGCCTGCTGCAACATGTGCGCCAGCGGTGTGTCGGTCGAGTAGCCGAGTGCGCCGTGCACCTGGATGGCGCGGTCGACGATTTGCCAGAGGCTGTTGGCGACGAAGTGCTTGGCCATCGACACCTCCGACGTGAACGGCAGGCCGTTTTCGATCTTGTATGCCGCGTGCAACACCATCAGTTTGCACTGGTACAACTCCATCGCCGAATCGGCGATCAACCATTGGATACCTTGCTTCTCCGCCAGGAGCGATCCATGCGAGAACCGGTTGAGGGAACGATCGACCATCATGTCGAGGGCCGTTTCGGCCTGACCGATCCATCGCATGCAATGGGCGAGTCGTGCCGGACCCAGTCGGTATTGCCCGAGCAGGTGGCCTTGTCCCCGTCCGCCGAGCATCTGGTTCTTGTGCACCCGCAGGTCCTTGATCTCGATCTCGCAATGGTTGTGTCCGCCCGACATCGTCTCGACGTCGCGCACGATGTTGAACCCCTCGCTCGGAATGTCGACGAGGAAACAGGAGTTGGCGGCTTGTGGAATCTCCGGATCATCCTCGGTGCGGGCGACGAGTAGCGCGAACTGCGCGCCACGTGCGCCGGAGATGAACCACTTGTGACCGTTGATCACCCACTCGTCACCGTCCTCGTACGCGTGCGTGCGAATCAATGTCGGGTCGCTACCTGCCACCTCGGGTTCGGTCATGGCAAAGCAGGAGCGTGCCGTTCCTTCGCACAGTGGTCGGAGGTACTTCTCCTTTTGTTCCGGCGTCGCCCAATGTAGGAGCGTGTGCTGATTGCCTTCGTCCGGTGCCTGGGCATTCAGCACGAACGGCCCGATGCCCACCTTGGCCGCTTCGGCGGACACCGCCGCCATCGCGGTGGGACCCAGCCCCATGCCACCCCACTCGGCGGGCATGTGCGGCAACCACAACTTCTCGTCGTTGCGAGCAATCGCGCGCAATTCGACGATCGCCTTCACGACGGCCTTGCGATCCGACTGATCGATGGAGTCCCAACGCGGTCGAACCACGTCGTCCATGAATGTTCGTACGCGGAGTCGGACGTTCTCGACGTCGGGCGGGAAGGAGAAATCAATCATGTGACCAGTGTGGCGCACCTTTCCGGGAAATCACGAAGCGAGCCCACCGTAGCCTTGCGAGAGTGAGCGAACCTGCGCGGCGAAGCTGGGACTCCGCAACCCTGCCCACGGGCTCCGAAAAGGCCACTGCCGTCCGTGAGATGTTCGACGCCATCGCGCCCCGGTACGACATGGTCAACCGGATCATGACCTTCGGCCTCGACGTGCGTTGGCGGCGCAGAACCGTCGGATCACTCCGACTCCCGGCTGGCGCGACGGTGCTCGATCTCGCCAGCGGCACGGGTGATCTGTGCCGCGAACTGGTCCGTCAGCAGTTGCAACCACTGTCCTTCGACTTCTCCTTCGGCATGCTTTCTGCCGACACGAGTCGGGCGCCCCGCACCCAGGCCGACGCCTTGCACCTGCCGATTCACAACGGTGCCGTCGACGGCGTCACGTGCGGCTTTGCCCTTCGTAACTTCGTCGAACTTTCCGTATTTTTCGGCGAATTGGCGCGAGTCGTCCGTCCAGGCGGGCGGATCGCCCTGCTCGACGTCTCGACGCCGGGCAACCCGATCATTCGTCTCGGCAATTCGATGTATTTCGGTCGCATCGTTCCCCGTATCGGCGCATTGCTTTCCGACGGTGCCGCCTATCGCTATCTCCCCCGCAGTGTGTCGTACCTGCCGGAACCCGCCGCAATGTGTCGCATGCTCGGGGCGGCCGGATTCGACGAAGTCGTCCATCGACAACTGTCCGGTGGCCTCGTCCAGCTTCTCACCGCAACGCGAACCACTCCGTGAGTCCTTCACCGTGTTGAAGTTCACCACTCGACCCCTCTCGGAGTTCACCGACCAACCCGTCGATCTCAACGACGTCGCTGCGTCACACGGAACGTTGTTCGTTCGCGACGGAGTCGGATTCGCCGGACGAGGAGTTGCGATTCGTGGCCCCGTCGACGCCGTACGCCACGCACTTTCCACCGTCGCAGTGCACGACTCCGTGGATCGTCCGGGGAGTAGCGGCGTGGCGGTGGGTTGGCACACCTTCCTCGGTGACTCGACGCAACTCATCGTTCCGCGGGTCACCGTTGGAAAGTCGTCCGACGGAGCCGCGTGGGTGACCTTCGTCGACGACGCCGCAGGAGAAGTCGCCGCGGTGCTGCAGCATTCTGATTCGGTACCGAACGGTGGCGCGACGTTCACGATCCGACCCGGCGTGGACGTCGACACCTACCTCAATGCCGTTGGCGCGATTCGCGAAGCCGTGCGGACAGGTCGAATCACCAAGGCCGTGATTGCGCGCGACATCGTGGTCGAGAGCAGTACGCCGATCGACGTTCACGCCCTCCTCAAGCGATTGAAGGCGTCCTTCGGCTCCAGTTACCGGTACAGCATCGACGGATTCGTCGGCGCGTCACCCGAACTGCTCGTCTCGCGCAACGGCGACGAAATCGCCAGTCATCCGCTCGCGGGAACCACGCCCCGCACGGGAAATCCGGAGGTCGATGCGCGATTGGCGGTCGAACTGCGAACGAGTTCCAAGAACCAAATCGAGCACCGCGTCGTCATCGACATGGTGCACGAGACGTTGTTGCCGTGGTGTTCGTACCTCGACTGGCAGCCGGAACCCGAGGTGATCGCCGTCGCCAACGTGCAGCATCTGGGCACCCGAGTCGAGGGTCGACTTTCCGCTCCGTTTCCCCACGTGCTCGACCTCGTGGCGGAACTGTCTCCCACCCCGGCGCTCGGTGGTCACCCACGCGACATCGCGCTTGGGCTCATCGCCCAACACGAGGGCGTGCATCGTGGTCGATACGGCGGCGCCGTTGGATGGTGCGACCGAGCCGGCAACGGGACCTGGGCGGTGGCGATCCGGTGCGCGGAATTCAGCGCCGACCGTCGTTCGGCGAGGTTGTACGCCGGTGGTGGCATCGTCGCAGAAAGCGAACCGACGGCGGAACTCGCCGAAACCCAGGCAAAGTTCCAGGCGATGCTCGCTGCGATCGTGCGCCCCTAGCCCACGCTTCGCGCGACTGCCGCGATGATCGCCTGATTCAGGGAATCGTGGTCGTCGACATTGCGGGTGCGTTCCGTTTCGACGACCGTGACGTGGGGTCCGGTCGTTGCCAGCGACTCGCGCAGGGCTCGGGGTGTGGTGACGGTTCGATGGGGAATGCCGTGGGCTCCGGCGAGTGCCCCGAGTTGCGCGGCATGCGGGGTTCCGAAGAGCTTCTCGAACCGTGAGGTCTCCAACGTGGTCCGCTGCGGCAGGAACGAAAAAATTCCCCCGCCCCGATTGTCGACGACCACGATTCGTAGATCCACGCCACGACCGCGGAGATCGATGAGGGCGTTCGTGTCGTGCAGGAAGGCGACGTCACCGATGAGCAACGTCGTCGGCCTCCCCGTAGCAATGGCCACACCGACCGCCGTCGACACCACACCGTCGATGCCGTTCAGCCCACGATTCGAAAACACCCGCGCGTGGTCGGTACGACCACCGAACCACTCCACATCACGGATCGGCATCGACGACGACACCACAAGGTTCGCTCCCGATTGGAGAGTGTCCACCACCAATCGCGCAACGTGAGGCTCGGACAACGGCGACGAGCCATCGTCGAGGACGGAGTCGGCCAGAACGGTTTCGACGGTGTCACGCGCCGTGCGTTCCGCGTCGCGCCAGAGCGTCGTCCAGCCGCCGGGCGCGGGCTTGACGATGTTCGAAACGTCCGTACACACGTGATCGGGGTTCGTCACCAGATGGGTGGTGACTCGTCGGTCCGGATCGATGAGGAACGGCGACTCCCCGATCGCCAACACCTCCGCCGCGCAGTCGCGAATCCACGCATTGACCACCTTCGAAGCAGGGAGGGCACCGAAACGCAGGATCACCTCCGGTGCGAACTTCCGTGCGAGGTCGGCGTCCCGCAACCAGCCATCGGCGTGCCGGACGGCAAGCGGGTCGTCGCCGCGACAACCGCCCAGCGGGTCGGCGAGGACGGGCCAGCCCAACTTCGACGCCAGACCCATGATGCACGTCGGAGTTCCGCCTCTCGCGCCGGCGACGATGACGCCGCGCTTGCCCGACATGCGCGTCTTCAAGTTCGACAGCGACTCCGTACCGATGCGGGAGTCGCTGATGCGTGTACTTCCGCTGCCGTTGGTGCCGATCGTTCCAGTCGGTTGCGCGTTGGTAGAGGATTGCGATCCCGGCGGGAGGACGCCTGCTCGACCAACGAGCGGTTCGCGGAACGGCAGATTGAGATGCACCGGTCCGGGTCGACCTCCTGTCGCAGCCGCGAAAGTTCGTTGCGCCAGCCTTCGCCATCCATCGCTCTCGACGTCGTCAGGTACGCCGGCGTCGACGAACCAACGGACCGACGAACCGTACAGCCTTTGTTGATCGGTCGTTTGTGGCGCGCCGACACCCTGCAATTCCGGTGGACGGTCGGCGGTGAGCACGATGAGCGGAATCTCGGCGTGGTTCGCTTCCATCACCGCCGGATGAAAATTGGCCGTTGCCGTACCCGATGTGCACAAGAGCAACGTCGGGCGACCCGTCGCCTTGGCGATTCCCAAGGCACAGAACCCCGCGCTGCGCTCGTCGTGGAACACCTCGATCGAGACGTCGGTGTGATCACTCAGCGCCAATGCCATCGGAGTCGATCGGGAACCCGGTGCCACGACCGCATGTCGAACGCCTGCCGCGCACCATTCGTCGACGAGGGTCGCACAGAAGGTCGCGGTCACGTCGGCCGTTTGCATGCCTCTATCGTGGCAGCAATGCGGGTGGAAATCGTCTCCGACGTGGTGTGCCCGTGGTGCTACATCGGAAAGCGCCGTTTCGACCGCGCCGTCACGACGTTGTTGAACGAGGGCGTGACACTTGACCTTTCGGTCTCCTATCGCGCATACCAACTCGACCCGACGGCTCCCGTCGACGAGCCGGAGCCGGTCATCGAGGCGTACGCGCGCAAGTTCGGGGGCACGACCCGCGCCGAGTCGATCATCGCATCGGTGACGGCGACGGCCGCAGAGGAGGGAATCGAGTTTCGGATGGATCGCGCGCTTCGCGCGAACACGATGCAAGCTCATCGATTGTTGAAACTGGTTGCCCGGGACCGACCCGATCTCGAGGCGGCGGTGAACGAATCCGTGATGCAGGCGTACTTCACCGACGGACTCGATATCGGAGACCCTGCAGTGCTGACCGCGTGTGCCGCCCGGGCGGGCTTCGTCGCTGACACTCACCGCTCGACCATCGCCGACCATGCCGACCATGCCGACGATGAACTGACTCGCCTGGTGCGAGACGACCTCGCGTGGGCGGCGGAACGCGACATCACGGCGGTGCCGACGTTCGTCTTCAACGACGGGTTCGCAGTTCCTGGTGCGCAGGATTCGACGACGTTCGTCCGACTGCTGCGGAAGATGGCAACGGCGTGACGTGCCCATGACGGAACCACTGCCCTGCGAATCCCTGGGCGACGGCACCGACATCGTCGTCTTCGCCCACGGATTCACCCAGACGCGATCGGCGTGGCGCCCCGTGGCAACCGAGCTCGTTCGACTATCGACCAACGTGCGGTGCGTGTTGGTCGATCTCCCCGGTCACGGCGATGCCGGAACTCGAGACTCCGACCTCCACGAAGCCGCCTCGGCACTCGTCGCCACTGCAGGTCGTGCCCACTACGTCGGGTATTCGCTCGGCGCACGGGTGGTCCTCGCCGCGGCGCTCCACCACTCCGCCGTCGTGCGCTCGGTGGTGTCGGTGAGCGGCACCGCCGGAATCGAGGATGCCGACGAACGGGAACGGCGTCGACGTAGCGATGTCCAACTTGCGGAACGAATCATCGACGTCGGTGTCGACGCGTTCCTCGAGGAGTGGCTCGCTCAACCGCTCTTTGCCGACTTGCCGCACGACCGGGCACTCATCGACGATCGTCGTGTCAACACGGCACGTGGTCTGGCTTCCAGCCTCGCCCGCTGCGGACAAGGAGCAGTCGCACCGATGTGGAACGAACTCGCGACGTGCACCACCCCGCTGCTCGCCATTGCCGGTACTCGCGACCAGAAGTTCACTTCGTTGGCTCGACGTATGGCGACGATCGCACCACGTGGGGCATTGGCCCTCATCAACGGGGCCGGACACAGCGTCCACCTCGAGCAACCCGAGGCGGTGGCCCGCGAACTGTCCTACTGGATCAACACACCGAAGGAATAAAGGGCGCCGATCACCAGTTGCGCTCTCGCGGTCATCCCGAGTGCCGCGATCAATTCAGGGGCGGTTCGGGCCGAGCGGACGGTCGTGGTCGCCGGCAATGCCGCCAACATGCCCGCCACTCCAATCGCCGCGGTGCGCACCTCGAAAGCCGCCACGATCATGCACAGCGTTGCCGCAACGTACGTCGCCACGTACAGCAACCGGGTTCGGTGCGCACCGAGACGAACTGCGAGCGTCTTCTTGTTGCAATCGCGATCGGTATCGATGTCGCGCAGGTTGTTCACCACGAGGAGCGCCACCGCGAGACACCCGGCCATCGCCCCAGAAACGACGGACAGCAGTGTGATCGATTCCGCAATCACGTAGGTGGTGCCTGCCGTCGCAACGAGTCCGAAGAAGACGAACACGAAGAGTTCCCCGAGCCCGACGTAGCCATACGGTTTGGGTCCGCCGGTGTAGGTCCAGCCCGCCACCATCGACACCGCACCGACCGGAACCAACCACCACGTCGTCGCGACGGCTAGCACGAGTCCCGCCACACCAGCCACCCCGAACGCCACGAACGCAGCCCGCTTCACCGCAGTCGCGCTCGCCGAACCCGAGGCCACCAGTCGACGTGGGCCGGTGCGCGCATCGTCGGTGCCTCGAACTCCGTCGGAGTAGTCGTTGGCAAAGTTCACGCCGACTTGCAGCGCCAGGCTCACGACGAGTGCCAGCACGCCGTTCACGAGGAAGGTTCGTGCCGTGATTCCATCGACGGTGCTCGCCACCGCCGCGCCGATCATCACCGGTACCACGGCTGCCGGCAACGTGCGCGGGCGGGCGCCGCTCCACCACGTCTCTGCGCTCGTCACGATGTAGGCACGATAGTGCGCATCTCGATGTATCTCTGGAACGGACGATGGTCGAACGCCATAGCGTGACAGCGTGACGAGGCTCATCGCCCTCGATATCGCGGCATCGCGACTGCTCGTGGACGAGGTCCGTCGTATCTGGGACGAGGGCAATGCCGTTCTGCCGCTCGACCAGCGAATGAGCAGGGCGGTTCGCCACAAATTGGCGCGCGAACTGGGGGCCGACGTGATCGTCACCGGTGACGAACTAATCGCCGTCGAGTCCCCGAAGGAACCGACGATCACTTTGGTTTCCGGGGACGCCCTCGTCATCGCCACGAGTGGATCGACCGGGCGTCCGAAGGGCGTCGTGCACACCCATCGCGGCCTGCGTGCCCATTCCGTGATGGTGACCGAACGACTCGGATTGACGGCGCACGACCATTGGTGGCTGTGTCTACCGCCCGCCCATATCGCCGGGTTCGGCGTACTCAGCCGCGCGATGTACCTCTCCTCGGCGCTGTCGTTCGCCGATCACGTCGACGAAGACTCCATCGCTCGAGCCCGGACGGCGGGAGCCACCCATGCCTCGCTCGTGCCGACGTTGCTCGCCCGCCATTCGTTCGAAGACTGGAAGATGTTGCTCGTTGGTGCCGCACCCGCTGCAGCGCTCCCCATCAATGCAGTTGCCACCTACGGTCTCACCGAAACCTGCGGCGGCGTGGTGTACGACGGTTTCCCCATGGATGATGTCGACGTACGAATCACCGACGGTCGCATCCACCTCCGCACGCCGAGCATCGCGCGTACCTACCGACATGCGCCGCTCACCCTCGTCGATGGATGGTTCGATACCGGCGACCTCGGTCGCTTCGTGGATGGCC
>SXGR01647131.1_pt1 | contig 18307 bp, 23 predicted proteins | sample 3174711 | NCBI WGS metagenome assembly SXGR01 (sample SAMN11356860, study PRJNA531348) | freshwater metagenome | isolation source: freshwater sample F1-60 | place: China: Fuxian Lake, Yuxi | collected 2017-12-25
CGGCTGAAACGAGAAGGCCAACACCGCCTACGGGCATTCCGGGGTGGGCAGGGGCCCCACTGCCAACAGCGACACGCCATCCCCACCAACTCCGCAGGGCTTCACGCTCACGCGACGTACCCCGTGGGTCACATCCTGTGGAAGTTGAATTGGAGCGATCGAGACCGTGGTGATGATCGCTCCCAACGTCCAGCAGCAGGGGGTGGTGGTCCGGGGCATGCGAGCACAGTTCGCTCATCAGGAGCGGGGATAAGACCGCCGCGAACGGCTACCATGCCGCTGCCCGGAGAGGTGGCCGAGCGGCTGAAGGCATCCGCCTGCTAAGCGGGTAACTGGGGAAACCTGGTTCGAGGGTTCGAATCCCTCCCTCTCCGCCTTCTGCGCACGCCGTTCCCCACAGGAGCGGCGTGCGCTGTGTCCGGCCCCCCCGACGGCGTGCAGTACCATGAGCGCATCCGACCAGCGTCATGCTTTGGCGCAGGGTCGAAAACCACTTCGTGAACACACGGACCCGCACCCACATTCACCGCATCCCCGACGCCCACTTCGTTTGTGCTGGCGTCGAGGCTGGCGAGGATCCACCCCCTCCGGTTAGACGCGCCTGGTGACCACCGGGCTCGAACTCCTTCTATTGGCTGTCCTCATCGCGTGGACGGCTCTCTTCGTTGCGGCCGAGTACGCGTTCGTCGCGTCGCGGCCCACCCGCATGCGCGAGTTGGCGGGCGAGGGAAACAAGCGTGCCCAGCGGGTGCTGGCCGTCCAGCAGAACCCCACGATGTTCATCTCGTCAATCCAGGTGGCCATCACATTCAGCGCGTTGGCCACAGGTGCGGTAGGCGAGCCTGCCGTGCGGAGGTTGGTGGAAGACGCGCTTTCACCACTGGGTTCGGTGCTGAGCGCCAGCATCGTCACGCTCATCAGCATCGTGCTCGGCTTTCTCGTCATCATCTCGGTCACCGTGGTGTTGGGGGAGATCGTTCCCAAAGCCTTGGCACTGGCACGCACCGAACGAATCGCAATGGCCGTGGTTGGTCCCGTGCAGGCGTTCACAGCTGTCGTTCGGCCCTTCGTGTGGCTTTTGGAGCGCCTGTCCGCGCTCACTCTGCGCCTGTTCGGCATGCGCACCGACATCCGGCTGGGGCGTGGCCACACGGAGCAGGAACTGAAGATGATCCTTGCGGCGTCGCACGAGGAGGGCGTGCTCGAGGCCGACGAGACCGAGATGCTGTCCCGCGTGTTCGACTTCGCCGATACCGAGGCCCGCCAGGTGATGGTGCCGCGGCCAGACGTCGTTGGGCTGCCACTCACCGCAACGGTGTCGGAGGCTGCAGGTATCGCTGAATCCCACCCGTATACGCGGTATCCGGTGTTCGGTGACGACATCGACGACGTTCACGGAGTGGTGCATATTCGCCAATTGTTCGAGGCCACCCGGGCCGGCTCGCACGACGCCTGGATCAGCGATCTCGTGCGGCCGGTGCAGAAGGTTCCCGAGACCAAGAACCTCGACGATCTGCTGCTCGACTTCCGACGTACACAGAGCCATTTGGCAATCGTCGTTGACGAGTACGGGTCGACCGCCGGCGTGGTAACGCTGGAGGACCTCGTGGAAGAGATCATGGGGGAGATCGACGACGAATTCGATGTTCCGTCTGACGACGTTGTGGTGGGCCCGGGGGGGCGCATCACGGTTGTCGGCTCGTATGCGATTGAGGACTTTAACGAGCGCTTCGGTACCGCGTTCGACGACGAGGACGTCAACAGCATCGGCGGAGTCGTATTCCACGCGCTGGGACGCGTGCCGGAGGAGGGCGACTCCACGAGCGTGCCGGGCATGAACTTCACGGTGCTCGAGATGGATGGCTCGCGCATCGTGCGGGTGCTTGCGACTCCCACGCCCGATCTGCTTGGCGAGGCAACCTCGTAGCGACCTACAGCGGCGGCGGAGAATCGGGGGTGCGGCGATCCTCTGGTACCGTGCCCACCGCAGCAGCGCGCGCCAGTAGCTCAGTCGGATAGAGCGCCGGTCTACGAAACCGGAGGTCGCAGGTTCTAATCCTGCCTGGCGCATCCGGGCCCACCTCACTGGGCTCCCATCGAGGTGCTGACGCCCGGAACCTGGGCGCATCAGGACACAATTACGAGGCCCTACACTTTTAACGTGCGCCGACCGATCGCTACCGGAATACTGCTTTCCGCCGCCATGGCGTCATCCGCCGTGGCCAGCGCGCCGGAACTCGCGTGGACGCTGATTGCGAGCCGACCGCACGACCGCGGGGCATTTACCGAGGGCCTGGTGGCGCATGGGCGTGTATTGCTAGAGAGCACCGGGCTTGAAGGGCGTTCATCAGTGCGGCGGATTGATCCGGCGACCGGGCGGGTGCTTCGCATCACACCCAACGCGGCGCGGGTATTTGGGGAGGGCCTCACCGTGTTAAATGGTCTGGCTTGGCAACTGACGTGGCGTAATCGGATCGTCAATGTCTTCTCGCCGGCGAGCCTGCGGCGTAAGGCCACGAGGCCCTATTCATTCGAAGGATGGGGCCTGACGACCGATGGCAAATCCCTCATCGCCAGTGACGGTTCGCCCACCGTGAGGTGGCTCAGCCCAGGCAGCCTCAGGGTTCAGCGCACCATCTCGGTGCACGACAGCGATACGCCTGTTGCACGCCTGAACGAGCTTGAGATGATTGACGGGGTGCTGTGGTCCAATGTGTGGCCCACCAACCGCATCGCACTCATTGACCCGGCCGACGGGCATGTGCGGGCGTGGATCAATCTCTCGTCGCTCGACCCGGGCATCTCGGATCCCGAGGCCGTGCTGTGTGGCATTGCCGTCGATCCGATCACACACCTGCCGGTGGTCACCCGAAAGTTGTGGCCTCGCATGTACGTGATCAGGCTCGATACCCCGATTCCCGCCTGAACGCGAATCAGGGTGGGGCCGGGTGCTACTTCGCCGAGATGGCCACCAGCGGGATCTTGCGGTTGGTCTTCGCGGAGTACTCGTCGTAGTCGGGCCAGATCGCGGTCATGATCTTCCAGACGCGGTCGCGATCTTCGTCGGCGACCGTGCGTGCGGTGCCGGCCGTGACGTCCTCTCCCATCTGGATGACCACCTCGGGGTCGGCCACCAGATTGAGGTACCAGTCGGGGTGCGTGGGTGAACCGGCGTACGACGCCATGACCACGTAGTCGTTGCCATCGCGGCCGTAGATCAATGCGGTGCGGCGGGCAGTGCCGGACTTGTTGCCGCGGGTCGTGAGCAGGAGCGTCGGAACACCCGGCTGCCAGATGTGACCCTCCTTGCCGCCCGACTCGACATACACCTTCACGTGCTCGGCGATCCAGGAGTCACCGGTGGGGTCAATCGGGGTTTCATCAATCAGTGCCATGTGTTGTCTCCTCGGGCGCGCGTCAGCCGACGATGCGCCAGTAGCGTGGTTGAAAAGGGTCGGGGTCGTCCAAGGAGTCATCTCCGGCCGGATCGAGGTGAATATGCCCCTCCACTTTGAGCCTGAGAAGGGCGTCCACGAAGTGTTCGGGCGAGCCGACCGACTCGCCGCCCACGCGTTCGTAGAGGTACGCCTCGCGGACAGGTTCCCCCGATGCCCTCAGGTGTTCAATGGTCACCGCGTGCAGTGGCTGATCTGGAGCCAACTCCACTCGCTCCGTAGGACTCGTTCTGGTGACCACTCTACGCCCAGAACCTGGTCGGGCAACGGAGTGCGTGGCGTATCACGCAACTTTGCCGGATGGTTTTCGCCCCACTTCTCAAGACCCCCGGTGACAATCAACTCTCACATGCTCACCACCATGTCGCTCTCCCCGGAACTGTGGCGCCAGTTGCGCGAGGTGGCCGATGAGTGGTGCGAAGGTCGCTGGGGGGCACTTGCCGGCGACGGGTACGACCCATGCAACGTGCCGCCTCGCGCATGGGCCATGCTGATGGCCGAGGCTTCAGGCGCACCTCTCCCGGCGCAGATGCCGGACGACTGGCTGGCCACCGCGATCGGGGCCGGATGCGAGGCGCCTGCCACCGCGTGGCTCGAGGACGATCCACCCGTCTCCGACTCCGAGCAGAGCGCCGGTGTGGCACGCGAGGTGGGGGAGGGCATCAGCACCACCCTTCTGGCGTCATCGCTTTTGCGAGGCCGACCACAAGGAGAACGCCCCGTGCGGGCGAAACCGGCAATGTGGTTCCCAAACCCAATATACCGAAAATCGGGCTCCCCGCAGATCTCCGGAAACCCGGATACGACCTCTTTATTGTCGTTGCCACGGTGCTCTCGCTCATCAACTGGATCATCTTGGTGATGCCCAGGCTCCCGGGGCCAGACATCAAGGGGCTCGTCATCATGATGACCCCGTTGCTCACGGCCATCCTGATCAGCGATTTTGCGATGCGCCTTCATTCGTCACGGCCGGAGCGGATGCGGTACCTCAATCATCACGGTGGTTGGTTCGACTTCCTCGGAAGTCTCCCGTACGGGGGAATCCTCAGGGTCTTCCGACTCGTCCGCGTCACGGCTGCGTTCCGGCACTTCGGTACGCGTAACGTGGCGCGCTGGTTCCTCGCCAACCGTGCACGCGGAACCCTGTTTCTCGTCTTCTCGCTCCTCCTCATCATTCTTGAGGTTGGCGGCATTCTCGTGCTGCACTTCGAGTCGGGCGCGCCCGGCGCGAACATCGAGACCGGCGGGCAGGCACTGTGGTGGGGGGTGGTTACCATCTCAACCGTGGGCTACGGCGACCTGTACCCGGTTACCACGGGTGGTCAGATCACCGCGACCGTAATGATTTTCTCGGGCGTCGCGGTTATCGGCATCTACACCGCATGGGCCGCCTCGACCTTTACCAGAACAGGCGCCGGCACCACAAAGGACGGGCCCACCTCGGAGACCACCGTGGCACCCGAACCGGCGGAGTATCCGCCCGGACCAATCCACGATGTCATCCACGATCTACGCGACCGCCTCGATCACCTCGAGTCGCTGGTGAAGAGCAAGGATCCTTAGCCGGTACGTCTACGGTACTGGCGCGTTGCCAGCGGAATCATCACGGCGCTGATTCCACCCATCCAGACGACCGAGAGCCACACGAGGTTGCCGACCGGTTGCGCGAGGAAGAGTGCGCGGACGGCGTTGACGACAACCGTGAATGGCTGGTTCACCGCGAAGCCCTGAAGCCACGACGGCATGCTGTCGGTCGGCACGAATGCAGAGCTTGCGAATGTGAGCGGGAAGAGCCAGATGAATCCCGCCGACTGGACGGCCTCGACTGTCTTCATCGAGAGGGCGATGACCACTCCGATCCACGAGAAGGCGAAGGACGTGAGAAACAAAAGCCCAAACGCCACGATGATGGCCACCACCGATCCCGATGGGCGAAAGCCCACCAGTAGGCCAACGCCCATCATTACTGCCACCACGGCGGCATTGCGCACGAGGTCCGACACCGTGCGGCCCACCAGCACGGCAGAGCGGGCCATGGGCAGCGACCGGAATCGGTCGATGATGCCGCGTCGAAGGTCTTCTGCCAGGCCAATGCCGCTTGCCACTGCGCCAAACGCCACAGTCTGCGCGAAGATACCGGGCATGAGGTAGTCGACGTAACTCTCGCCTGGTGTCTGGATCGCTCCACCGAAGACGTACCGGAACAGCAGCACGAACATGACCGGCTGGATGAGGGCGAAGATGAGCACCTCGGGAATACGGGGCAATTGAATAAGTTGTCTCCAGATCACCACCCCCGAGTCCTTCAGCGCGCGCGCGGGAGAGGTCATTCAGCTTCCTCGCCATCGCTGCTCTCGGCGACGCGGCCGGTGAGGGAGAGGAACACCTCATCAAGCGTGGGGCGGCGCAGACCAAGGTCCTCGGTTGCGATGCCAGCCTCGGCAATGGCGGCCGACACCCGTGCGAGCGCAGCGGCGCCGTCGGACACCCCAGCGATAACCCGGCCGCGCTCAACGTCCACGATGGGCTCCTCGGACGTTGCCGCGGCGAGAATACGTCTTGCCGCTGGGAGGTCGGCCGGGCGCACGACGGCTACCTCGACGCTCTCGTCGCCCACTCGTGCTTTTAGTTCGGCCGGTGACCCGCCGGCGATTACCCGGCCGTGGTCGATCACGGCGATCCGCTGGGCAAGCCGGTCGGCCTCCTCCAGATACTGGGTGGTGAGGAGCACCGTGGTGCCGTCGGTCACGAGGCGCTGGATGATCGTCCACAGCGACAGGCGACCTCGCGGGTCGAGCCCTGTCGTGGGCTCATCGAGAAACAGAATGCGCGGGCGGGCCATAAGGCTGGATGCAAGGTCGAGCCGGCGGCGCATGCCCCCCGAGTACGTCTTTAAGATGCGGTCGGCGGCGTCGGCCAGGTTGAACTCGGCGAGCAGTTCCCCGGCCCGCATGCGCGCATCGCCCTTCGACATGCCTGACAGCCGGCCGAACATCACCAGATTCTCATGGCCGGTCAGGTACTCGTCAACGGCCGCGTACTGGCCTGCGAGACCGATGCGTTCACGCACCTTTCCCGGTTGACGGACCACGTCGATGCCATCCACGCTTGCGCTGCCTTCGTCTGGCTGCAGCAATGTGGCGAGGATGCGAACTGTCGTGCTTTTGCCGGATCCATTGGGTCCGAGGAGACCGAAAATGATGCCACGGGGAATCTCGAGGTCGATTTTCTCCAGAGCAATCGTTTTGCCGAAACGCTTGCGGACGCCCTCGACACTGATTGCGATGTCACTCATCGCGCGCCAACCTACCAGCGGGCTCTTCACCGCTCTCCGATTAGTTCCAAGTGTGTGAGGTCTAAATTACTCTCGTGGACGATAATCTTCCCCTTCTAGACCTCAACCCAACCCTGCTCGAAGACGCTCGAGCGGTGGTGTCTCTGGCGCTTTGGTGCGCCTCAAGCCGACTTGCCCGCACATCGGCTCTGGAGGACGCCATGGGCCTCGCCTGCCTTGGCGATGCCGCAGAGGAGTTGGGAGCACCCGGCGAGCCGGGCGTGCGGTGGCCGTCTTCGCAGCTGCATGGCCCCATCCAAGAGGCTGCGCGCCGCGTGATCGAAGCCGCCGCCCAGCACACCGACGACGTCCCCGAGCGTGCTCAGTGGTGGGACGAACAGTCTGCTCGGGCTGAGCGCCTTCTCACTGCCCTCGCGAAGCCGCGGGGAATCTAGGCGGTCGGGTCACTGGAGAGCGCCTCCGGGCCCAGATGGGCCCTGCCATGGGGCGCGGCCAGGTCTGGGCCATCGGATACCGGAACGACTCCAGCAGGGTTGATTGCGCCGTGCGTCAGGTAGTAGTGGCGTTTGATCTCGTCCATAGAGATCGTATCCATTACCCCGGGGATCTGGGCGACGTCACGAACGAACCCACACAGCGTCGGGGAGTCGGCGATCAGTCGGTCGTTGCACTTGAAGTGCGTGTGGTACACGGGATCGAACCGCACCAACGTGGCGAAGAGCCGGATATCCGCCTCGGTGAACCGGTTACCGGCAAGCCAGCGCGAGCGTTCGAGAATCGTCTCGACCTCAGTGAGGCCGCGCGAGACATCAGACGCAGCATCGTCGTACGCGGTCTGCGACGTCGCGAACCCGGCCCGGTACACGCCGTTGTTGATGAGGGGATAGACCACCGCGTTCACCGCGTCGATCTCGGGCTGGATGTCGGCAGGCCGAAGTACTGGGGAGCCGGATGCGAGGGGGCCGAACCCTGAGTCGAATATACGAAGGATGTCTTCCGACTCGTTATTGACCATGCAGCCCGCACGCGTATCCCAGAGGGCCGGCACGGTTACCCGGCCGGACCATCCGGGATCGGTCGCCCGATACCCCTCGGACAGAAATGCCCAACCATTTACCGGGTCCGGCTCGTGTATGAATGCCCACCCGCGTTCGTCACGTATGGGATCTACAGCGGACATCCCCACGATGCCACCGAGTCCCTTGAGCGCACGCGCGATGATTACGCGATGCGCCCACGGGCACGCGTGCGACACGTGGAGATGGTACCTACCCGCCTCCGGCGGGTAGAGCTTCGGCCGTAATATTGCCCCGGAACGCCGACGGCTGCCTTACAAAACGACCGGACTGGTCGGTTTCGGTCTCGAACTCGGCGCGTACGGTCAGCGGGAAGACCCGCTGCGCGCCATCACGCCGTGAATGCGTCGCTTCGCTGCGTCTGCAACTTCTCGAGGAACCTGTGAGAGGGGCAGAAATCGGATCCGGTCACCGGTACGCGCTGGCATGCCTTGCCCTTGCGGTTGGTGGCCCGGCACCGCAGCAGATCAGCACTGCCACGGTCTGCGATCTCCTGGTCGAGATACTCAAGAGCGGCGGCCATGTGGCCCTCGATAATGTCATACGCGAGAAGCTGGCGGCTGACGGGGAACAGCGAACGCACGTCAGCGAAGAGGCTTGCGGCGGGGCGGGCGAAACGCCGGTAGTCCCGCGCAAGGCGCTCGACCGTGCGCTCACAGGCTGTGAGAAGCAGGCGCTGGCCAAGCTCGGGGCGGACCTGTCCCTCCATAAGAAGCGGATGCAGATCGCGATAGATGGCTCGTGAGTACCGGTACATGTCTGCTCCCTCAAAGTGGGTGAGCGTCCCGGTGGCGCTCTCAAGAGCGGTCCGGGAAGATATTCTCTCGCCCTGGATTTAACGCCCTTAACGAGTCGCTGTCAAGGTCGTGTCAAGGTATCTAGACCTATGAAAACATCGCTCTCAGCGGGTGTTCGACCGATGAATGGCCAAACGTTTACCCCGTGGTGCTAACAGGACGTCTTCGGAGCAGCGGGAGGGGCCTCGGGAGCCTCAGAAGGATCGGGCGAGGTGCTGTGGAGGGGCTCTGGACCGCAGAGTCGGCAGTACCGACGGCCCGTGACCCCGTCCACGCGAACCTGCGGGCAATGATCCGGATCGTCCCACAGGCAGGAAAGTGCGCTCATAACCATGGCGCGATTGTGGCAGAGCCGAAGGCATCATTGGGGGCCTCGCGTGGAATGATGTGGGCATGGCACTGGATGCAGGCAAAGTTCGCATTGACAAGTGGCTGTGGGCAGCGCGCTTCTACAAGACCCGTGGGCTCGCCACCGATGCCGTGGCAAGTGGACGGGTGCACGTGGAAGGCCAGCGCGTCAAGCCGGCACGGGATGTGCGCATTGACGATGTGATCGAGGTCTCACGCTCCGGGCATTCACCGCTCACTGTTGTGGTGCGCGATCTGGCAGACAAACGCGGATCGGCCACGGTGGCTCAGGGGCTGTACGTCGAGACACCCGAGAGCATGGAACTGCGCGAGCGCGACCGGCTGATGCGCAAGATGGCCCCGGCGCCGCCTGGGGCGGGCCTTGGCGCACGACCGACGAAGCGGGACCGGCGTCGGTTCGACGACGCCAGACGCGGCGGCTAACGGAGCTAGCGCCCGGCGCCGTGCAGAAAGCTGATGTCACGCCCGGGTGGATCGACCTCGGCGCGGCGGCGGGCGTCGAGGGCCACGGCCCATGGTTCTGGAAGCACAGGCCAGCGTTCGAGCACGGTCTTGTGGCGCAGAAACCACAGCACCTCAGGCCGGGCGCGATCCCGGACAGTATTGAACGGCTCGTCAGCCATCCACACACTGTGCCGATGCGCGGGTCGTGGGTCCAGCGTGTGCTGTCATTAATTCAGCGGCGCCCTACTCCCGCCCCGGCGGAAATCATTGTTATGCACGTAGGGGATTGAGCTCACATCACAGTGCCGGCATGGCCCTGCCCCCCGCATCAGGACAGTCCCTGCACCGTCGTGACCACGCCGGCCGGCATGTCGGCTGCGAGGGATTCACGGTCGAGCATGAATCCACCGGCTTCCTCGAGCGCCGCGATGCGTGCCTCCATCGGCGGGTGCGTCCGGAACATGCCACCGAGGGATCCGAACACACCCTTGCCCTTCACCAACGGCGACTCGATGTACAGATGTGCCGTTGCCCGGGCCACGTGGCGCACCTGCCGTGTGTCGGTGTCGAGGATCCCCAGCGCGCGCGCCATCCCCTCCGGGTCGCCCGTGATCTCGGCCGCCGAGGCATCTGCCTGATACTCGCGGCGGCGCGAGAGCGCCATCTGCATCATCACGGCGCCGATCGGCGCCAATACCAGCGCGACCACGGTTCCGATGAGCGCGAGCGGGTTCTGATTATCACGACCCCCGCCGAACACAAGCACGCGAAGGAGCACGTCGGAGAGGATAAGCAGCACTCCCACCAGCACGGCGGCGAGCGCCATGGTACGAATATCGCGATTTCGCACGTGGGCGATCTCATGTGCCATAACGGCACGCAGTTCGCGCTGGGGCATTATCTCGAGGAGCCCGGTTGTTGCCGCCACGTAAGAGTGTTTCGGATCCCGTCCCGATGCGAATGCGTTGGGCGCAGGGTCCTGAATCACGTACACGCGCGGGGTCACTGCGAGCCCGGCCCCCACTGCTGCTGCCTCAACCGCTTGCCACAGCTCCGGGTACTCCTCCCGCGTTACCGGGGTGGCACCGGCCAGTGTCGCCACCAGGCTGCCGGCCGCGAACCAGGTGACGATTCCGTACACCAACATTCCCGCACCAATAAGGATGAGCACGGGCAGGTCAACAGCGAGTGACGCCGCCCCGAGCACAAGCGCAATGAGCACTGCGAAAAGAATGAACAGCAGGAGCGTGCGCCAGCGATTCGACCGGATTTGCTGCTGGAGGGTCAACTACTGGTCGAACGAGACCCGCGGTGCGGTGCGTGCGGCTTCATTCTCCTCCTCGAAGAACTCAGCGAGTGCGAAGTCGCCCACCTTCGCCACGAACACCGATGGCACCGTCGTCTGAGTAGCGTTGTAGCTGCCGACAGTCGAGTTGTAGTACCTGCGCGATGCCGCCAGCATCTCTTCAACGTTGGCAAGTTCGGTCTGCAACTGCAGAAAGTTGTCTGACGCCTTCAGGTCCGGGTAGTTCTCGGCCACCGCAAACAGGCCCCCGAGCGCGCTGGCCAGGGCGTTGTTCGCCATCCCGGTGGCAGCGGGGCCATGGGCCGACATGGCACCGGTGCGGGCCTCGGTAACGGCCTGAAAGACGCCGCGCTCGTGCGCGGCGTATCCCTTTACGCTCTCAATGAGGTTCGGGATGAGGTCGTATCGGCGCCGCAACTGCACGTCGATATTCGACCAGCCCTGCTGTACCTCAACGCGCAGACGCACGAGGCGGTTATAAAGAAATACCGCCCAGAGGACGAGCACAACAACAACGGCGCCGATAATTATGAGCGTGATCATGTTTGCACTATTGCAGGTCGGACTACTCGGTCGCCGGGGATCGGGTTACACCGGCACAGTCCGTGCGCGATTTGGGTCGCCGCTCCGCGATGCCTCGTGAAGTGCCGCTGCAATTTCGGCAACGCGGGCGTTGGCGAGGTCGTATGTGCACACCCCCTGCACCTCGCGCACGGTCCTGCTCTCGACCACAGTCGAGATCACGAGCGCCCCATCGGCGTCAGCCAACTCGTCAAGTGTGCGCGTGCGAATGTGCAGATTGGTCACCTCTGCAAGCAGGCGCCGGGTGATCGAGTCGAGCACCCCGGCCGAGAGCGGCGGGGCACACACATCGTTACCCTCAAACCACACAAGGCTCGCCACCGGACACTCGAGCACGGCCCGCGAGTCGGCGTCCACGAACAAGGCGGTATTCGCCCCCGCGGCACCTGCCAGGCGCGCAGCCTGCATGTTGGCCGCGTAACTCAGGGTCTTCGCGCCGGTCAGGAGCGGCGTTACCCGATGGTCTACCGGGTGGAGGACCCAGCCGTCAGGGGCCTCGGGAATAAGCGGCTCCTCGCGGTGAACACGCAGCCCGCCCCTGCTCAGCATCGACCGCAGGGCTGAGTCGCCGTGGGTCGCCGCGTCGGAGATTCTGATGATCTCCGCCCGCATCTGCGCACGGTCAAACGGAATACTCACACCGGCCGCAGATCGCTCCATCCGGTCCAGATGGGCATCGAGCGTCCGTGGCACGTGGTCGTACAGACGCATCCCCTCGAAAACGCCATCACCGCGAACGAATCCATCGTCAAGCGGAATAACAGGGGCTTCGCCCTCCGGCAGGAGGACTCCATCAATCATCAGGCGGAGTGCAGTCATGCCGCGATTCTGCACGAATCGGCCGGGAAAGCGAATTTCCGGGTCCCGCCGTTAGGGAAGTGGCGCACGCAGAGGGTCGGTCGTCGCCTGAGGGAGAACGATGCCGAGGCGCAGCCAGTCGCCGCGAGCTCCCCCACTGCGGAAGTCGTTCAGACCTGCCATCCGTGAGTCCTCGTCTGGATAGATCATGACCATCGCTGACGGGCGCCGTTCCAGCCCAGCAGCCGTCTCCGGTGGCAGGTCCAGTACGACACGCAGGTCGATCTCGATGGGCGAGGTGATGGTGGCCACGGCAACAAGCCCCTCCTCTCCCCTCTCGACGCTCGCGGTGCCCTTCGGGCGGTCCTCGGCGTCCCAGAGGGCAACGAGCATGGCGTGCGCGTCAGGTGCGATCTGGCCATGTACCATCGCCGGTGATTCGGGCCGGCGCATGAGAATGATGTCGGGGTTTCCGAGATGGAGGGTGATGGATTCGCTCATGGCTGGGCACCCTACCCCGTACCCGCGTCTATGGTGAGTTCGAAGTGGCTATCTCACGCCCCGAATTGGAGGCGGCCCTGGGGCATCCGGTGCTCCTCGTGGTGCCGCCAGACGCCGACCATCCAGCCACCATCGCGGTGTCGGTGGTTGGTGAGCCGTCACGCGTGCGTGCCGCATGGGTACGTGGCACCGGAGAGGTACTTGCACGCGTGGGATGCCCTCCCGGGGTCCCCAGCGCCGTTCGGCCAGCCATCGGGGCAATCGTGGAGGTCGCAGAGAACGGCGTGTTCGATCGGGTCATTCTCGGCCGCGTGTCGAAGGGGATCACGGCCGCGCGGCTTCTGGTGGCCGACCCGGATCCGATCACCATGGTTGTGGCCGCGAGCGAGCTGCTCGCGGCTCGAATCCCAACTGGCATCGCTGTGGTGGCGCTTGAGGCGCTGAGTTCCGAAGGCGAGCCCATCGGGCGTCTCGACCACACGGGGTTCACCGAGCTGCGGCTCGTGGCCGGACGACTCGAGGGGCGTCTGGGTTCGGGTCACGGAATGGCCGCGGGCTTCGGGGCCGGTGACACGGTGGCCGATCTGGCGACTGCAGAACTCGAGGCGGGGTACGCCGCGTGTTTGCCCACCTGGCTTCCCGACGGCTTCTCGCCCGCAACAGTGCGCGTGGAGCCCGAGGCCGCGTACCCCTTTGCTCCACCGTCAATCGCAATGTCATGGACCGGTGACGGAGACTCCCGTGTGCTCCTGCGGCAGTGCCCTGGCCCACTGGCGGTCCCCGAACTTCCCGATGCCCGGGGGCGGGCCGTGGATCTTGGAATCGCCGTCGGCGTCCTGCGCGGTCGCGGCCGGGGTATGTCATTCGTTGTGTGGGAGGCCGGGGACCGCGCCTTTGGTGTGCAGGTACGGGGTGTCGATGACCTTGACGCAGTCGCGGTGATGGTGGCGTCATCCGTGCCCGCGGCGCCTGCGCCGCCGATGACATAGCCTCAGGGCATGGCTGACGCATACACCCACATCGCATGCTGCCTCGATGGGTCGGCGGCTGGTGATGCCGCTCTCGCCGCGGCGATCCGAATGCGCTCGCTCGGGCCGGGCAAGCTCACCCTGCTACACGTGACAGAGCCCGGGCTCGCCTACGCCGGATTCTCAACTGACGCGGGGCTCGAGAATCTCGACACCGTGCGCACGTGGATGAAGAACATCCTCGCCCTGGCCCCTGGCGCCGACGGCGTGCTCCTTGAAGGACACCCGGCCAGCGCCATCTCCGACTGGGCAAAGGACAATGGCGTGGACCTGCTGGTGGCAGTGCGCCATCGCGGCCGCGCTGAGCGGATCCTGCTTGGGAGCTTCGCTCAGCACATGACGTACAACGCGCCCTGTGCCGTGCTTCTGGTGCATCCGCCTGCCCCCGCGGGGTAGGAGCCTCCCCCTGTGCGTCGAATCCGTCCCCCGACACCACGACCCGGAGGACACATGCCAGTCCACGCTCTCCCCGCCCCCGTGCGGGTACACATGCTCACTCCGCTGAGCTTCAACGACGCCCAGGAGATCGGCGACCGCATCAAGTCGGGCGCCTCGGTCTTCATGGATGTACGGACCACCGATCGCGACCTCGAAGAGCGGCTGCGCGACTTCGTTGGTGGCCTGGCATCCGCGCTTGATGGGTCGGTTACCGATGTCGCCCACGGCATCGTGCTTGTGGCGCCCCATGGTGTGAACGTCTCAGGTGCTTCCAGATCGCAGTCGGACACGTCGCATGACGACTACGCCGGCTACCGGGATGGCCGCGACGCCACGCCGATCTTCGGGCGGCTCTCAGCCTGATCACCGACGCCCGGCCCCTGGTCGTCATCTACGACGGCAATTGCCGTTTCTGCCGTGCGTTTGCGCATGTGGCACGCCGGGCGGCACGCTCGCCCGGCGTCCGCCTCCTGCCATTCGGCCATCCAGCCGCAGAGGCCGTGCTCTCGTCGCTTCCCGATGACGACCGGTACTCATCGGTCCATGCCCTCCGGGGCCGCGAGCTTTACTCGGCAACCGACGCATTTCGCGTCATCCTGTCGCGCCTGCGCGGCGGCAATGTCTTCATACGCACACGCGCGTATCGCTTCTATCCCGTAGTGGTGCGGAATCGATCATCGATAGGACGTTTTGTGCCGGATACGAGCCAACCGCCGATCGACTGACCGGCCTCCGGGCGCAGAGTTCTGTCAGCCGTCTACGCGCGGGTCCTGCTCACGCAGCCTGCGTGCCCGTTCAGTACGCGTGCCCGACACGATGACCACCGTCGCAAGCACCCCCCAGAAGAGGCCGTACCAGAGGCTCCGCTCAAGTGGCTGGTTGATCAGCACCATGTGGATCACGACGATCACGACGAACGAGACGACGAACGCGGCGGCAACCTGAATGCCGATCGCAAGGTCGTCCCATCGGATCAGCAGTGCAGGGCGTCTGTTCACGCGACTCAGCATACCCGGCCCCGGTAACTTGGCCGAATGAACGAGACCGCGTCATGGGCCACCGCATGCGAGTGGATGGGAACGCTTGCCGACCTGCAGGGCGCGTCGGCGGTGCTCGAGTGGGATCGCGAGACGATCATGCCGTCCAGGGCCGCCGAGGCGCGAGGCGCTCAGTTGTCCACACTCGCGGGGCTGCACCACCGTGCTCTTCTCGACCCATCAGTGGGCGACGTCCTTGAGCAGCTGCGGGAGTCGGGTGACCCGGTCCGTGCCGCTTCAGCGCACGAGGCGCAGCGGGAGCGCTCCCGCGCCGAGCGGGTACCCGAGGCCCTGGTTCGCGAGCTCACAGAGGTGTCGTCGCGGTCGGTGGCGGTCTGGACCGATGCGCGCGAGCGGGGCGATGTGTCGGCCTTTATTGAGGGCATCAGGCCGCTGGTGGCCCTTACGCGGGAGCAGGCGGCCTGCCTGGCAAACGGAGGTGATCTGTATGACGCGCTTATCGACCTGTACGAGCCCGGGACCACCTATGCCGACCTGCGGCCGGTGCTTGATGATCTTGCCGCCCGCGTCGCCCCGCTTGTTGAAAGGCTCGCAGGCGCAGGCGGGCCTGCGCTTCCCGAGCGCGAGTGGGATGGCGACCGACAGGTGGCCCTCGCCTCGGCGCTCGCCGACGAGATCGGTTTCGACCAGACCCGGGGTCTTGTCGGTCGCACTGCGCATCCAGTGACCATGGCCCTGGGGGCAGGTGACACGCGGCTCTCCACCCGCGTCGATGTTGCCGATCCACTGTCATCAATCATGGCCGTCATGCATGAGGGCGGCCATGCCCTTTACGATCAGGGCATCCCTGAGGCGTGGCGCCGGACCCTCGCCGGTGATGCCCCGTCGCTCGGCGCGCACGAATCGCAGTCCCGCTTCTGGGAGAACCACATCGGGCGGTCGCGTGCGTTCTGGGAGGTTGTCGCACCGATGCTGTCGGAGCGGTTCCCCTCCTCGTCGGCGGGTCTCGGGCCAGATGATTACATCCGGGCGCTCAACCGCGTGGAGCGCACCAGCCGCCGCGTGGAGAGCGACGAGGTCACGTACGACCTGCACATCATCCTGCGCGCGCGCCTTGAGCGGGCGATGATCCTCGGCGACCTCGATGTCACAGACCTGCCCGGGGCCTTCGACGAAGGGCTTCACGACCTCGTGGGAATCTCCCCCGCCTCCCCGGCAGAGGGTGCGATGCAGGACATTCACTGGGCGGCGGGCATTATCGGCTACTTCCCCACCTACACGCTCGGCAATCTGTACGCCGCGCAGCTGGCCGACGCGGCAGAGCGGGCTCTGGGGCCGATTGATGCGACCATCCGCGCCCAGGGCATGGCGCCATTTCTCCACTTCCTGCGCGAGACGATTCACTGCCACGGTCGCACGATGAGCACCCCGGACCTCATGCGGCAGGCCACCGGAAGCGACCTCTCCGCGGAGCCGTTCATCCGGCATCTGGAGCGGACCTACGCGCCGCGGTAACTACTCGGTTGAGACGTCCTCAGAGGTGTACTGCACCAGCGACATCACGTCGTAGGTACCGAGGCGCGCGCGGCCCGGGAGGAATGTGAGCTCCACCACAAATGCGAGCCCGACCACCACCCCACCCAGCTCCTCCACCAGCGCACATTTGGCCGCGGCGGTTCCGCCGGTGGCGAGCAGGTCGTCGTGTACCAGCACCCGCTGTCGAGGCCGGATGGCATCCCGATGGATCTCAAGCACGTCCGTGCCGTACTCAAGGTCGTACTCGCGCGAGATGGTCTCGTACGGCAGTTTCCCGGGCTTTCGGGCACAGGCGAACCCGGCATTGATCTCGCGGGCGATGGCGCCACCGAGGATGAATCCGCGTGCCTCGGCACCCAGCACCACATCGATGTCGCGGGGCGTGGCCCAGTCTGCGATGGATGTCACGCAGGCGTGAAGCCCCGCCGGATCCTCAAACAGCGGCATCAAGTCGTAGAACAGAATGCCCGGCTTCGGGTGGTGCGGGATACGTCGGATCGCACCGTCGATGTTGTAGGTCACGCGCTCTCCCGAGACGATGGGGACAGGGAGCTCACGACCCCCCGAAGTTCCTGGACGAGTATGAGATGTCGCACATGCGAGGCGAGGGCGGCCAATAACTCGAGCGACTCGAGGGCTTCCTGGCGCCGTTCTGGATTTGATGACTTCAGCCCCGTGGCCAATACCTGCTCAAGGAGCCCCGCCTCCCGCTCCGCTGCCACCTTGAGGGTGCGCAGATGCCTCGGTTCGAGACCATAGGCACTCAGCTCGACGGCGGTCTTGATGATCTCCCGATCGTTATCGTCAAACCGGTCATCCCCGCTCACCAATCCGTATTGCTCCAGTGCCCGCACGAGCTGACGATCGGCGCCCGTGGCAGCCAGTACGTCATCAATCCCCGAGAATCCGCCCGGGTCGGGCGCCCCGAGATTCTCGCGCTTGATCCGGCGGGCCTGATTCGCCACGCCCACGGCACCGGTGCGCGTCGCATCCAGCTCTTCGCGGATGACCTTGAGCGGGAGGAACTCATCTCGCTGAAGGGTGAGGATCGTGCGCAGACGCTCGACATCGCGCGGGCCGTACAGCCGGTATCCCCCATTCGTGCGCCGGGGCATCACCAGTTGCTGGTCCTCGAGGTACCGCAGCTTGGAGATCGAGATGTCGGGGAACTCGGGCTTCAGCAGTTCGCACACAGCGCCGATAGTGCTGCCGGCAGCAAGAGTGTCGTCCTCGGCTCCAAGGAGCTCCGTCTGGACGCCGGAGCTCCTCACGCCACGAATACGAGCCGGAACTTGCCAACTTGCACCTCGTCGCCGTCGGAAAGGAGTTCCTCGGTATCGATGAGGCGCCGGTTCACGTACGTGCCATTGGTGCTCCCGTTATCGACCAATACAAATCCCGCGGGGCGCTCATCCACCTCGGCGTGTGCGCGTGACACCGTGATGTCATCGAGGAAGATGTCGCACTCAGGAGATCTCCCGATGGTGGTCCGGGGTCTCACGAGAGCGAAGAACTCCCCGGTACGCCCACCCCGGAGCATGACGGCGAGCGCAGGACCGAGACGGGGCACCGCGCTCGGCGGGGTGAGCCCCGAATCGGTGAGTGTCTCGATCGGGCCGGTTGCCTGCATACCGGCCTGAATGTCGGGCCTCGTCGCGCCACAGGCGCCGCAGAAGCGGTCGCC
>SXGR01123732.1_pt1 | contig 18305 bp, 16 predicted proteins | sample 3174711 | NCBI WGS metagenome assembly SXGR01 (sample SAMN11356860, study PRJNA531348) | freshwater metagenome | isolation source: freshwater sample F1-60 | place: China: Fuxian Lake, Yuxi | collected 2017-12-25
CACCCCCAAAGAAACCAACAAACAATTCGACAACTGCCTAAAAGCCAAAAAACAAGGAATCACCCTCAAATCCCTATTCCACTTAGCCAAAGAATCAGGCGTGATTCTTAAGCCCCTCTCCCTCGGGGAGGGGGGCCGGGGGCGAGGGCGGGGCGTATCACGTTGTCGAACTGCCGATCAAGGATCGCCATTTCCCGAACTTCTATCTGCAGGGGCGAATCCTCAGCTTCGATCGCGAACCGCGCGACCCGGCGCCACTCAAAGACGCCGAAAAACAGCAAGACGCCATGAAGGGCCTTGAAGAGTACGACGAAGACTTCGACCCACGCTGGTGCCGCGTCGATGTTGCGCGGCCCAAGGGGAAAGTGGAAACGCCGGCGCTCAACGTGAAAATCGACACCGATCAGGCGAAGTACAAGCCGGGCGACACCGTTCGCGCGACCATCCAAGTGACCGATCGCGACGGTCGGCCGCAGGCGGCGGAACTGTCGCTGGCGGCGGTCGATGAGAGCGTCTACGTCTTCGGCGAGGACAATCTCGACAGCCTCCCCGCGTTCTTCCGTTTGCCGCGCGAGGCGCGGCGTTTTCAGCCGAAGGTCTGGCGCGTCAGCATGGGTGAACGCTGGAGCAAGAAGGCCGCGGACGCGAAGCAGGCAGATCTTAAGGATGCGGTACAACAGCTCGCCAAGGCGATGGAAGCGATGAAGCAGGCGGAGGCCATCCAGAAATTGCAGGAGGCAAAGATTGGCGAGCTCCACCTCACCATCACGCCGCTGTCCCGACTCGGCGGCGAGCTCCCGGCCGGGCAGATCCCGCTCGCCAAGCTGCGCGAGCACTTCCATGAGACCGCGACCTGGCTGCCGCGGCTTCGCACCGATGACGCCGGCGTCGCGCGGGCGGCGTTCGTGTTGCCGGATTCCTTGACGCGCTATCGGCTCACCTCAGTGGCGCTGACGAAGACGAGCGACATCGGCATCGGCCGGGCCCGCATCACCGCCGCCTTGCCGCTCGCCGTGCAGGTATTCGTGCCGCGCTTCGCCGTCGAGAAGGATCGCCTGGATGCGGTCGGCATCATCCACAATGACGCCGACAAGCCGCGCGAATGTCAGTTCACCTGGAAGATCGCAGGCGCGACGGTCGATGGGCCGTTGACGGGGCGCGTCAAGGTTGCCGCGAAGGGTTCGACGAAGGTCAACCTGCCGCTCAAGATGGTGCAAATCGGCACGGCGCGCATCGTTTTTGAAGCAGCGGATGGCAAAGATGCGGACGCCGAGGTGCGCACACTGCCGGTGCAACCGCTCGGCCGGGAACGCGAAATCGCCGACAATCAAGGCCTCCCCGCTGCACCGCTCAACAAGCCGGCGGCCAAGGAAGTCTTCGGCAAGTTCAACAAGCAAGGCAAGATCGACTTGCCCAAGGGCTTCCTGGCGACCGAGATTCACCTGAGCCTCGCTGTCTCCGAACTCGCCCAAGCTCTCGACGGCCTCGATTATCTCATCGATTATCCGCATGGCTGCATCGAGCAGACGATGAGCCGATTCCTGCCGGTCGTGATGATCAAGCACGCGACGCAGAACGCCCCCGTCGCGCTGCGGCCCGAGATCGCCGCCAAGTTGCCGGACATTCTCGACAAGGGATTGACCCGTGTCTACGGCCATCAGCACGACGACGGCAGCTGGGGCTGGTTCGTAAAGGATGGCCAGAACATGTCGATGTCGGTGTACGTCGTCTACGGCCTGGCCCGTTGCAAGGCGACCGGGACGAAGGTCGATGCCGAGGTACTGCGGCGCGGTTGCGAGTATTTGCAGAAGGAGCTGGGCACGAAACGGCACAGCGCCGAGATGGCCGCCCGCGCGTGGTACGCCTTGGCCCTTGCGGGTCACGTGGACGCGAAGGAACTCGAGAAGCTGGCACGCGCGGAAGCGAAACAGATGGAGTTTGACCGTCCTTTGGTTTGGTGCAATCTTGCCCTTGCGTGCCGGGCCGCCGGGCTCAACGAAGCGGGCGAGCGGCTTTGGGCCAAGGTCCAGCTCAATTTGCGTAACTCCTGGTGGGGGCACGATACCGAAAGCTTCGCCCTCATCTTGAACACGCAACTGGCCTTCGGCGCCCCATACCGCGAATGCCGGGTCATGGCCGACCGCATCCTAGCCAAGCGCACGGGCACGCACTGGTATCACACGCGCGATACCTCGTGGGCCCTCGAGGCGCTTGCCGGCATGCTCGGCTACGTGCCCGAGAAAAACCTCGCCCGTAAGATCGAGGTGACGATCGGCGGCAAGAAGGTCCTCGAAGGCAAAGCCGCCGGCGGCGGCAAAGAGCTGATCTATCGCGTCCATCTGAAAGGCGATCAGCTCCCCAAGGAAGAGGGTCTGCAGATCCGCATGGACGTCGATGCCGACGAACCGATCCAGGTCGCCTTGCGCGCCACCGGCGTGCAACGGCTCGACGACCTCAAAGCCACGGGGACCCATGTTCGCCTGCAGCGCATCGTCGAAACGCTCGAGGGCGAACCGCTGAAGGGGCCCCTCAAGATCGGGCAAGTTGTACGCGTGCGGCTCAAGCTTGAACTTACCGAGCGTCAAGATTACCTGCTGATCGAGGAACGCCGTCCTTCGCTGTGCGAGTTCGCGGGGGATCATCTGTCCGGGCCGGCGGCGCCCTCAGCCGTGCATCAGGAGTTCCGCGACGATCGGCTGTGCGTCTTCTTCCGTGCCCTGTCCGCGGGCACGCACGAACTCGTCTACTACTTGCGCGCCGAGACGCCCGGCACATGCACCGTTTTGCCCGGCTGCGCCTATCCGATGTACGACGAAAATCATCGCGGCGAAACCGGCGGCGGCAAGCTCGAAGTGCAAGCCCCATAGGTCAATCGGGTTCCGCTCGGTCAAAAGGAAAGTCTGAGAACTTTGGCCAACAAACAAGGTCGTCGGATCAACTGGCACGTTTATTGGTTATCGCCGGAGATCGCCGGGGGTCTTATGCTGTTTGTCGCGGTCGGATGAAGGCAGCGAACTGACCGGTTGGGGTCCACGCTTTCTCAAAGGCGGGCAACGAGGCCGTTTGTGGAGCCGTTGCGAAGTAAGGATCATTGAGAACGGCGTTCACCGTATCAAGACCAATCAATACGGCTGCATGGAAGATGTCCATGTCCCAGTATTCCAATGAGCCCGTCTGCATCAACACGATGGGAGGTTGATTCTCGGCCAGCACCTTTTGCAGCTCGGCCATATTCGACGGACGAAGATAGACTTCGAAGGCGGACCCTGAGATCCGCATGATGTTGCCGGCACGCGTGCCCGTTGGTTGCGTATCGAGGAGCGAGCGCAACTCGGCTTCGGTCTGCAGGTCGCCGTAGTGCGCCAGAACCATCCGAACGCAGGCCGCAACACAGGAATACTCAAACTCCTGCTGAAAGTGCGGCACCTTGAGCCAACCGTTCGGCATGACGCATCATTTCCTGCTCGGTTTGTGGATCCGTCAAAAGCTCACCTGTCCCGGCATCGATCCGCAGCGTTCCCACCCGGCCGAGAACGCCTTTTCCCGGCAGTGTGAAGACGACGGGGACCGTCCAGTAAACACGCTCACCGACCGTCAGTTCTGGAACATCGCCGCCGAGTTGCGTGCTGAGCTGGTGCATCACATACTGTGTGACCCGCTGCCGTGCCGAAAACGACGTGACATTCAACGGCTGGGTGACATGGATGTTAATGTCCAAAGTGCTTTCAGCCGGCAGCGGCACGACTGGCAGATGAGTGATCATGATTTTTCCCTCATGTCGGCTATGCTGTTGCTTGGCGATCAACGCTGTCGGCAGGTCAGATTCTTGGCGGGAAATCGCCCGCTTATCCCTTGTCATTATCCGCGATCTGCGTGTCCCGTCAATCCAAAGCAGCCCAACTTGACGCGAAGGCAACACGGACTAGAATCCTTCGAGTGTTAGTTCAAGGACAGTTGCAACGGGTTAAGTGATGTTCTCCCAGGTTCTGTCATACTTGCGGTCAACCGGCTCAGCGGTCATGCACCAAATGCGGTCAGTTCTTTTGCACAATGCATGGAGGCAAGCGATGGACCTTGGGGCGCCCAATTGATTATGCGGTCGTCTGTAATGAATGTTCCATAAGCGGGATTTCGTTATTGGTGGGAGCAGTGCTGTTGGCCATCTTTGCCGTTATCGTCATCCTGCTAGGGCAGACGCTGAACTAAGAAATTCTCTCAAAACTAGCCCGCAGCGCAAGCAAGGGCCGCCCTTGCTTGCGCTGCGGGCTAGTGAGACCCCTTCTGAGATAGTCTCTACAAGCGAAATAGCTCATGGCATCGGCTGCGATCCACTTTTTGACCGCTACTCCCTTCGGCGCGGCCGCCGAGAGTGGCCTACGTCCCGCCCTGCGCGACTGGTTCGCCGCCAACATCGGCGCCCCGACGCTCGCCCAGCGCCACGCCTGGCCGGCAATTCTCGATCGTAAGAATTTTATCTTATCGTCGCCGACCGGCAGCGGTAAAACGCTCGCCGCGTTCATGCCGATCGTGAGCGAGGTACTTGCTCAGCCGAGCGCGGGGTTGCAGGCCCTTTACATCGCTCCCTTGAAAGCACTGTGCCGCGATGCGTGCGTCAATCTCAAACGACTGCGGCGATCTCTCCGCGACATGGGGATCGGCGCCGAGGCGGACTTACGCATCGGTCTGCGCACCGGCGAAACGTCTCAGTGCGTACGTCAGCGTCAGCGCATCGAACCGCCCGCGATTCTGCTGACGACGCCGGAGAGTCTCGCGCAGATGCTCGCACATGAGCCGTCGCACGAAATGTTCCGCAGTCTGCGCTGGGTGATTGTGGACGAGATTCACGCCCTGATCGGCAGCAAACGCGGGGCGGATCTCGCGATCTGTCTGGAACGGCTGGAGGCCCTTCGCTGGCGCTCAGGCTCGGACGACGATCACGAGTTGCAGCGTATCGGCCTGTCTGCGACGTGCGCGCCGCTGGCCACCGTCGCCCGATTTCTCGTCGGCGTCGATCGACCGTGCGCCGTCGCGCAGGTCGCCGACAGCACGCAAAAGCACTTCGTCGTCGAGCCACTTTTTGACCTGATCCATGGCGAACAAGCTCTCACCCTCCATGCGGCTCTGCTCGAACGGCTGGACGCGGAGCTCGCCGCCTGCCAGACCGCGCTCGTCTTCACCAACACGCGCCATTTGGCTGAACGGCTGACCTGGGCGCTCAAGCGCCGACATCCCCAGCGCTCGGACCAAATTGCCGTCCATCACTCGGCGATCTCCGCGGCGCGGCGGCGCAGCGTCGAGCGGCGACTCAAGCAAGACAAGCTGTGGACCGTCGTCTCCAGCACGAGCCTGGAGCTGGGCATCGATATCGGCTCGGTCGATCGCGTTATTTTCGTACATCCTCCCGGTGGCGTCGTGCGGCTCTTGCAGCGCGTCGGTCGCTCCGGCCATCGCCCCGACGAGCCAAAGCACGGGCTACTGCTGACCGCCTCACCGGGCGAATTGCTCGAAGCCGCGGTGACCGCCGCCAGCGGGCGCGACGGTCAGATCGAGCCGGTCGCGCTGATCGCCCAACCGTTCGATGTCTTGTGCCAGCAGATCGTCGGCATGGCGATGACCGGTCTGTGGTCGCGCACGGCCGCGTTCGAGTTGATTCGCCGTGCCGCGCCATTCAGCAATCTATCGTCGGACGATTTCAACGATTGCCTTGATTATCTCTCCGGCCGGCGGCGCGACGGTTTGGAGTGGCTGCCGGTGCGTTTGACCTGGGAAGGCGACTGCTTCACGATCGCCGACGCGCGCACGGCCAAATTGCTGCGCCGTAATCTGGGGACGATCTTGACGCAAGATTCGTGCGCGATCCGTCTTCGTGTGCCGACCAGGGACGACGCCGCGAATACGCAGCCGATCGGCGAGGTCGATCAAGTCTATGCCGAGCGCTTGCAGTTCGGCGACCGCTTCGTCCTCGACGGACGCTGCCTTGAGCTTATAAAACGCGACGATACGGCACTCCTCGTCGATGAAGTCTTTGGCCGGCCGCAGATTCCTCGCTGGCTGGGCTCCGGCGTGCCCATGTCGAGTGAATTGGCGCAGCGCATTTTCCTATTCCGCGTCCAGGCGGCGGAGGCGATGCGCGACGGCGACGAAGCCTTGCGTCATTGGCTACAGCACGATTTCGAGCTCAACGAATCGGCGGTGGTTGCGCTAGCGGAATACGTGCGACAGCAAGAGACCGTCAGCGAGACGCCGACCTTGACCGCATTGCTGATCGAATCCGTGGCCATGCAGGCCTGTACGGAATATTTCGTACACACGCCGCTGCCGCGCGCCGCCAACGAGGTGCTGGCTCGCGTACTAATGGATCGCTGGATAGGTAAAGGGGCCGCGGCCGCCCTCGCCGTCGACCTGGGCGTCTATCTGCTCGTGCAGAGCGCGACGCCAATTGACGCAGCAGGCTGGCGGCAATGGCTCCACCCGCAGCAATTCGCCGAGGAGTTCAGCGAGCATCTGGCCCGCAGCGAACTGTTGCCCCAAGCCTTCGCGCGTGTGGCTCAGACCGGGCTGATGGTGCTGCGAAATCCCGCTTGGCGCCAGCGCAAGGTCGGCGGCAAGGATTGGCCCACGCGGCGGCTCTACGACACGCTGCGCGAGCGCTGCCCCGACTTCGTGCTCTTGCGTCAAAGCGAGGCGGAATTGCTGACCGGCGCGTGCGATCTAGAAGCAGCTCGTAAATACGTTGACCAGCTCGCGTCCCTGCCGATACGAATCCGCACGCTGCGGACACCGTCGCCGTTCGGCGCCAATCTGCTGCGTGTCGGCATGCGTTCGGAATCGATCACGAGCGAAACACGAGAAGCTGTCACCGAGCGCATGGGATGACCCAACGCTTTCCTCACGAGAGCAACTGACCAACGTCCCTGGGATTTCTGACGTCTTGGCCAGGTGACGCACCTATTCTCCCTCCGCCATTTCACGGCCGTCGTTACCAGTAGCGAATGCGCCACCAATCGTGCCCGGTGGGATTACGATTAAACCACCAGTGGCCGTCCTCCCAGGAAAGAGTCACCGAGCGCCAGCCGAGCGGCACACGCGGGAATGGGTACATCGGACCGATGAAGGGCCATTGTTCGTACGGATACGCCAGCGGATAGGCCACGCGCGAGTAGTTGTTGTACGGGGCATAGGTTGGCCACGCATAAGGAGGCAACGGCGGCGGCTGCATCGCGGGATTCGGACCCAACGGCATCTGGAAAATCGGCGTCGGATCCGGGAGTTGGCCGTCGAGGCGATCGGGAATTTGCATCCCCTTGTTGGCGTCATTGCCGCCCGGCAGCGGTTGTGGCAACGGCAACGGCAGCGGCTGAATCACCGGAGCCTGCGCGAGCACGACCGGGTTGGGCGGCGTCACCTGCAGCCAGTCGCGCACCATGACGACGCCCGGTCCCGAGCGGGCGATGTGAATGACGATGGCACGCTGCGACTCATCGCTGACCTCGCCGACGAGATCGATCACCCCATCCTGATTCTGCACGTTTACCCTGAAGCGCGACAACTGCCCGCACTCGCGCATGGTTCGAGCGATCCCCTGGGCCAGCGTTTCGTTCGGCCATAGCATGACGCGCATCCGAGGCGGCGGCTGGCGATACGCGTCGGGGACAGGGATCGATTTGATGGCGACGGGCAAATCCTGTCCGGGCAAAGGATTCAACGCGGACGTACCTGTCGGCGCAGGAAAGGATTTCATCGTCCCGGGCTCATCCGAAGGCGACAAGGGAATCACCGCGTCCGGCACTTGGGGCATCAACAACGGTTTGAATCTGAGCGGCACATCGGGTGCGGGCAACGCTTTGAACGGAGAGGGCACCTCCTGAGCTGTGCCGATCCCAACGCACACCAGTGATATCCCAAACACCAGGACCGACAACCCGCGCAGTGTCACGGCAACATCCTCCTTGATGGCCACGCTCCCTCGTTGACATCAGCCAGATAGCCCGCAAAAAACAAATCTCAAGGACGATAATTACGACCCTCGTGCCGATCACGCCTGGCGCATCCGCTACATCCGTTGTGTGCGTCACAAGGCAAAAAATCGTTGGGGTAGTTGCAGTCGCGCCGTTCGTTGCCACCGGAACAAAAGTGAATAATGGCAATACCACCGGTGAAATAGAGTGAAGTCCGACGGCAGGTTGGCCGACAAGGACGGACGCCGTTGACGCTCATCGACGGCGCGCCTATACTTCAAGGGTATCCGCGCACCCGTAGCTCAACTGGATAGAGCAATGGCCTACGGAAAGAAGAAAACCCCAATAACCCCTGAAAATCCAGGGGTTTTTGCATTTCTGACACCCGATTTGTACCCATCAAACCCTGCCTGCGGGTGTCAAACGGGTGTCAAGTCTCCAACGAAGAAACAAGTATGACGAGTGCAAGGTCTCGGAGAGGCGCTCCAGCCCGCGCAGTCACCGCGCAATCGCTCCACGATTGCGCCACGGACTTGCGGCGGCCTTAACCCGGCTCTCTATCGTCCTGATTACCCGCGCACATTTCCTGCACATCCTGTAACGCCTGAACGCGCCGTCGATCATGGATCATGTCAGTATCTCGCAAACGCCACAGATGGCGGCAACCGCACTTGGGACAGCGGATGCCTTTGACGCCGGCGCCGGCCAGCTCGCTTAGAGTCTTTCGATCAGGTTTCATAGTTACCCTTTTCATCAACATGCGGGTTTGATTGAGAAAGGCCAAGTTCGGGATCGGCGCGCTTGACGGCATGGGCCCGCTGGACCTTGCGGGGGCTGACGTTATGGGCGCGGGCGGCGGATTCGCGGGCGTCGTCGGAGCGATTGCGATCCTCCCTGGAAACCTTGGCGTCCGCATCGTCCGCCAAGGTTTCTCGTCTGTGTCCACGTCCACCTTTTTTCCCGCCTTCGGCCTGTTTCTGTTTTCGCTCTTTCACATTCTTCACCGCCAGCCACTCCCTCTCGTCATTCGCAATCATCGCCCGTTGGTCGTCGCTAAACTGTCGCTTCTTGCTCGCCTGGCGCAGCATGTACACCACGGGATCATCACCATTCACGGCGGCATCGACGACAGGCACTTCCTCAAGCCCGGCGTCGGTACAAGTGAAAATTAGTAAGTACAAACAAAGTTAATGGCATTCCCTGGCTCTTCGTTGGGCCATACAGAAAATATCGTCCGGCTGGAAGAACCTAAAGATGGGGGGGGATAACCTTGCGATTGCGGCGGCCAGGTCGTCGGCGGCAGTCGTTGGATTCATCAGCTACCCCTTGTAGGTCGCCGAATTCGATCATGATCTAATTCGCTCATTTTTTGGGTTACGAAGTAACGAGATAAACGAGATACTCGTTTATCTCGTTACTTCGTACCACCTCGTCGTTGCTTGCCACCGAGTGATCGTGGTCGAAAATCGCGGTCGAATCGGCTCAGATCGGCCACGATGGCTTCCGCCCGAGCAACGCCGACATTTTCCTTGGGTTTCAGAGGGGGTGTGGTGACGGCAAGGGCAGCAACGCGATGTTGATAATTCACCGCGAACCACCTCTCGATTGGCCGGCCACGGTTTTGTTCCTTCACAAATCGCGCCTTCCCGGTTTCGAGCAACGCCCCCAGGGCGCGGACGATCTTCTCGGACGGCGCATTACGCCCAAGCGCGTTGCTCATCTCATTGCGGGTCAATCCCACGTCGGCGGCGATCACCAGTTTTTCCAGGATAGATGTAGAAAGCTTGTCGAACCGATCTTCGCTCCCGAATATGAGGCCGGCGGACTGCTCACAGTAGTCCCAAATCGCGAGCGCGGCGTGCAGATGGGCTGGCATGATGAAAGGTGAGGCATCCAGAGCTGCATACAGAACCGCGAGCCGCAATACCTGCGCCTCTGCTCTGCTGGTGACGACACCGCCGAGGCCAGGCCGACTATCAGTAAGGCGCGGATAGACTGACTCCCAAATCTCGCGGGTTTCGTCGGCTCGCTCAAGCTCATCGAGGCGGCGTGCGCCTACGAGCGCATCTTGAAGGCGTTGTCCAAGTGCATGCAGATCGAGGCGCCGGCCGCCATTTGGAAGTAGTTTTGATCGCTTTACCAAAATCCACAGGAACCGATTCGCGAATCCATTAAAAAAATCAGTCTCGTCGAAATAACGGTGCAACTCCGGTTCGGTGATATGGCAAACGGCACTTATATGCGCGCCCGTAGCGCACAGGGGTTTCTTGGTGAGCGTGCTTATGTCGCCGCGATCCCATGCGGCCCTGATGATGGCTGACAAGGTATTGCTCTCTCGCTTGAGGTTCCGCAAGACTAGCCCGAACTCCGTCTCGAACGCGAGCAGTCTTTTGTCAATTACGCCCATATCGCTCTTGCCATCATCATCATCGCTGGGATCGCGGACGCGATTTATCAGTCCCTCCCCAGAGGACAGGCCGGACGCGATGCAAGTGCGAGTCCATTGACAATCGGCGATATCCATAACTTGCCGGACTCTTCCCCAGGATGTGCCTTTGCGCCCGTGGCCGCTCTTGCCAACAGTAATTGCAAAGAGATTGCAGTGGTGTTGGTCGCCTTCGACACGAGCGTGAGCAGTCCGGCCAATGGCATTGCCTGAAGCGATCAAGAGCTGCACCAACAAGGCAACCGGATCGGCCTCTGATTCCGGCGCGATTGTCTCGACGATTTCGCCGAGTAATCCGTGGTAGGCTTCTGGCCGCAAGCTCGGCCACGGCGGCGCCGGCGGAAGCTCGATGGCGTCGATGTCGTCCAGCTGAGATTGTTCGCCGTTACCAGCGGCCTTGCCTTTCTGGATGACCAATGCTTTGCGTTCTTGAATTCGGTCTTTGTAACTCACGGTTGCACCTCCTGGATGATGTCAAGAATTGGATCAACCAGCAATTCGCGAAATTCCTCCGGGAAGACTTGCGCGACTTGGCGCAAGGATCGGAGTAGAATTGCTACTTGATCGCGTTGCGTGTACAGCCAGGCAAGATAGTCGCGGACTTCCTCGCATCGTTCGCACGGACGCAATGCCGTGCAATCAAACGTACAGGGCAGGCGTTCAAGATCGCGTTGTGCGAGCAACTTGGCGACGCGCTGGCGCCTCTGGCATGCGTGGCATGCCGTGCCGTCGATGCCGCAAGTGAGCGGATCGCAGCTCCAATCGGAAAGGTCGTCGATCAGATTGACGGGGGATGGGGTGTCAGGTAAAATGTTCATGTTGATCCTCCATGAGCTGCGGGGCCTTGCCGGGCCAATTCCGCAGCTTTTTTCTTGCGCTTAATCCGGGTAGTAGTCGATCAAGTCACTCTTGCGCTGTCGCTTTGGTTTTTTGTGCGCCGGGCCAACGCGCCGGCGTTGCTCGAATTGCTCCAGCGCGTCGGCGGTCACCACGAATCGCGGCCGAGCACATTCGGTCATGCTTGTGTTGAGGGCGATTAGTTCTCCTCTCTTGATCCACAGGCGCACCTTGTCTTCGCCTACGCGATATCGCCTAGCAAGATCGGCAACCGTGAACCCGGCCGCCAGGTCAGCGGGCATGGGCAGCCTCGTTTTCACTCTGGCGTTCACGCAGGAACACCAGCTTGACGCCGTGTTCCTCTTGAAGCCGATCTCGCATCCTACGCACAAGGTCGCGGTCGCCGACTTTACGGGCTGCGACGAGAATCGCTACAAGGACTGCCGGACTGTCGGTAGGTTGGGTAGCGGGTTTCATGTTTCACCTCCTACCCTCCCTGTGTTCACTCACTTTTTTTGTGGTGAGTGAATCTGTATGCGCGCAAAAAAGACGGATTTTCCCAGGCGAAACACTCGCCAAGAAAAATCCGTCTTGTTCACTTTTCGCGCGTTTTGTTCAGTCTGAACGGAGTTACTTCTTTCGCTTTTCGCTTGCTCGTGCTGACGCACGCTCCGCTTTCATCGTCTCCCTATTGAGCGTCATGCTTTTCCATGTGTTCGTACCAACGATTGCGCCGGCGCTGCACTTGAGACGGCACGCCCATTGTTTTGCCGTCCATCCCGCTGCATCTTGATCGGCTTGCAGCACGTCAATCATGCGCGCGTTTATCGTCGCTTTCTTGCTTTGCTTCCCGCCGGCTGATTGCTCGACTTGTGCGGGTAAGTCTGACGTTCTTTGCGACAAATGAGCGATAATCTTCGCCACAATTTCGCGGCGAGTCCCCGGCCCGCAGCGAACGTCACTACCCCATGATTGGAAGGCATCCTTATTTATCTTGTGTGGGGTGCTCTTTGAGTAGCCGTGAGAGTCCGTCGTATATTGAAATTCCGTGTCCACATAGCGATCAACATTGACGAGACTTGGCGTCCTGTGGGTGTACGTCCACAGAATGATCCGGCATTTGTTTCGCACGTCCTCAATCGATTTGCTTCCTTGGCAAGGCGGACATTCGCCCCACCATTCAGCGGCCAGGCGAATCGTTTCTACCGCGTTCGCATCGGCATCTTTTAGTGTGTTGAGACGGTCTTGCCAATCTGGCTTGTCGAGTGGTTTATCGTTCATGCGACACCGCCTTCCTTGGCGCCGTCATCGTTCGCTTTCGGCGCCGCGAATAGCCAATCGTGGACGTAGTTCGCGATGGCGTGCAGACGGTCATCGCCGATTCCCTGCCGATAGATACTCGACATATGCGGGACTTCGTGCCCCATGACGTGATCGCAGGCGGCTTGATCCTTCGTCTCGTCGGCAACGGTGCGGAACGTGCTTCTTAGAGTGTAGAATCCCAACCCACTCCGGCCATTGATCTTGAGTTCGTGCAACAGCTTCGCGGTTTCTTTGGTGATTGGGGAATCGTCGATAGTTTTCGTCCAACGCGCACCGTACTTGGTGAGGAACACAAGATCGGCGTCTTCCGTCCTATTCGGTGCGGGGCGTTCGGCGATTGCTTCCTTGAGCGCGGCCACGGTCTCTGGCCACAAGGCGGCTCGGCGGGCGATGCCGGTTTTCGGACGCGGGAACGTCACCCAGCCGGTTGCCAGGTCCAGAGCGGATAGGGGCAGGTTCCCACAATCGGAATTGCCAAAAGCACAGTTGATTCCCAATAAAATCATCGCTCGCAATTGGCCTTTCGACGCTGCCAGCAACGAAACGATTTCTTCACGGGTGAACAGCTTCGCACCTTGCTTGGCGCGATGCAAGCGCATCGTCTTCATCGTCGGGCGCTTGAACGCGGGGCCGAATCTCATGGGCCGGTCGATCATGGCGGCGTCATAGGCGTGCTTGAAGATACTACGGCAGTATTGAACGGCTTTCTTGAGCAGGTGCGGTCCCCATTTCTTCGCCCATTTCTCCCGCAACCGCCCGAAGTCATTCGGGGTTAAATCCGCGACAAGGCGATGCTTGCCGCAATGCTCGACAACCTCATCGGCGATCCGCTTGTATTGCACCCACGTCAACGGTGACAACTCACCTGCTTCTTTCAGTTGCTTCTTCGCGATCAGGAACGCATTCGTCACATCCTTGACACGCAGTGCGCCGGCATCGGGTGTCGGCGTTCGCCCGGCATGCAAGTCGTCTTTTTGTGCAAGATACTTTTCGAGAGCGGCGTCGGGATCATTCCAAGCGCCGAAGTATTTCAGCTGGCCTCGGATTTTTTTTGCCCATCGCCCGGTTGCGTGAGCGAACAAAGGGAAGTCAGGATAGGGCTTTGCCGGTTTGACACCCGTTTGACACCCGGCATTTGTGGGGATTGTTGTTGATGGCTTGCCAGGACGGGACGACGGCGTAGAATTGCTTTGCATGGTGACACCTCGGTAAAAGTGTTGTCACTGTGTCGGCCGATCCGTTACGAGCGGATCGGCTACTTTTTCCGTAGGCTTTTGTATCTGGTGTCAGAACGGGTGTCAACGACAAAAACATGGGGATATAAAAAAACACGCAAAGTCATATTTAGAAACATTTTGCACCCGTAGCTCAACTGGATAGAGCAATGGCCTACGGAGCCATAGGTTGCAGGTTCGAATCCTGCCGGGTGTATTTTCCTAAGACTAAATTTCAAAACAAGTTGCACTTACCTCAAGATGATCATGAGTGCGGCTCGCAACCTTGAATTCTGCGTAATGTTCCGCAGAATCCCGCATTTGAAGTTTGCACCAGCGGCAAGACAACGCAATGTGGCTGACAGTCAGAAAAACGGGAGTTAATGGTTACGAAAAGTCCCGGTGATTCGAGTTTTTCGACATAGGTAATAACTCTGCCAATTCGTATCTTGTCGGGTGTCATGCACTTCTTGCGAAATTCAGAGTTGACACTCTTCTCCTCTTTAGCCAATCCGGATTTGAAGACATCGTGTCATGTTCTCGTCTCCGCAAAACCGATACATCTTATACGATCAGTACCTTTCCTTGACGGTTCGCCTTCCCATTTAGATTCAGGGAGATTTAGAAAAGGCGGCGAAGCGCGACCGCGTGGAAGTTGCGCATTCCCGGTGCCTCGTGATGCAAGGATGCCTCATGGACAAAGTCCAAAGCCACCTACGAGCACGATCCGAAGGGCGCGCGTTTCTTCTTTTGAGAATTGCCGTGCCCTTGATTCCCGTCATGCTCACGCTGGCGGCCTGGGCGAGTTGGCGAATCGCCGAGCCACGGACGCCGGCCGACATTATTCCCGCGCGCACAAACGCCCAAATAGAAAAGGTTCGGACAGCGCATGAGCACGAAGAAAAAACACTTCCGCCATTGCCGGGTATATTCGATATTCAGGAAGTCGAAATTGAAAACCCGACGCCGGTAGGCAAGACTTCGCTGAAACAGAACGCCGTGGCGCCGTCGTCGGCTGTCGGATATGCCGAGTACGAGCAAGAAGCGGGCAAGACGGAGGACCCGAAGAACAAGACGGAGCACTTGAAGAAACTGCCACAGATCGTCGATTTTCCGCCCCACGTTCCTTTCGTGCTGCCCGCTCTGAAGCAGGACCCGAAGCTGCCCTCCGCGCCAAACGGGCCCGAGCCGAGCATTGCCGGGCCGATGGGCGATCCCGCCAGGGCCGCGCTCAGCAAGCTCCCTGCCCCGATCGCGGCCGACCGCACGGTAAATGTCAGGTATGTTCAGGACGTGACCGATCCGACCAACACGTTTGACGTCATCCACGGGCGCACGCGTCTTCTGATTCTGAAGACGGCGCCGAAGCGGATTCACATCACGGCCGACGGCATAATCACCTCGACCATCAGCGGCAACAACGATCTGATTATCGTGGGCCATCAAGTCGGCGAGACGGTGCTGAATCTTTGGTTCGCCGCGGTAGAGGACAAGACGAAGGAGGACGTGGTCCGCTACGTCGTTCGCGTCACGCCCGATTCCGAGGCCCGGTTTCGTCAAGAGCGCATCCTCAAGGTGCTTGAGAATGAGATCAATCAGGTGATGCCGGGGAGTCGAATTCAACTCAAACTGATTGGCAACGTGATCGTCATCTCCGGGCAGGCTCAAGACGCCCATCACGCGGAACAAGTGGTCCGCCTCGTCGCCGCCAATGCACCCAGCGACGCGGCCAGGCACACTGTGGCAGACCAGCGTCATCCAAAAATTGTCAACCTGATTCGGGTATCCAGCGCACAGCTACACGCAATCGAACAGAAAGCCGTCGATCAGCGGCGCGCCGGTTGCTCGGAACAGATCATACTCAAGGTAGTGGTCGCGGAGCTGAACCGCACGGCTGCGGTCAAACTTGGCACCAAGGTCAACCTGCCTGGAAAGACGCCGTGCGTGGATCGCGGCCAGTACCTGCAAGCGATGCACACGCTGGGGCGGGCGAACTGCGCGAAGTTTCTGGCTGAGCCGAGCGTGATGGCTCTCGATGGACAGACAGTCAAGTGCGAATCCGGCGCTGCGAGCGGGATTCCCAATCGGATGAAAGTCGAATTGACGCCTGTAGTGGTTGATCGTGAACGCATTCGCCTGTTTGTCGCTGCACACGTCTTCGCCCGTGACGGTACGGCCGCGCAGCCAACCTCTGACGTCCCGAACGCGCCGGGCATTTCCTCAGTTGTCGAGCTAAACGTTGGTGAAACGCTGGCGATGGGTGGCTTGAATTCCACGCACAGCAGCGCGAATCGCCTGCATTTTCCGTTTCTGCGCATGGGCGCGGACGAACGGGAATTACTCCTCTTCGTCACGCCCGAGTTGGTCCGGCCAGACCAGGCTCGGCCGATGCCAGTCGGTTCGCAGCACGTTTTGCGAGGTCTGTAGGCACTTCGAGCCGCGACCGTAAGGGAGCGTTCGCCTCGCAATCAGGTAGGCTAAGCGGGCGGGCGCACCACCCTGTCTATGTTGCCGCTCTGAAGGATGAGGTACGTGAAGTCGTCATTCTTGATGATCGTGATATTGGTGCCCAGAATGGGGCCGTTCGCCAATTTGTCGAGGCGGAAATCTCGGTTCCGCAGAACGAGCACGTCGACGATGCCCGTCGAGCCATCGTCGTTGCTCGTGCGATACGACAACTTGACCACGCGCTGACTCTTGAATTCGACGACCTCCGCGTGTTTCAGAAATTTGTCTTTGAAGTTGCCGGGGAGGCGGATCTCGATGCCCAGCTTTTGGAAGTCCGCCTCGACCTCTTCATCCTTGGCGCCGTTGCCCTTGTAGAAGTACTCTTGAACGCCTTCAACGGTAACGACCGGCGTCCGCACCGCGTACCAAATACCCCCCGCCAAGAGCGCGATCAGCACCAGCGCCGCCACAGTCGCCGGCTTGCGCCACGGCTTACCCAAACGCTGTTCGGCCAGGCGTTTGAGCACCTTGCCCTTGAGGTCAGCGGGGATCGGCACGTCGAGCATGAGTCTGCCGATCGCTGCGTCCGCCTGGTGCTCGGCCTGGATGCGGGCGGCGCAATCCGGGCAGCCGTCCACATGCTGTTGCAGGGCGGCGTGTTCACTCGCATCGAGCTTTTCGCAACGCCGCTGCGCGAACGTCAACAGGATTCTGGCGTCATGGCATTCCATCACATCACCTCCTCTTGGCTCGCTCCCTCCATCAGGTCCGCTTGATCCGTCAAACGCTCCCGGAGATATGTCTTGGCGCGGGCAAGCCGCGACATGACCGTTCCCAAGGGTATATTCAGCTGGTCCGCAATGTCGCGGTAGCTGAATTCCTCGAAATAGTAGAGCACAACCACCGTGCGAAACACCTCGGGCAGCTCGTTCAGCGCGGCTTGTAGCTGGGCGGAATCGACAACCGGCAATGGCTCCGGCAAACGATCCGGGATCTCGTCCACGTCGTCCAACTCAACCTGCTTCTCCAGTCTGCCCGAGCGGAGCCGCTGGAAGTAGGCATTCCGCAGAATAGCGAACAGCCACGACCTGGCCCGATCCGCCTCCCGCAGCTGATGCAGCTTGGCCTGCGCCTGGCAAAAAGTATCTTGCGTCAGATCCTCCGCCTCTTGGGCCGTTCCGCTCAAACGAAAGGCGTAGCGATAGAGCGCCCCGTAATGGGCATCCACCAGCGCGGCGATATCCAGTTTGGGCCTGTTGAACCATCCCATGCGCCGCACTCCCTAAATATTTGATCCCTGTCGCCCCCGTTTATTCCCACGGAGGCTTGGCGCCGACCTCGGATTCTTCCCTGAATTTGTTGGCATTCCCTGCTTTTTATCCGCTCGCCTCAATTCCCTAGAGGACCAACACCACATTCAGGAATTCCCATCAAGCCCATGGAAAAAGTACTCTGAACCTGTGGGAGCCTCGCTGCCCCCTTCCGCATGCCGCACATCCAAAAACTCACATTTCACATTATTATATTCTGCCCCTTCAACCACGCTAGAGCGAACGATCGCTACTCGCATCATTGCGAAAAAATTCACAAATCGCGCATTTAGTTCTTGTCTTGGGACTTTTCGGGAATATCTTTATTGTTCATGCATCTCATCTTGAAGTCAGACGTCGGAAGTGTTCGCCGACGAGCAACCGTCTGAGTCGATCGTTGTGTCAACTAAAAGAGGTTACAGCAATGAAGAAACTGCTAGGTTTTTTGGTAGTTCTGGGCATTGCCGTCGCTTTGTCCACCGGTACCACCGGCTGCGCCAAGCCGGCCACCACCAAAGACAAGGACAAGACCAAGGACAAAGACAAGGACAAAACCAAGGACAAGGACAAGACCGGCACGAAGACCGAAGACAAGGACAAGACCGGCGCGAAGACTGAAGACAAGGACAAGACCGGCGCGAAGACTGAAGACAAGGACAAGACCAAGGACAAGACCGGCGCGAAGACTGAAGACAAGGACAAGACCGGCGCGAAGACCGAAGACAAGGACAAGACCGGCGCGAAGACTGAAGACAAGGACAAGACCGGC
>SXGR01121692.1_pt1 | contig 18303 bp, 15 predicted proteins | sample 3174711 | NCBI WGS metagenome assembly SXGR01 (sample SAMN11356860, study PRJNA531348) | freshwater metagenome | isolation source: freshwater sample F1-60 | place: China: Fuxian Lake, Yuxi | collected 2017-12-25
AGCTGTTGGCCATTAACCTCGGCTGTCACCAATGCCTTTCGGCGGGAGGTTGGTTTGTCACGGTTGATATCATGCACGACATGCCCGCCGCGGATTACCACGTCACCAATGCCTTTCGGCGGGAGGTTGGTTTGTCACTTGGCAGGTTTGACCGACAAGCCGACATTTGAAATGGTCACCAATGCCTTTCGGCGGGAGGTTGGTTTGTCACTGGGAAGAAATCAGGAAAACCCAGTTTCGGCGATCCCGGTCACCAATGCCTTTCGGCGGGAGGTTGGTTTGTCACTCGTTGAGGTTCTGGAGATCAACGGAGACGCTCCCAAGTCACCAATGCCTTTCGGCGGGAGGTTGGTTTGTCACCCGTGAGCATCCCGCCAGACCTCTCAGTCGCGTTTGTGTAGTCACCAATGCCTTTCGGCGGGAGGTTGGTTTGTCACGGGATGATCTGAAACCCACACCCACACCCACACCGTGAAGTCACCAATGCCTTTCGGCGGGAGGTTGGTTTGTCACTCCGAAAACGCAACCCGTGGCCCCGGCAAGGGGCTGACAAGTCACCAATGCCTTTCGGCGGGAGGTTGGTTTGTCACGCCGAGGCTGGTGATCAATCTCAAGACGGCTGATGCTGGTCACCAATGCCTTTCGGCGGGAGGTTGGTTTGTCACGTCATGCCTTCCGACAACATCGAGCGCTGCATCCAGGAGTCACCAATGCCTTTCGGCGGGAGGTTGGTTTGTCACCCGATCGCGCCCCCGGTGGGTGGTATTCGCCCCACCCGGGGTCACCAATGCCTTTCGGCGGGAGGTTGGTTTGTCACACCGGGTAACTTTGACCCGTATTGTCAGGGCTTGCAAGGGACCAAAAGGACGGGAACGGTCGCTGAAAATTTTGGCCGAGGCCACGGATACCAAGATTCGTGGCAGCTTTACGGCAAAATCCCAAGGATTTGGCCCAATTTGTCGCAGGATGGGAGGTGGCCTTTTTAGGCGGTTTAGCGCCGAGACCTGAGGTTGCCTGGTGGTGAGGTTCATATCAGGTAGCAGACGACCTGTTCGCTGCAGATCATAGTTCCAGCCGTCCGAGTCTCGCGTGCAGCCTTAGCGTCCAGTGAATAGGCCACGATACGGTCCTCTTTTTGGTCAATTGTATCCAGAAGTTTGGACCAGAACCGCTCGAATTCGTTGGGCTCCAGTCGGCACTCGAAGATGCTGTACTGCACTCTAACCCCGAAGTCTTCGCAGACCGATGCTACACGGGCTAACCGCCTCTGGTTGCAGATATCGTAGGCGACGAGAGTTAACATCTGACGAGGTCCTGGGGGTTTGGATGCGTAAGGGACGACGGGAAAAGCCGTATACCACCAATCCTCGCTTGGGGCTGGCCATGGTACTGTTGTCTGCAGCCGCTCTGGGGTCATTTCGCCTAGTTCATGAGAAATGGTTCGAATTCCGTCGGCTCTCGGAGTGCCGCTTTATAAAGGCGAGCCTGCTGTTCGAGTTGCTGCCGCAGTGTGGTCCGGTGTCCGGCTGCCTCGCTCATAAATTGTCGCTCCATGCGGCGCTCGTATTGGAGAAAGAATTTGCGTCGACCGGCAACGTTTAGAAAGACACCCCCGGTCCGACCTTCGAAGTGTTCGCTGCCCAAGATTTTGTGGCTAAACAGGTCCAATGTCAGCGCTTCAACCAGCACCGGGCGGAAGGGTTCTATAAGGTCCAGCGCTAGCGACCAGCGGCCGTTTTCAGGCGTATGCAGGCACCCGAGGGACGGGTCCAGACCGTGGGTGTGGAGGAATGCGACCATTTCGTTGTAAATTAGGGTCGCCCCGAAACTGATGCAGGAGTTCACTTGGTTTCTAGGAGGCCGGGTGCTCCGACGTTCGAACGGAAAGGCCTCCGGTAAAAAGCGTGCCCATGCTGAGAAGTAGCGGGCTGTCGTGACCCCTTCGTATCCGCGGACCTCGTCGATCGATTTGCTGTTACGGATTGGGATGAATAAGGATTCAAGCCAGCCTAGGGTAGCCTGCAGTTCGGGAATCCCTCTGGTGGAAACTTCTGGTGGTGAATCTGTCGTCGCTGCCCTGCCCTGATCCGTTAATTCATTGTCGTCGTCGGCATCAGACTTCCTCGAAGCACCCATGCGCTGGAGCACACGGCGCTGGTTATAGAGCTTGGCGCTGACAAGTTTGGTCGCGATCTGTTGGGCGAACTGTGGGTCGAGAGTCTGCCGATACTGCTCTAGGCGTGCCTCCGCGTGGGAGTTCATGGGCGGGAGAAAGCTGCCGAGGAACTCGCCGTTGTCGGCTAGCAGGCTCATTGGAATCCCCGCTGTCAGGACGGCCGCTAGGGCTTGGTTCGTCAATTGGACATGCTCGGAACAGATCAGGCGCTCAAGGTCTCGAAGAGGTATATCTCTGCGGATGCCGGGACTATCGTTGTCGTCGGGCGTGGTGACCTGCAACCGTTCGCCGACGAGGCGAATGTAAGCTCCAGGTTGAACAATGCAGGCCGATGGCATGACACGCTGAGATTGACCGATTGTTCCGATTGGGTCTTCGCTTCGGACGTCCTTGTAGGTCCCCGGACCTTCAGTTGGACCTCCAACGCGGGGCATGGTTTTTCGCAATCATCATTTGAGAAAGATTAGCGGGGCAGGGATGTCGAGCGCACATCGGCCCTTGCTGGGTAGGACATCGGCCAGATAGGCCGTCTCCCCTCCGGCGCGCTGAGCCTTGCGCCGGAGGTCCGATAGGAGGCGGGTTAGGTCTCGGAGGTCTAAGTCGCGGTCAAGCGACTCATGATGTCGCCAGTCAGCCCAATCCCGGGCCGGGGCCTGTTGGCGAAATCGGCGACGGAAGTCGTTGAGGTCGACAAGAGATTCGTCGTAGGAGGCGAGGCGTACTTCACCATCTCGAGCCCGGGCGGCGAAAAAATGCAGCACGAGGTGTTCGCGCGGCGACAACTCAAGCACTCTCCCATTAACGCTGAGCCTGGGACGGGCCGTTTCGACCTCAAGCCTGAGTTGTTGCCCCACGGTTGCCCGGACATTTTGGCGGCACTGTTCCAGCAGGCGGCGAAATGACCCTGTTGGCTGGCCGAGCTCGCGTTGGAACAGGTTGCGAAGGGGGATGAACGGCACGTCCGCTAGGGTTACTCTGGCCTCCGACGGCTCAATTGTCTCACCTTGGCGGCCACGCAGGGCCCCCCCGGGCTGACCGGGAAACCAGAACCCCGCAAGCGATTCGTAGGGTTCTCCGACCAAAACATGGGTTAGACGGTCGGTCTCACGGCCAGCGAGGGTCAGGCAGGCGTAAAGAAGTGCTCCCATCGTTTTGCGCCCGCCCGCCAGCGACGCTATGAGCGGAGTGTCGGGGTTCTCTACGATCCCCCGCACTGTCTCCAGCAAAAAATCGGCCGCAGCCTCATTGTCGGACGGGGTACGGAGGTCGGCCAATTCGCGAGAAAGGAGTGTGTCGGGGTCGGCAGCGGTAATGACCCGGAGGTCGTCTCCGGTTTCACCGAAGCGGAGGCGGTCCGTCAGGTCGAAACCGGACTTCTCCAGCGCTTTTCGAAGCGCTGCCCACGGCGACAGGCCGCCCAGTTCTGAGGTTGGCCTCAAGAGTTGTCGGAGTTGGTCGCGGCCAGGCGTGGTTGTTACGGCTATTACCCGGGCCGGGATCACCGGCTCGGCATTATCGGTTGGATGCGCGAGTGCCCATATGGTTTCGGTGAGGATAGCCGGCGACATGCCCGTAACCGCGAGGAGGACGGGATCGGTTATGGAGGATTCAGGCATGGCCACGTGCTAACAGTGTTTCGGGACCCGGACTGTCGGAGGGATGTCCATGGAGGTCCACAGGGATCAACCGAACGGGTCGGCCAGAGTAAGGTCTTCGGGCAGAATCAGGCGGATGCCCAGCTCGCTTGCGCGTCGTTGAAGGTTATCACGGACCCGTCCCTGAGGCGTGTGACGGATACACAGGAATCGTTGGTTAAAGCTTCCGCCCAGGCGTTCGGCGCGGGCCTTGATCTGTTCGAGTTGTGGCAGGAGTCTGCCGCCCTGACTAGACCGCTTGCAGGAAAGGTAGGCTACCCGGACGCCGTCGAGCGCGATGACATCTTCTTCTAGTTCTGGTCCGCCACGTTCACCCACCTGGACTGACCAGCGGATGTCCTGAAAGCGGCCGGTCTTTCGGAGATGCTCGGCGATGATAACCTCCCACCAAGCCCCAGAAAGAAAGTTGAGGGCGTGCTGTAAGGGGGCGACGGCCGCGAAAAGGCGGTCGTTGAATCTCGGTACGATGCCGCCACCGTCGACCCGTGTCAGTTCGGTGAGTTCTGCCCGGGCGTTTGAGGGCAGGCGGATCGAACAAGAGCTAGTACCTGCCACGAAACCATTAGATTGTATGGCAAGCGATGCAACCGTCGAGGAAACCTCAAATTCCCGGTCGATCACAGCTAGCCAGTCAGCCGGTCGACGTGGCTGCGGTGTGTGCTGGATCTCTTTTTGGGTTCGGTCCTCATCGTCCGTGTCGTAGAAAAGATGTTGGGCCAAAGGAAGCCACGGGAGCCAATCAAGCCCCGCCGTAACCCGCCCGCAACCGTTGGCTGCCGCCACCACGTCAAGGGTGATCGATCGGAGCAGGGGGGTGAAGCTTAGGTCCCCGTCGAAGTATCCGCCAAGGCTCTCCGCAGATTGCCCGTCTACGAAAACCGAATCCTGGGTGTCGACATAGAATGAAGCTGCCTTGTGCCGAAGCGCTGCGACAAAGGCTCCGATCGACATCAACTTGGTGCCACCCGTAAAATTGAGTATACATTTTTCGCCCCTCTGAGCCGCACTCTCTATTGCCGTCAGTGTGGCTTGGCGGGTCTCCCACATGGTGGGCATGGCCGAAAGGGTGATGGTTTCGAGCTCGGTCGGGCAACCCGCACGCCTAGCAGCCTCGGCCACCCACGCCGAACGCGCCTTGGTCTTGGGCGTCGCGAGGTGGATGAGGCGTGTCGGGTGCAGGCGAAGCACCGGCAACAAGTTCTGCATTGTCTGCTCGCTGACGAGCTGGATAAGAGCAAGGGGCGAGGCGGTCATGGGCTCAGTCAAACCACAGCGGCGCGAGGGCCGGGATCGGCATGGCTTCGCTGCTGAGGTCGAAATCAAGAAATTCGCTAGCTAGGCGTTTCATCTGCTCGAAACCGTCTGCACCAATGGGCTGTACCCCGTGGGCGAGGATGCTTGTATTGCGCTTCTCAGTCGCCTGCCGCCATCGGCTGTCAGGTTTGCCACGGGTATCCGTCTGGTCCAAGTCGGCCACCACCCGTGCGACTCGGGGGTCACCTAGCCCATGCAACGCCCGGAAGGCTTGCTCGAGGCTGAGGTCAACACGTCCTGCCGCATCGGGTGAGCAAAATGGCAATGTCCGGAGCGCCGCCGGGATTTGGCCTACCCGGTCGGCAGGGCAGCGACCATTGACGAAAACCCCGGTCGTGGCCTCCGCAAGCCATAGTTGTCCCCGCATCTCCATGGCACGGTAGAGGCGGGCGGCAGCGTCCTCGTAACGTTGCTGGGATGCCGTGCGCAACGTGTTGTCTAATAACTCCCGTCGTAAGGACTCACTGGCGGCGTCCATCGAACAGGCATAGCACACGGTGAGTGCGCCATCTACTGCGGCGCGCAGGTCCGGGGCGTCCCCTCCGTCCAGAAGTGTCGGAAGCGATTTGGCGACGGCTCTCAGCATACGAAGCGCCCCCTTGAAATCAAGCCGGTGGCGGCTGGCAAAGGCATCCGCGAGATCTGCCATAGCCTCGAAACGTCTCGGGCGAGGCGCGCGCGGAGCGACGGCACGCAACACTCGCGCGGCAGCCTCGAACTGACATCCGGCCCAAAGGTCTCGGGCTCGCTCCACTTCGCGGATGGCTAGTTCGCTCCAAGGATTACCTTGGTAGTGAACCCGCTCGTGCCCGTCCATCGTGATCCCGAGACCGTCCTTTCCGCGCTGCGCCCCACCCACGTAGCTGAACTGTCCGAACCATTCGGTTGCGGCCAGCACGAGGGCCGCGCTCATGGTCTTGGTGCCTCCGGTGTAATCCACAAGGACTTCGGCCGGGGTGATCCGTGCTTCGGCAAGGACCTCTGGAAGCTTGGCGCGGAGGGCCCGGTAGCATGGGCCAAGTTCTTCGAACCGTGCTGCCTCGATGAACCTTGGCACCGGTTGCCAGTCGAGCTGCGCTTGGACGGCATCGGCAATGGCGCGACTGTCGGGCGAACAGAAATACCATACATGCTCGGGGCGATGCTGCCGGAGCACATGCAGCACCGGCGTGGGCGAGCCGCCGACGGAGACGAGAATGGCCTGAATGGTTACGGTAGATGTCACGCGATCGCCCCCATTAGATTCCAGACTCGGAGTAGCCCGCCGGTAGATAGATGTTCATAAGGTTTTTCGCATTCGACGTAACGAACTTAGTGATTTTATGACAACAAGAAACCCCGCCGCCAGCAAATCGACGCCATCAAGGAGTTCGTGCGGGGTTTGCATCCAAGTTTCGACCACGACAACCTTTTCTGACGGCTATAGTCCACGGTCAACCGGCTCAGTTCACGGACTGCTCTCCAGTACGGTTACAGCTGTCAATGCCGATCCCGGCGACGAGGCCCTGAGGCACGGGAGGAACGTGAAAGCATTTTGACTGGCAGAGGGCTACCAAGTTGATCCCGAGCCACGTCAACGCGGACGCGGCCCTCCAAACCTCGGGCCATCTTGGGAAGCCTGTCCGGGTGGAGGAACGCCGTTGCCCAATCTTGGCGCGCCTCGACGGGATTGGAGCCCGAGCACCTTGTCGGCTGGCGCCTCGAACACCACGAACCGGAACCGGTCTGCACTTTCCCGCACCGGACGAAGATACACGGCACTGGTTTGACGTGGGCGGGAACTGGAACCGAGCGGTCCGGGGTTGGAATGGCCGGGTCGCCCGGCCGAATAACCCTGACGCAGTCCGCGAAGCTGACCTCCCAAGGCGTCCAGAATGGCGGTTCTCGGACCGACGAAGCTCGCCAAGTCGCCCAGAAAATCCGGGGCCTTCGCGCGGATCCGTCCCAGAAGGTTGTTCCAGTTGTCTAGAGAGAACGGCCGCTCCGAGCAGGCAAAACAACCCAGACCACGGGTGCTGCGAAGGCCTAGGCTCCCCAACATCAGGAAGCTGTCCATCGCGAGGTCGAACAATTCTTTTGTTGCAGGGCCGGGACTCCGTCGCCAGATCAATTGCATTTCGAATGAACTGCCGGCCGGCAGCGCTCCGCTTGCCACCCAGCGCCGCCCGCCGCCGGAAGCTTGGGCGAAGTAGAGGACATATCCCGTGTTAGAGACGCCGGAAGACTGCAAAGGCTGCCATGCGGAGCGAGGTGCGTTCTCGCGCACCCTAACGACCAGAGAACTGCCGCAACCCTCCTCACCTCGAATGGATCCGAACACCTCCGCCTCCTCGTCTGCGCTGCCGCCCAGCACCCGAAACCACCAGCGCAGCTTGCCGCGAATTGACGGCGCCCTAACTTCTGCCACCGACTGGTCGGCGCCGGCACAAAAGCATGGTGTGAGAAACTCAAGATGGTAGGTCTGTGTGGTCATGGCATCTTCCCTTCCTTACCGGGAAACATCTGCTTGCTGGTCTGCCGGAGAGCCTGCTCGGTCTGGGCATGCTTTCCGCCCTTTTTCTGGGCCTTGCCTTTGAGCTCGTCCCAGAAGCCTCGCCGGCTGTCGGGCATTTCAGGGTCTAGACGCAAGGCTCGGATGATGGCCTTCTGTTCCTCGGGGATTTTCCGGTCAAAATTGTCCACCGCGCTGCGGAACTGGTCGTCGCTCAGTTGGGCCACCCGAAAATCTCCCTGCTGCTCGGGCGTCAGGCTTGCCATGGCCGCGTTGTTTTCCTCGCGCTCCCTGAGAGCGGCCTCTTGGCGGAACTTATGAGACGCCGCCTCCGACTCGGCGCGTTTTCTCTCGGCCTCGGCCGTCACTTGGCCGACAAGAAACTGCGTCACCGATTCCTGAACGCCGTCCGAAACATCAAACCATCCATAGCCCGCTGCCGTCTTGGCCCCAAGGCCGAAACAGTTTAGACCCTCGGCCAACCATTGGCGCGCCCGCTGGAGCCGGGCTTCGTCGGCATCTCGAATTGGCAAAAGGATGAAGGTAAACACATGACCGGCTGCCACCGTCGGAAAGATCACAGGAATTGGGTCTTCATCGTCTAACGCCACCTCGCGCTTTCCGCCGTAATATTCAGGATGGTGGCAAGTCAGCACATCGAGTTCGAGCTTTCCTAGCGTCGGCAGTCTCAGGTTAAGCCGGGTCCCACCGGCATTCACCGGCCATGCTGGGAGGAAAGAGACGGTGCCGGCGAAGTGTTTTTTGTCGGGCAGGCATTTTCGAACCGCCTCATTCGCAGGACGCCACTGTCGGGTGCCGATCGCGTAGGCAAGGTCAGACGTCAATCGCCCGTTCCTTTCGTCCTCGCTCCAATCTTGCTCGGTCCAGCCAAAGATGACGGCGATTTCCGCCAACCGCCGGGAAAGCTCTTCCTGATTCTCTCCGGCCTCCCGTAGTTCCAATAAGGACTGGATGGCCATTCGGCGGGCACAGCCCTTGACGGCGCTGCCGGGAATGTAGGGCATTCCAAAACGGTCGATACACAGGCCGGCGTTTTCCATCACGCCGCCAGCCATGTTGACTATTAGCCGGGACTGGAGTTGGGCATGGAGCATCATCATACTCCGGTCGGCGGAACCGGATTTGGCCCAGAGGCCCGGCCAAGCCGTGGCCTTTTTCAAATAAGGGGGCTGGCCAGAAGCACGGGTGAAGACCCGGTGTCGGGCCTCCCTTTCGGCGGTCGGGTCGCAGAACCGCTCCAACAGCAGCGAGCGGCTTTCGCATCGACCGGCGTCGTTTCCGAGAACGGCGGCGGTATCGGAAGGCATAAAACTCATGGGCATCAGGCAGGACGGATTTCGTCCACAGCGGCAAGGGTTCCGGGCGGAATGAGGGTGAAGACGTTAGGACATGCCTCGGCGAGGCGCGCGAGGTCGAGGGCATATTTGCGGCGCTTAGTGGCGCGCCGGGCTGGATCGGTTGCGGCCCATAGCTTGCTTTGGACAAGATCCGGCAAACAGGCAACGGGCATCTGGACACCGAAGAGCACCCCGGGCACCGCCCGGGCAGGAAAGCCACCATAGCGGCCGTTGACGGTAATTTGGATGCGGAGGCGGCTTCCGGGCAACGCCGCGTTGATAGAATAGGGATGCTCTTCCACCAAGAATCCGGCCCGTCGGAGGCAGTCGGTGGCACCCACCGGCGACGTTAGGGCGAAATCGGCATCGAGCGTCACCATGGGTTCCGCGTAGTGGTTCGCGGCCAAACCGCCTATGAGACAAAAGGGCTGACCACTGGCTTGCAGCGCCTCCACGGCCACCCGGAGATCGTTGGGGCTGCCCGTGAGACCCGCGAAGAATTCGGCTTCAGACATGGAGTGCGGGTTTTGGAGCAAAGCGTTTAAGGTAGCCCATGTACGCCAAGGCTTCGGCGGTTGCGGCCTGTAGCCGCAGGGAGGTGGCGTCCGGACCATCGGTTAGGAGGCGGATGTATCGTTCGATCTCGGGCTCGCCCGGGCGTGCGGCTGTAGGCGTTGGCAACAGAGCCCGATCAGGGTGGGAAAGAAACCGGAACACGGCTAGGAGGAGTTCTTGGTGTCCACCTCCCTTGGACTTCGCAAACGCAGCGGTTTGCAACAGCCCGTTAGAGACCACCAATCCCGGCAGCTTGCTGACGACATCCCCCTTGTTGACACCTCGCGTCTGAGGTGGTTGACCCTGCACGGGGCGCCAAAATTCAAGGGCGTGCATGGCACGTAGTTGCTCCAGATTCTTCATGGTTCAGGATGCTTTCTAGTTGCTGAGCCTCACCGTGCAGTAGCCAAGACCGGTGGATGCATCCCCGCCGAATTGAAAGATACGACCGTTAGTTTTTCCGGCGAAGGCCTCCAAAGCAGTTGCGGCATTCCGCCGGGTGTCATCGATCCTCTTGGGGGTCCGTTCATCCATGCCATAGAGGATGGCGTAAAACATGCTCTCGCTTGGGACGTTCTCTTGGTTAAACAAGGCGCCCTCTTCGGCCGTGCCGGTCTCGTCGCTGATGCGGACGTGCTGAGCGAATTCGCAGGCACTCTTGGCGAAGAAGCTCATCATCCCGTTCCCCAGGATGACGAGCCGGTGTTGGACCTCCTGCCAGACCGGATCGGCATCCAGCAGGCCACCCAGCGCCGTAGAAATCTTGGGCAGACCGGACCAGTCCGAATGTTGGAAGGTGTATTCTTCCAGCACCAACCGGGAACCGAGGTTTAGTTTGCCAGTGTTGCTTGTGTCGAAGAGAGCTTGGCCTTCGTTGGGCTCAATCAGACCATCGAGCAAAGTTTGGGGAATAACCCCGTCCCTAACCGCCCGTTGAAGCATCAACGGGCACGTTATCCAGGCAAAGCTGCCCTTGGCGGACCGGATGGGAAAGGCCAGAAGCCGGGCCTCGGAGAATTGGAGGGCACCGGCAGAGGCATGTCGGTCGCTGTCGGATCCGAAGAGCCAAGCGGCATCGCTGGCAATACCATCTCTCGTCACCCTAACTTTTTTCATTTCTCCTCGGCTGTTGGTCTCCTCGAGAAGCTCGCCATTCCATGCATCGGCAAAGGTCCCCTTGAGCGACGAGGCGGGAATTACGGGAAATCCCGTGTGGCGTTCGCGAACGATGGGTTGATCGATGGCGCCGACGCTGGCACCGGCACCGACGTGCAGGGGCGTACGCGTAAACAGATAGAGGATGCGTTTGCTCATAATAGGAAGGTTGGCTGAAATTAGTTTAAGGCAGAGGTCTTGGATGTCCGGTCAGGTCCCGAAGAATGCCCAAGTGCCGCAAACGCCGAGGCCGAAGCCCTTCTCGCCCATAAGGGTGCTGCGACGGTTTCTGATCCCGGTCGGGTTGCGATCACCCCCGTTCCAGTTGAGGGCGTTGGCCAGAGCCTGAGCAGCCTCGGGAGATTCAGCCTCGAAGTAGTAAACCGCTCCCGCTGGTACGGCAAGATGAAGGGACTTGGCACCGCCTTCTAGCCGTTGGGTTTCGTTGGCTAAAGCCCAACCGGTGACGGGTATGGGTTTGGGGACGACGGCGGCCACCAGCCAGGCGGGGATTTCCGTCGAATCGTCCATGAAACCCCGCGCGGGTTTTCCACCATACCTGCGGTGCTGGCGTTCGCCAGACCGAAGCATAACGCGCCCGTCGGTCGACCGCACCCAGTTGGGCAACCAGCCACCGGGGTGGTGTTGAATACGTCGGTCATGACGGTCAGTTATCGGCTCTCCATCCGGTCCGTGTTCTGGAATCTCCGGCCATATGGCGGGGGACAAAAGCACCCATTTTACCAACCAACTAGTTCTGCCGGTTTTTATCTCTTGCGAAACAAAATCATAAGAGCGACCCAGAGGCAATGGCACACGAGGTACTTCCGATCGGGTGGCCGTGCAGAGGCGCTGCTGGCCACCGACCAGCATTTGCCCATGTCCTTGGAGCAGTTCTCCGATCAAGTCCTTCCTCTCCCCGGACTCGGACTTCTCGTCGGTCTTGGCAAAGACCCCTAGGCGCCAGTCGTCGCGAAGACGCAGATAGTGGGCGGAATAGATCTTCCCTGCCGCCTCGCTCTGGCCGGTCGTTCCAGTTTCGGGAACGATAGCGATCCCGATCATCGCCTCCGCATCTCCGAAGTCGGCGTCATTGCAGGCTTCATCATCCCGCAGTTCGGTGTTGAGCCCATCGAGGTAACGCTGGTAGGCGGCACCGCTTAGCCAAGCCTTGGCCCGCGTGTCTTTGGAAGGCGGGAGGCCGCTGGCGACCGGGTATTTTAGCGGGATCGGTAGACTCGACCACAACGAGTCGATTCTCAAGGTGGGCATCAGGGATGGCGTCAGCACGTTATCGAGCAAATCATGCGGCATTGGGAAGAACCACTCACCTTGGTCTCCTTGCTTCCGCACCGGGAAGGGGCCTGCCGTGACCAGAGATCCGAACCGACGGTTGTCCTTAGCGCCGCGCTCGGCCTGCACCCGCTGGTCGTGACGATGACCGTTCAGGCCGGAGCGGTGAAGGGCGGCGTGGAAGGCGGCATCGGTAACATTCGGCAGCGGCCACGCTGCACCGTGACCGGCGAGTGAACCTTTTATGGGACGGCCATCCCGGAAAAAAAGGATGTCCGTGGGATGCAGCAGGATGGTGTTGATCGGGTTCGGGTTCATGCGTTGCCTTTCGGCTCGGGGGAATGTTCGGACGCCCTACCGCCGGTTCGATGGGCAAAGGCCACGGTCTGACAGAGTTCGATGATCGACCGGAGGCGCTCCTCGGAGGCGGTACACTTGGCCTCGGTCAGCGCGTCGAGGTAATTGTTCAAAGCCCCAAGGATTTCCGAGTCTAGGACCCGGGCCGCATCCCAATCTTTCGGATAGGCCGGCCCCCGTTGCCTCGACAGACACCGCTCGAGTTCCCTGCGCAGGAGGTCATCCACGGGGAGGTCCGCGACCGGTTGGACCGATCGCCGATCCCGTGCCAAGGGAGTGGATTCAGAAACGAAGGCCTCGAGCAATTCGGCGAATCGGTGAGGAAACTTCGAACTGAGCTGATTGCTGTCGAGGCCGTCTGCCAACGCAACGTACAATGCCAGACCTCCATCCCACTTGGCTCCCCATTCGATGATCTCACCCGAACGCTTCATGAGCGTGACCGCGACAGCGGAACGCCCCATCTTCTTAGCGCGCTTTTCGGCCAACTGAGCGGCTTTGACCACATCCTGAAGCGGAGCCTTAAAGTGGGCGATGGCGATGCCCACCGAAGCGTCAGTGGCCGGCCCGGGAACCAGAAAGGGAATCGGTTGGCCTTGATCATCCTTCCGAGCAGCGTGAAGGAAGCCTGCCGCAGGACTGGAAAACAGCACCCCTTCGGATGGATGGCTGACGGTCCGTCCCTGAAATGCACTCCGCAGTGCCTCAGCGCAGGCCAGTGCCTTGTCCGCCGGCAGCAACGCCAGAACGTCGTCGCCGCCGGCGTAAATCAGGCGGCCCTTGAACGCTTCGACGACCGGTCGGGCACAGTAGAGCGCAAAGTTGCCGAGCGCTTCGCTAAACTGGAGGTGATAGCTCGGGGAGAGTGGGCGAGACTCCGTGAGGAACTTGCCGAACTCCGGTTTCTCAAAGTATGGGCGAGCTCCATCACGCTGAACGCCCCAACCATCGGTGTAGTTTGCCAACTGGGTGCCGAACGCGGGGGACTTCTCGCCACTGATCCAACGGCCGATCTCATCGCCGTCAAACGCGAGGACGGAGAAGTATTTTTCCGAAGCTGGGGCCTCTTCAGCCGTCTCATCATCTTCACAATCCCGCTCAGGTTCATGGGCCGCAACGCCTCGAGTGTTGGGCATGGGAAAATGGCGCGCATCCGTGTTCAGTCCCCATGGTTCAGCCGCCAGATAAGCACGATGCCATATTCGCTTGATGAGGGTGGGAGCGGCCAACCAGTCATTCTTCTTGAACAGGCTTACCCACGGGGATCCAGCCTTCTCCGCGCGCTGAACCCAGATCTGTCCTCCTGCCACGGCTTCCTCACGTCCGGTGAGCGCGTCCTTGTTGCTGAAGGTGCCGACCTGCCATCCGCCCGAGTTGGCCGCATCGAAGGCGCGGGTTTGCCTCACGGCGTCGAGTTCCCAACTGTTGAGCGCCAGAACGACGGACCAACCGAGACCCAGATTGTTGAGCGTGTTCTTTGCGTCATCCGTGTAGAAGCGTCGGTCCCGATGTTCGAAGGGCATCTGACTCTCAGCCATGTTCTTGACAGCCCGCACCCGTTTGCGTGCCTCGACGATGGGCATGTGCTCCGCGAATCCATCAGCCAGAGCAAGCGCTGCCTCTAACGATTTTGGCCATGGAGTTGCCCGCCAAGAGAGAGACAGGAAACGCTTCACTTGGGAGTCGAAGCGTTCCTTGCGTTGGGCGGTAGTGAAGTCGCCCTCGATCTCGGTCAAATTGGCCTGTTCACACTCCCTCCAGACCGCGCTGGCAATCCTTTCCCACTCCGTTTCGATGGCTTTCTTAACCCTTTTGGCAAGTTCATTGGCTCGCGCTGCCGGTACGACAGCCAAGAAGACGTTGGGCAGGTTTGGCGTGAGCAGGTCCTGTTCGGTCCATGCCAAGGAATCCCAAACCGTCTTGGACCCCTTGGCCATGTTAACTTTCGCCCAAATATCATTCCGCCAGTGCAAATCAAAAAGCGGTTGGTCACGCAGGCTAGGAAAAATCACCGAATCGGGTCCGGCCTCTGCGGACAGGGCCTTCAGTCCGGCTGCCATAAGCCAGGAGAGCAGGTAACTTCCGCTCCACAGGTCTCGAATGCTGCGGGCGGCCGCGATGAATTCCTGAACCGGACCGAGCTGGAATCTCAGGAAGGCGGGCATTAGGATTCCGTTGTCGGAGCAACCGCTCAGGGCGGCGACAACTCCCATGTGCGTCCAAATGGAGTGATCGGGAATCCGGGTGTCCGCCGGAAGCAGCGCCATGCGGTAGTCCCGTTCGGTGGCGTGTTTCTGCCACAGGCGCCAATGAGCGAAGAATATGGCCCGAGAGCGCTCATCGTCATTGGCTAACGCCACCAGACAATCTTCTGAAAGAACGGGTTGCACCGAGCCCTCGCCATCGAAGACCAAATTCTCCGACTTGAACTCGGAGTGGAAAGGGATTCTTTGGCCTGACAGCGGGTGGCGAAAGGCATTGCGAATCCCATCAAACCTGCAGGTCAGCCCTGCCGATCGCGACCTTGGGAACGGGAGGCGGTCCGCCCCTGCGCCGGCATGGTCTGCCAGGCGGCTGTATTCGCCCACGGTCTCCCCGGTGAATCCAGCCTGTCGGAACGCGGCGTCGGAGCGCTCCCCGTGGCCCTGAATATCGAGACACTTACTTGGAGGGTCGTGAAGGTAGGCAGCAAGTTTACGTTTCCAGTCAGTCATGGAGCTTGTCGGGGTTTTCGCCAAGAGTCGGTCAGATCACAAGGCATCGTTTCTGTCTTAAATGTCAACTTGGCAATCGGCTTTAAATTAAACCGTCGTAAGTTATTCGTTAGCCGGCCGTTCCGGGGTTTCTCGGATGTCCGTGGACGTCTGAAGTTTGGCCGGTAGAATCATATGGAGCCGACGGATATGGGCTGTGTGATATGGCAGGGAATGCGTTTGAGTGGGCCTGAGACTGGCATGGTAAGTATGCACAGACTGCGCAGACTGACCGGCGAGGGCCTAGTTCGGGATCGGACCGCGTGTTTCGCGGTGGCGGTTGGATCAACTACCTCGGTGCGGGGTACTGCCGTGTTGAAAACCGCAGAATCTTCTTCCCTGACAACTACGACTTCCCTGGCGGCAGGAGAGACTTCTACGGATTCCGTTCTGTTTTGCCCCCAGGTCAACCGTAGATGGAGCAGGTGCAAATCACCGGCAGTGGCTTCGACGTCCGCAGTTCATCCTCCAACCTCGAAGGCCGACGGAACGCTGGGCCTGGAAATCCGAGCCCCGCAGGGCACCACCGGAGCCGTCGAAACCACCAGCGACCTCAGCGCCTGGACCGAAACCCAACGCATCACCGGCCAAGGCGCTGGCTCCCCGGTGAAGGTCACCCTTTTCAGCCTCTTCAGCCTGACCCCAACGTTCAAGGTGTCAGTTCTGGCGCGTGCGAATCAGGTGAGGATCTCTGTCTGTTGCTAGAGTCTGATCCAGCAGTTGTGCAGATTGTCGCGGTTCAAACGCTACAATTTGTGCCCTGAGATTTAGGATGCTGTCTTGGGAATGGTTCGTTGACAACCCGGTGAGTTCATCTCAGTGAGTCGTTGATATCACCTGATAGGGTGCATTAAGGGACCGAGAAAGATTTGCTCGAGGCCGGGATGCCTTTGATCGTAATACGGTGAAATCGAGCAGACTTTCCTTTGGGGGGCGTCTTGGAGTTCGGGCCAGTCATCGAATCTCCAAGGAGTCTCCATGCAGCCCCTTTATCGAGTTAAGCCCTCTGGATCTGGAAAGATGGGTCAAGGCTTGTCGCGACGCGGACCTTTCGAAACCCAAAGTTGGTGAAGCCTCGGAGTCTAAACGGGATCTCAATGCGAGTGGCTGGGTGGGCAAGGCGGCGATCGCCCGGCACTTTGGGGTTTCGGTTCGAACCATCGAGTCTTGGTTGGTCAATGGACTGCCTCACGCGCGGCCAAGTTCACGGATGGTTCGGTTTCGGCTTTCGGACTGTGAGGAGTGGTACAACCAACAATATCGGATGCAGTCGCGACCGTCGGCCTACCGACCGCGGCGGATTCAAACGGTCTGAGGTTGAGGCGAGGCTCGCTTTATCCCACTCGTTGAACCGAGTTGGGGGTGATTTGGAAGTAACGCTTGCCGTCGGCCTCGGTGGCCAAGCCGCGGTAGGCGCTGTTGATGACTTCAGGGCTGTTGCCCGACTCAACGGCCGTGCGTGCGACATCGCCGGTCAGGGCGATTTTGTAGGTGATGCAAGAATGTCGGCCACCATTGGCGACTCGGCGGACGCTAGCCGAGGCACAGGCTTCAGAGACGGTTCGGGTGAGGTGCTCTGGGCTGGTTGGCCAGAGTAGGGCCCCCGGTTCCGCCAAAATAAATCTGGTACTGACCAGCCAATCCTTCAAGTTGGGCTGGATGGGGGTCAGGCGGCGCGATCGGGTTTTGGTGCGATCTCCGCCCAAGGCGATGTGGTTCGAGTCGAAGTTGAAGTCGGATCTCCGGAGGCGACAAATCTCCGAGGTTCGCACGCCAGCGAAAAGCGAGACGGCCATGGCCGAAATTGCAGGCGGGGCAATCACCCTCAAGATGGCCGTCGCGTCCTCGGGATTCCAGAACTGCACGTCTTCGGTGCCTTTGATTTTCTGCCGCTCCAAATCCGCCGCCGGATTCACGGAAATTTTCCCGCGCTTTCGCCAGTACTCGAAGAAGCCGCTGGTGATGGTGGCAAAGTTTCTCTTTGAGACCGCCGATTGCGGGGACCCATCGGTTCGGCTCAAGCGATCGATCCAATGTTGGAGAAGCCCCGTAGTGATCTCGTGGAGTTGCAGTTTGGGATGATCGATGATGAATCGCCCCAACCGCGCTTTCACATCCTGGAGATATCGCTCGGATTGGCCACGTGCTTGCAGGGCGTCGAAGTAATCATCAGCCGCCTTGGCGATCGGGATCTTCTCCATCGTAATCGGGTGCCGCCGAGCATGCTCCACTGCCGCCTCAATAACCCGGTGAGCCCCGACAAGCTTGGCCGATTGGGCAAAAGCCTCCACGGCACCTTCCAGAGAGATGTCGAGGCCTTCGAGGAGTTGGCGGCATTGGATGAGGGAGGCTGCATCTCGGAAATCAATGCCTCCGGCGGCCACGTCTTGGTTGCTAAGATTGACTGCAACTCGGTTGGCTTCAGCGAGTGCGGCCGGGTAGCTATTGAAGCGCTGTCGTCGCCTTTTGCTGGTCAGGTAGTCGACGACGATGAAAGAGGGGTATTGCCGATCCTTGTCAGCGTAGTTCCGATAAATAGTCACCGAGGCGGAGCCTACTTTGACGGTGTGTGGGAATTTTTTAGGGAGGGGCATTCCGTTGCCAACTGTCTCAAAACTGTCCCAAAAATAAAATCACTAAATTTCCTCTTGTCGCTGCAATCCTTCAAAAACTGCAATATTAAGGGAGTTTTTGATGGAGCCGGTGATCGGGATTGAACCGACGACCTACGGTTTACGAAACCGTTGCTCTACCACTGAGCTACACCGGCTAAAACTCAATCTTTACAGGGTGTTTGTGCGTTTTGAATGATTTTTGAGCCATTGACGCCCAACAAAAAACCAACAACTTTCGTCGCACTCACGCCCTCAACATCGCAAACCCTGCCAGTGAAGCCCAAATCTGCCAAGGCAAAGTTGAAGCCCAAGAAACCCAAGACAACCACCATCCGGGAGGACTACCCCAAGGTGCGAATCATCAAGCGTCGCAAAGGTTTCGCCTACCAGGTGGATTGCCGCCGCAAAGGATGGACTGGACCCGCTCAACCCGAATTTCTCACCAAGAAGGAAGCACTGGACAAGGCACGAGAGGTTGCCGCCCTCGCAGAAGACAAGGGCATTGCGGGCGCTGGCAGTTACACCACCCTGCTGGAGAACGGAGAATTGGCGGAGTTTTCCAAGCAACTGCAACCGTTCGG
>SXGR01655860.1_pt1 | contig 18295 bp, 16 predicted proteins | sample 3174711 | NCBI WGS metagenome assembly SXGR01 (sample SAMN11356860, study PRJNA531348) | freshwater metagenome | isolation source: freshwater sample F1-60 | place: China: Fuxian Lake, Yuxi | collected 2017-12-25
ATCACGAGCCGAAGCGAGAGAAACAAAAATGGTCAACTTTTCGTGGTGCGATCGGGAGGATTCGAACCTCCGACCCTCAGCTCCGCAAGCTGATGCTCTATCCAGCTGAGCTACGACCGCAACTGGAAAAGTTGACCATTTTTGTTTCCGAACGAGGCAATGTGATCTGGCCCCGCCAGATCCAGCTGAGCTACGACCGCCTGGTAAAATACTCAAGCTCAGAGTTTATACAGCCTTCGCAGCATGTCCGTCAAGTTCTCTTCAATCCGCTGCAAGTTCTCCAAACAGTACGGAAGAAGAAGCTCACGAACCACATTTGGATCAATGTCCTCTAACGGAACCGTAAGCAGCGGTTGCCAAGGCGAGTGGAATTCAAAGTAGAGATTCTTCACGTGCGGTGGATCGTAGGCAATTGAAAAATCTCGGATGGCCTGGAAGTCATAATACATATCCGAGACGACCACGCCCGTATTAGTAATCACAACTGGCACACGATCAGGTGGAACGAAACTTGATAACAGCGTAATGACCCCAATCATGAGAATAATAACGGCAAAGAGAAAGTTTGCCGTCGCGACCGCGTAAATGATGAGTGCAACGCCAATGATGGCGGCCAGGATGTACCAAAGCCGCGAGCGCTGGTGCATGGGATACTCATCCACTTCCCACTCTAACTGAGGATCCCCAATATTGATTTCTTGCTCTTCTGCCTCCATAGCCCTTCTATTTTATCACGTTCGTCGACTTTATTCATATCTTTCATTCACAAGCCATTATCCTTGATCTTTTCGAATCCATCCAGTATTCTATCCCCGTAATTGTTACGGAGAGGTACCCAAGTGGTTGAAGGGGACGGTTTGCTAAATCGTTAGGGGCGAAAGCCCGCAAGGGTTCGAATCCCTCCCTCTCCGCCAGTAACTTTACAACATTATGTCAGGGAGAGATGGCCGAGTGGTTTATGGCAACGGTCTTGAAAACCGTCGAGGTTAATAGCCTCCGTGAGTTCGAATCTCACTCTCTCCGCCACAGAGACATCGAAGCGTTCGATGTTTTTGTTTTTATCCCCGTCCTTTCGCCAGCGTCCATCCCCACACCGTCTTTGCCCCATGTTCTTTGAGGAGTCGTGCCACAGCGTCAATAGTCGTCCCGCTGGTAAACACATCGTCACACAAAAGCACGTGCTCGGGGATGGTTATCCCTGGCAGGATCGCAAACACATGGTCCATCTCTCCCACCCTCCGCTCCTCGCGGGAGGTCCGAGATTGTGGAACTGTTTTCTCCTCGCGACGAACAAGTTGCTCGACAGGTAATCCAAATATCTCCCCGGCAAGCTCAGCGACGAACTGTGCCTGATCGAATCCTCGAGACCGCAGACGCGACTCATGGAGTGGCACCCATGTTGCCCAGTATGCCGCAAGTGGCGGTTGCATTCGCATCGACGCACGACGCAAACTTTTCACAAAGACGTCCTCAACCGACCGGTCGCTGTGAAACTTCCAGCTCCCGATGAGCTCTCGCATCAGCGCATTCCCATACGGAACAAAATACGTCAGCCCATCAAGATAACGATCTTCTCGACAATCCGCACATGTTCTGGGTGAACCCAGCCGACCACAAAAAGCACAAGACACCTGTGGCGGCACAGGTGTCCATTGGTCGAGGCAGATCGTGCACATGAGTGCACCTTCTGCCCTACACGCCACGCAGAAGCGCGGGAATAATGCCTCTATTGCCAGGTTGCTGAGTCGACTTTCCATGCGTCCCCCTCTTTCACAAACGTTAAAACGATCTCTTGGTACTTCACCATCACATTTTGAGTTGAGCCTATCGCTTCTTCACGCTGCGTCATCACCGTCACCTGCGCGGTCCCCGTTGTTTCATCTTTCTCATCAACCGTAACCGTCACAATACTCGTTGAAATGCCGTAATATCCCTCGGGGATCACACCGGTATCGATGATCTCCTGAAGATCTGCCGCAAACGAGACAGTCGCCAGTGGCAACACATCCTCGAGGTTGGCAAAATTCGCTTCGTTTGAATAGCTTCCGTAACGCGTGACAAACGACTTGGAGAGAGACACGACATCCGCAGAGGTAGTACGTGTTTCGCGTTCTTCTTCAAGCTCCTGCTCTGAAATCGTTGGGCGCGTGGGAATGACTTCTTCTACCTCCTCTGTTGGTGTTGCATCAACGAGCGGCTTGTCTTGTTCGCCTCCCGAAAAGAGGATCCACAATAACCACATCAGCAACAAAAGAATGGCTAAGAAAATGAGCAGCACGATCGTTAGTCGCTTTCTTCGAGACATCATATGGTAAGTGAATCACGAATTTTATCCGCCTCGGCTTTGCCATCTGTTTCGTTTGAAAGAAGCTTTGCTGCCGCCTCTTCCTGGGCTTTCGTAGCCGCGGCAATTTCCTGTGCTTCACGTGCATCTGCTTCGAGATCTATTGGTTCCTCTTGGACGACTGGTTCCTGTGCCTGCTCTTGAGTTTGCGTGGCGGCTCTCGCCTCCTTTCTTTCACGCTCCTGTTCAAGAAGTTGTTGTGGGTTCGTTGTCACAATGCGATCTTCTGTGTAGGAAGCGACAACCTTAATGGCCGCATGCTTGGCTCCGGCAAAGAAGATTCCTTCCCCGACACCCGACTCCAGCAAAAGGTATTTTTCTCCATCGGTCAGGTGGAATGTCGTTTGGATCGCATCCGCCGCTGATGGAGCCTGTTTCAACAAAATCTGCATGGCGGAGTTTGTGACAATCGCCTGACCGTATTGGCTACGCAAAAAGTCATTCACATCCTGCGTAATGGTGGTCACTCCCAGGAAGTACTTTCGTGCACGCTTCACCAACGCAAAAATAAACTTCGCTGAATCCTCATTTTGCATCAACCACCAGGCCTCATCCACAACCAATATACGCTTCTTGCGCTCACTTCGGGTGACGTTCCAGATGTAGTTGATGATGGTATAGATCGCCGTTGGGCGAAGTTCGTCCTCTAAATCCCGAACAGAAAACACGACAAGCTGATTCTTCATCTCCACATTTGTTGGAGAATCCAACAAACCAGAGAATGTTCCGTCCGTATATTTTTGAAGCCGTGCCACCAAATCTCCAGATCCTTCCATGCCCTCAAGTACATCTTCAAAATCGGTCAGGGTCGGAGGCTCCACATCCGCCAAACTCAGAAGATCAGGAGTGATATCTTTTTTGGCATAGGTCTCAATCAAGGCACGATCGAGAAGTGAATCCTCACCGGGAGTAAACCCAAGTTTTCCCCCTTCCCCAATTGGTTGGCCAATCATAATACGCAACAATCCCTTGAGCGTAATGACGGCTGATCGAATAATATCGTCCACCTTCGTCCCCTCCCCGATACCACGCGGAAGATCAAAAGGATTCACCTTGGCATCGGAAGCCAGTGAGACATTAATAAACGTTCCTCCCACCGCATCAGACAAATCCTTGTACTCGTATTCAGGATCAATGACGATCACATCCGTTCCCATCATGAGCGATCGCAAAATCTCGAGCTTAATCGTATAGGATTTTCCCGCACCAGACGTAGCAAAGACGACGGAGTTGGCATTTTGAAGGCTGAACCGATCAAACAAAATGAGCGAGTTGTTGTGACGATTGATTCCGTAGAGAATTCCATTGTCCGATGTCAAATCAGAACTAATAAATGGGAACGAGGCTGCAATCGGACTCGTGTTCATGTTGTAGTTAATCATCAACTCATCATTCCCCAACGGAACGGTGGAGTTAAATCCTTGTTCTGCCTGGTAAAAACCACTCTTCGTGTAGATGAGCTTACTTCCAAATAGGGATTCGACCTCTTCGGTGAACTTATCAAGCTCCTGCTCATTCTTCGCGTAGATCGATATGTAAAACGAAAACTGAAAGAAATGTTCAATTCCTTGCGTGAGCGCGTCGCGTAGAGATTCAATGTCACGCAACGCTGTCTCCGCAATAGGATCACGTGGGGCTCCTTTCTCAGCATCCGCTAAAATTTTTGCTTCAAAAATTCCGACCTTCTTCTGGAGCTGCTTCAAAATGATGTTCGCCTTCAGCGGATAGAAAAACATGCCAACATCAAACGTCTTGTTGAGATTAATGAGAGGTGAGGACCATCCCAATCCGATGTGTCGAGGATACGTAATGATAAAAAGTGTTCGAACATAGAGGCCGGAGAGCATCAAAAACGTTGGCTTCACTTCAAATGAAGCAGGAGCAATAATATCCTTGACAGTCACCACTCCCCGTCGATAGATCCGTTCCTCTTCCAGAACGACTCGCTCCTGGGCGGCCTTCACCACCTCCTCTTTTACTTTCTGAGGTTTTTCAGGTGGAGGAGCTGGCATCGACTGTTTAATTTTACCAATCTCAATCGCCATACCTATTTTTCAGAGACGTGTGATGATTCTTCAAACTGCACCTGACTGATGTCTGCCAACTTCTCCGTATCAAACAGATCCGGGTTGTACACATTGTAGTAAAGCTCAATAAGGCCCTGTGTATCCAACCGCGCAGAAGAAAGCCCCATGCTGTTGAGTTGACCTTGAGTAATCTCGAGGCGACGTGATAGCTGCTCTATGCGATCGACGAGCTGCTTTTTATTGAGTTTCGCGGCCGCTGCGGGAGAAATTGCTTCGCTCAGTCTGGACCAAAAATTTTTCTTCTTATTCGTCAATGGGTCATACGGGACAACCACATAAAACATCTTCTGCATAATCTGACCAAGTTCAACCAATTCCTTCACAAAATTTCGGTACTCTACAATTTGACCCCGCAGGAGATCGTTTTGCATGGTACGTTCCTGCTCAATAAGACGATTCATATATGCATCGATATTCATTCTTCGGGACTGAATGACAATCTGTATTGGATACTCCAAGGAATTCAAAAACGTCATGTATGCCTGAATGATCGCTTCTTGCTCCTCGGCAGACTTCAGGGCAAAGTTGATACTCGAAACTAACAATACCGCGCGAACGGTTCCGTCATTGAGCAGAACCATGTCGTCCCGAATTTCCGCAATGTCCAAAAAGCGTTCGGTGGATGGTCCTGGTTTGGGTTTGGCGAGCTTCTTGGACTGCATACTATTCCTCTGGCTTATAAATTCCTCCCGTATTCACAACAAGCGTCAACTCTTGAAGTCGAGATGATCCCGTAAATCCCTTCCGTGTGAAGTGAAGCAATGGAGGAGGCGGAACGACTTTCATCAATTCTCGAAGTTCAGCATCTGAGTACTCTCGACTCCACACACGTAAACGAGGTTTTTTGAATGTCTGGAGGAGATTGAGAGAAAAATAATGGAATGGAGCCCCGTTAATCCTCACAAACGCCACGATGCCACCCAACGCAATGAGCGGAATTCCGAAGAGAAGAAACTGTGTAAAGGAGAGGAGCCGAAATAAAATGAAATCCATCAAGAAGACAACCATGAGAATAATAAACTGCCTCGCGGTGATGGGGCCGAAAATTTTATCTTCTGCGTCAATAAATTGTGGGACAACGAATTGATCGGGCATACGGCTGGGGTCAGATTCTCTAGAAAAATTTGCTTGGCCCGGTTTTGCCAGCAAGAAATTTTTCTAGAGAATCTGACCCCAATAGTGTATCAAAATCTCAGCTCCGCGTTTAATTTCATGATTGCTTTGAGCTCCTGATCTGTGAGTGTCTCCTCCCCTGCAAGACGTTTTTTGCCAAGAATTTCAGCAACGGATGTTCCTGTTAACACAGCGTCTCGTGTAAGAGTCACGTATTGCTGATTCAGTGGAGAACTACGCCAGGCGGCAATGGCCTCCACTTTCTTTTCATAGCCCTGCTCCTCCAAAGACTCCGCTTTATCTTTTACCTTTGTCGCGGCTTGCATCGAATCCTTAGACAGACGTCTGAAGTCTGTAAGCGTAAGCGATCGTAACTCATCAATGGGGCCAGAGAGACGTTTTTCAAATCGCACTTCCTGCATGCTTGCCGTTGTTTTGGGTCGTGCATCCATTTGCGACTCTCGCGATGCCATAATCGCCTCTTTCACTTTTGATGGATCAATTTTGCCTTCACGACTGAGTTGTTCGTGATGAGCTGAAATGGCCACGCTGGTGCGTGAAACAGCTGGGGCAGCGGGAGCCACATGCTCTGTCGGAACTTTTCCCGTAAGCTCGACGTACCGTTTAGTGAGAAGGGACTCTTCTTTTTTTGCGAGATCAGCTTTGTTTGGAACAGCCCCAAGTTTCTCATCCCTCTTGCGTTGTTCTTCTTGATCCAGATTCCCTTGGAGCGCGAGGACTCGACCCTCGATCATCGAGAGCATGTTTGCCAATCGCCGACCAGAAACTCCAAAACCTCCCTGTTCAACAGCCTTTTCCAACTGTGCACGCGTTTGCTCAGGAGTACGAACGTCTCGGACACGAGACTCTATCAACTTGGCGCAACGCTCCTGTAATGTCGCGTCCTCAAACTTAAACGCCGAATTTTCACAGATTTCCTTCACAATGCCAGGGACGTCGAGGGGTCCCTTGGTTTCAATAATCGGAGCCTTCTCCTTGGCTATGCTTGCGACTTCGGCTTCCTCTTTGGAGAAATCTGGCTCAACCACCGTCGACCGACCCTTCAGTTCAAGGAGAGAGAATGGAAGATCATTCGCAAGCGGGGCAAGCACACCCTCGACGACTGCTTGCACAATCCGTCGCGCGACTTCTGGCTTCACACCGAACTCCTTTGTGATCTCACCGACAAACCCGCTTGGCAACAACTTCCGATTCACCAAACGCATTACATAAAAGCCAAGGAGGGACTCATCCGCGTCGTTGAGCCCCGCCTGCGATAAAATCTCGCTATACGTCTCATACGTCGATTCCTCTTGGAGGATTGAATCGAGTCTCGATTGAGGCGATTTGGTTGTGGTTGTGGTCTCCTGCACCATACATTAGGTGCCTCGTTTAGCTCGTTCTCGTTCAAGACGAGCTTTTGTCTCAAGCAACCTATCTGCTTGAGCTCTGAGATCACGAAGTCGTCTGCTCTTCTCCTTCACCTCTTCGAGTCGGGCCGATCCACCGGCCTTTTCAATAATCCCTTGAAGCTCCGTCTCCAGCGACGTGATGTCCGGGCTATTCTTCATCTCTTCGTTTCCTTCTAATTCAACATTCGCAAAGTTTGCTTCTGCCTCTCTCAGAGCATTCTGCGCCCGCTCAATCTCCCCTGCATCTCCCTTTGCTTGCGCCACAGCAAGATTCTTTCGGCCACGTCGAACTGGTTGATACGCCTGCTTGCGGTCTTGCTTCACTGAATCTTCAATACGCTTTCGAACTTCAGCGATCTGACGCTGTTTATCGGCAACTTGCTTTTCAACTCCTTGAAGGGTCTGTACTTCTGAGTCGAGACTCGAAAGCGCACTCTCAGCAGCAGTTTTTTCAGAATCGATCTGGGCAATACCCGCATCTATTCGTTCGCCACTGGAAAGACCAAAATGTTTGTCCACGTACTCATCCGCACTTTCACCTGCGGCTGGTGCTGGCGGCAATCCAAATCCGACTTTTGCCTCCATTCCCTTGCGAGCCGCATCAAAGGCAACAAGTGAATCAGCTGCAGTGCTATTTCCATCCCTCCCCAATTTATCTGCTGCTGCACGCATACGATCCATGGAACGTGCCATTTTCTGGCGCTCCTGTTCAGTTGTTGCACCGTCTGTGTATCTTGCCTGCATCTGAGCAATAACCGCATTGGCACTGCCTTGATCACCAGCTTGTAAAGCCGATTCAAAGTGACCCTCCATCTGTTCACCAACATCCATTCTCTCAACTTTCGTGCCACGGATCGCCGCTCGCTGTGCGTCCTCCCCATAAAATCCCTCTCGAGCCGCTTCAAGGGCACTCAAAGCACGATCACCCTTCTTGAAGGTTGTTGGAATACGTCCAGCTTTGGCCTGAACCGCGGAATCCTCCCACGCATCAGCGGCGAGGCCTTTGGTATCATCCGCATCCTTCAACAAACCAGCCGAACCCGTGATGTGTGCATACTTCTTCTTGAATCCTTCGAGATCAGCCATCTTTGAAGCGTTCCCTTGTACCGAATCAGCGTAACTTGCACCCTGATTCGCCCAAAGTTTCTTCATGGCGTCTGGATCTCTGGCCAATAATTCCTTCTGTAAACGCCCATCGGACATGACCTCCTCAAAGAGCGCTGCCATTTGTTCCTTCCCGCGCTCTGTTGAAGGTGGGTTGCGCAAGTTGGCCTCAATTCGCTCCTGCTTCCAAGCACGACTTCTATCTTTCATGGCGGTCCTCTCAGAATCAATACCCTCGACCGATCTCGCCTTGGACTCATGAGCAATATCTAACTGTTTACCTCTGAAATACTTCCCTGCAAATGTGTCTCCACCAGCCCACGCAGCTGCCCCTGCCGCACGTCCTCGGATACCCGTGCTTATTTTTGAACCTACGGTCCCCAAACTAATTGGGGATACATATCGCGATGCGGCTGAAAGAGCTCCAGGTGTTTTGGAGGCGACTCTGGCCCCGGCGCGTAATCCAAGGGATCCGGCTTTTATTCCAAGTCCAGCGATGGATTTTTGGAGAGCTCCTGACTTAGCCGCACCAACTGCCTTCCCCACAAAATCTCCACCAAGAGCCGAGCTACAAAATTGGGCGGCTGCCTTAAACCCAGCAAAGAGCATGGCCATCCCAATGAGGAAGCTCAAAAAATTATTGAGCTCAAGAAGGGATGAGGTAAAGTTGGCATTGTTTGAGTCTGCATCCACGCTAAAACCGGAATTTGCGGCAATATTCCCCGCTCCTGCAACCGCTAACGTTAACCATAAGAAAAAGGTGAGGACAGGTCCGATCCCAACCATACACTTAAATTCCTTCCACCAGTCTTCATAGGCATTGGAATCAATAACTCCTTTTGCTCCCTTCATGAACCATGCAAGCGGAGCAATCACGACCAAGACCCATAGCATGATAATGCGAAATAGCAGAATCGCCGTTAAAATAACAAGCGTTGCAAGCACCCAGATCACCAAGACAACCGAAACGACACCTGCTGCAAAGAAATCAAACGAAGTTCCCGCACCACCCCCGCCTTCTTCTTGAATGGAAGTAATGACAGAAGAACTGTTACTGACATTATAAATCTGGTTGAGTCCCAACAGCTGAATAAAGTTACCGGCGGCAATTTCGCGAAGCGCATTGGCAAACGTGAGCATGATCACCTGACCAAAATCGATCATGATCCCACACAATGTTTTTGAAAAGTTCACCACGATCGCCATGATAAGAAGTCGGGGAACCTGTTGCTGCCACTTGAATCGTTCTGCGCCGAAAATCGTCCCAAAAGCGATGATTATCAAAATAACAACAAAGAACATGTTCACGGTGTCGCGCACAATGGCCCATCCAGCTTTCACAACCGGATTTCCAACAAAGTTATTGAACGTCATGATGGGGATCATGGCGTCAATGATAAGCACAATCCATTGTGTGATAGCCGCCGCAATAGAAAAGGCTAGCGAAGCAAACATTTGAAGGATGGAATCTACGGCAAGAATAGAACCTGAGGTTGTGCTCTCTGCCGATGCGAACGGAACATGAAAGAGAAATGAACCGACCAACGCAAAAATTCCAACACGAACTCGCTTGGTTGCGATATTCTTGTGGCGACTCGAAAGCCAATGATTCAGAGCGTAGAGTCGAAGGATGAACTTCAACATAACTCATGAAAGTATAGCACGAAAATGCTTCAGGGACGTGAAAAATGGGGATAAGAAAAACCCTCGACCGTCCGTCGAGAGTGTGCTGGTGAGGCTATCTAGTAGACCGCCCCTTCCGAAATCGAGCTCGTGCTTCCAAACCACAGCAGCGCGCTGCAACCCAGATGCGTATCGCTCTCCAAGCCCGGGCTCCAGGTAACGAGATCGTTCTCGTCCCAGGAGTCACTGTCCAAGGTGATGTCCACTGCGACTCCGTACTCAAGCGAAGCGCTCAAGTAATGACCATAGCAGTACCAGTCGTCGTTGACACCGTCCCCGTCGCTGTCGACGTTGACATTGAGACGCACACCCAGGAGTCCCGAGTAGTCGCCCGTGTCCGACCAGGTAACCTCATCGTCATCGGTGACCCCGGTCGTGGCCAACCAGTAATCGCCCAGGCTCGAGATCGTGAAGATCGGCTGGACAGTGAGGGTGAGGGCGGGGTAGTCGGCGGGGTAGTCAACCTCGATCATGAGCGTACTCACATCGGTGGTTTCCTCCTCTTCAACTTCCTCTTCTTCCTCCACCACCTCTTCCTCCTCGTTCTCCTGCTCGTCTTCTTCCTGTTCGGTTTGGTCCTCCGGGCTCCACTCGTTGTTCCCCGGATCGCCGCCCTCTCCCAGACCATCGCTGAGCTCGAGCCCGCCACCGCAGGTGGTGACTGCTTCAATGTCCAAGCACATCAGATCCGTGACGCAGTTTCCAGCCAGGTGCAGTTCGCCCACCACCCCATCATCCACGGTCAGAATTTCGCGTGGATAGTGATTCATGAGCAAGTAGACGTCCCAGGTCTTGACCGGAAGTGCGAAGCCCTCGGAGATGATGTAGACGTCCGAGGCGTCCGACTCCTTCACAATCGTACCGTCACGCATTCCGACATAATCGGAAGCCGGCGGCCAGTTGGTCATGTACGAGCTGGTGTCCCCGTGGGTATCCGGATAGTTGTCCAGACCGTAGTCCAGACCCCATGAGACCATGACATGCTCCCAACCCGTGCCGCGCACGGGTGCCCGGTAGCGACCGGGATCGCTTTGGGCACCCACGATGAGCCACAGCTCTTCCTGGACGTCGAACGCGGCGTCGATGAACGTCTCGCCAACGATGTCCATGCCCTCGCCATAGCAGTCCAGTTCGGACTGGGAGACAAGCGTGACATCATCGAAGTTGTACTCGAGTCCCAGGAATGTCTCCTCGTTCTCAATCCAACGCGTCTGCCCGTCCTCGAGCACGTAGACCCGTACGTTGTCAGGCGTCTTCACCAGCGTCCCATCCGGATGCCACAGGTTGATGGCAAGGTCGGACTCATACGTGTCGCCGTCCTGTGGATCTCCCTGACTACGGATGCCGCAGGAGAAATCCTCTGCGGCGATCGTGGTCATTCCGGCGCTCAGGCTCTGGTTGGCCGTACGGTAGTCGACGGGAATGGACGTGCCATTGTCCGCTGTCTCCCCCGCATCCCCTTCGTGCAGGCCGATGTGAACGTGATCGCCCGTGCAGTCACCCGTGCAGCCCTCGTAGCCCAACAGGCTGCCGACGGCCACCTCATCCCCGTCACTCACGAACACGTTGGCGAGGTGCGCAATGACGACGTAGATGTTGTCGCCCAGGTCGATGTTCACGTGGTAACCGAAGCCTGAAGTGGCAGACTCCATGTGAACCCGGGCGACACCGGAAGTCGGAGCGAAGATCTCCTCATCCGTGTCGTTGCTGGTATCCAGATCCAAATCGTAGTAGGTAGACGTGCCGTTGTGGCTGTGAATACCTCCCACTCCCTGCGTACACATCTTCTCTACACCGGACTCAAACGGAAGTTCGAGTACGAGACCGGCCCCACCCTGATTGACGGAGCCGGGCCCATCGTAGGCTGGAAACATGCCAGCACTGCAGCCGGTGAGGCAAAGGAGGATGATCGTGATGAATGAATGGAACGAACGCATGACAGCTCCCTGAGCGGATTGTTCACGGGTTGGTGCCGGACTGGTCAACCTTCCCGGGCGACGCGCCAGATCTTGCGCGGCGGCCCGTGTAGGTTCACCCTTGTCCCTGCTCCTGCCCCCTCTCAGGAACGTGTCTGGAACGGATCGTTGTCTCCAGCGACCCCGTCGTGGTGTTTAACAAACGGCTTCTGGTACGGGTGTTCGTTTAGACCCTCGAGAGAGTGATTGGATGTCGATCTATATTCACAACATCAAAAAACCGTTCGACAGTCAAACGGTTTTTAGCTAAAATTAGTAATTTTTCTGTTCAGTCTCCTATGACAGTCCGCGTGGAGTTAACAATGCTTTAATTCACACACCTGAAAAAAGATGTTCATCGTCGACGACAAGATGACAATGTGAATAAGCACCTCATGCTTCACGTTTCACGATACGATCCTTCCCAACATAGGCAATCAATACTTCTGGAACGAGAATGGAACCGTCCGCTTGCTGATAATTTTCCATGATCGCAACAATCACTCGACCAATCGCAAACGCGGTCCCATTGAGCGCATGAGCGAGAACGTTTTTCCCTTCACGTTTCACTCGTGTGTTGAGACGACGTGTTTGGAAATCCGTGGTGTTAGAGGTTGAACTTGTTTCGCGATAGGTCTTCTGCGAAGGAATCCATGTTTCGATATCATAGGTACGTGCACTCGGAGCTCCCGTATCTCCACTACATAGCTTTAAGACACGGTGAGGAAGCTTGAGTCCCTGCATCAGTCGCTCTTGAATAGAGAGCAGAAGGTTGTGCTCCTTATCGGAGTGCTCTGGTGTTGTGAAGCTAAACATCTCAACCTTATCAAACTGATGCACGCGGATCATCCCCCGTGTGTCCTTTCCATATGAGCCTGCTTCACGCCGGTAACAGGGAGAAAATCCGAGATATCGCAAAGGGGCTTTTTCTCCATCGATAATCTCGCCCATAAGCATGGGACCGATGGACTGCTCGCTTGTTCCAATCAAAACAAGATCATCATTTTTGAGATGGTAGATCTCTTCTTCTCCCCCATGCTCAAGATATCCCATCGCTGCCATGGCGGCAGTCGAAATCATGTGAGGTGGCATGACGGGAACAAAACCCTCTTTCATCGTTTCCTGTAAGGCATATTGAACAAGGGCAAACTCGAGCAAAACGGCATCCCCCTTAAGGTAAGCAAATCGTGCGCCGGAAACGTTCGCGGCCCGATCCATGTCGATGATATCCAGGGAAACACCCAAATCGAGATGATCTTTTGGTTCGAAATCAAATGCCGTCGGCTCACCAAACGTGCGGACTAGCTCGTTGCCGGTTTCATCCTTCCCGACCGGAACATCCTCTCGCAGAATATTGGGATAGCGCTTTAGTTCTGTTGCGAGTTCGCCCTCAATCAGAGAAAGTTCAGCTTCTTTCTCTTTCACCTGCTCCTTAATGCCCTTCCCTTCTTCGACAAGGGCTGTGCGCTCATCAGGAGAGGTCACGGTAGGAATCCTAGCGGCAATTTCATTACCGCGGGCGCGCAGGGTTTGGATAGTCTCAATGAGAGCCACACGTTTCTCATGAAGCGCGATGGCCACCTGTGGATCAATGGATTTCCCCCGGTTTTGATTGTTTTGTGCCACGCGATCTGGCTCCTCTAACAGACGTTTGATATCGATCATACGTCGACCATCATGCCTTATTTCAATAAAAAGAAAAAGACCCTCATCGAGGATCTTTTTCTTTGATTAGAATCCAGATTCTCCTGCTTCCATCCCTCCCAAAAGTTCACTTATCTCATCAGCCAAGTCTTCAAGCTCAGCGGTTGAGGCGGAAGAAGCACTTGCGTCAGAGGAGTCATCAACGTCTGTTTTGACCTCAGCGGTTGTCGAGGGATCTTCATCGATCTGTTCCACTTCCGTTTGTTCCTCTTGTTCGACAGGATTAGATGTATCCTCTTGCTCTATCTCTATCTGTGCTTGTGTGGTGGTACCTGTCTCAGGCTCTGTTTGTGTCTGAGCGGTACAACCAGCACCAAGCAAGATTAAGATGAGGAATGATTGGAGGAAAAGAAACGTGGGCTGACGGAAGCGCATAGGAGAAAATTAGGATGATGTTTCAGAACTGTTGAGGGATGCAATGGCTTCCAAGAGTTCACCAACGTGGGCTTTAATAGACAGTCGAATCTCTTTAATGACATCGACATTTTCTTTTAGAGCTTTGTGGAGACTCTTTGCGGTCTCGACAAGACTATCATGCTCCTCAGCGGTGAAAGTTTCGCAATCTACTTGGGCCATGGTGGTCAGATGGTCTTGGACTGCTTGGTGATCAGAACTGAGATCAGCGAGAGTAGATTCAAGGTTGGCCAAATCAGTCACTAAAGCGGATGTGTCCAGACCAAGCTCATTGCCTTTGGCGATCACTTCCTCGAGCTTTGTGATCGACGCGTTCATGCGATCGACATTGTCTTGATGACGAGTGCTGGTGTGTGCCAAACGCTCCGTAGCCTTGGTAACCATGGACTCACATCGAGCCGAGATATCAAATGTACCTGTAGGAGCCTCCACTTGAGCGAATACAGCTGTTGTTGGGGCAAGGAAAGCGCCCAAAACCGCCAATACAAGGAATTTTTTCATAGGAAAAATATAGGTAAAAGAATTATACCAAAATATACCCCCTTGTTCAAGAAGGGTAACAACGTAAAGAAAAAGACGAGGGTAAACCTCGTCCGTGTAGAGTACGATCCTGGCTCAATAGAGGCCGGTGCACATCTTGAATCGATCGTCGCAAGTAAGGATGGTCAACCCTGGCGTGACCGTCAGCGTCCCAATTTGGGGCACTTCCCGGCCGGGCATATCCACACTCACTGCATACGTCCCCAGAGGAATGTCGCGCGAGCCACCGGTGATTGTAAACGTCCCTCCATCACCTATGAGTGTGACCTTGGCTGTCGTGTCTGTCTTGAGGATCAAGCGAACCTGCCCCCTCTCCTCTATCCTGATCGTCGCCTCGGGAGGAGGCTCCACCACCTTGGGTGTGGGGTTGGGTTTCACGACTGCGGTCGGAACCCGGGTCGGTGTGGGATTCTCAACGGTCGATGTGACCGCGAGTGCCGACGGGGTATCCGTCGGCTCCGCGGGCTTGGCCGGTTCGACCGAGATGGCCGATTTAACATCGACAGGCGCGGGGCGTGTGGCGAACCAGACACCCGCACTGATGAGCAGGCCGAGCAGAACCGTAGTGATCGGTGCAACGACGCGCCACATAAAGCGGCGCTTGGCCGCCTGGCGAATAGCCGTGAGCTCGGGAGCTTCGCCGTCCCAATCCTCCTCAGAGGTATGGACAGGGTTGACCTCACTTTGGAGGATACTGCCAGTAAATGGCCAGGATTGCCGAGCTTCATGGCCTTCCCGAGCCTGAGTGGGGGTGGGAGTCAGGGTGGCCCCCACGCGCACAATCTGCGGATCGGGAGCGTCAAGGAGCAGGTTGGCATCCACATACTCCATCGACGGAGCACTCCCCAGAGCCGGCGTCGCTTCTGGATCCTTGGGCAGATCATTGAGGCAGTTCGCGAGCTCGTCGGCCATGGCCTCCGTGGTCGGGAACCGATTGTCACGTTCCTTTGCAGTGGCCGTGAGGATGACCCTTTGGAGCGCGTCAGAAACGCCGTCAAGCCGTTCTGGATGATCCTCGATCTGGCGAAAGAAGGCTTCCTGACCGAGGTTTCCACACGTGAGCATCACGTAGAGCGTCACACCCACGGCATGGACGTCACTTCTGGCGTCGACCAGACTGTGTTCACCGGAGAGTTGTTCGGGTGCCATGTAGGCGAAGGTTCCCATGGTCGCACCCTCGCGGGTCATTGACCTGGTCCCCTCCTCCACACGAGCGATCCCGAAGTCGGTAATCTTGGGGGTCCCATTACTATCAAATAGGACGTTCTGGGGCTTGATGTCGCGGTGGACAACCCCAACCCCGTGTGCGGCCTGCAATCCCCGAAGGATCGCAATGGCCACTCGGACTGCCTGCTTGGGTGGCATGACGCCATAGGCGTTCAGATGATCCTCGAGGGTTCCGCCTTCAAGGAGATCCATCACGATGTAGGGCGACCCATCGGGGAGCTCACCCAAATCATGGACCTTCACCACGTTGGGATGGTTCAGGGAGTGCATGATGCGCGCCTCAGTGTCGAAACGCGTACGAATGATCCTGGACCGCAGGAGTCCAACATGGACGAGCTTGAGAGCACGAAGACCGAATACACGGTGTCGCACTTTCAAGACGTACCCAGCCGATCCCATGCCGAGAATCTTCTCGACCGTGTAGACCGTGAGAGGTGCCAGGAGAGCCCGCACCTCATCGAGAGCCTGTTGTTCCATCTCTGTCATGGCGTGGCAGCCTCCGGAGTGGTGAGGGTTGGTTTGCCCGGCAGATGGCCGGGCTTGTGGTCCGGGCCGAACTTCACATGGAAGCCGATCCCAAAGCCAGTGAACACGAGCGCAGTGCCGCCCGTGATGAGCGACGCGGTACCCAAACTGTTGGCCCGAGAGGCGAAGCCTTGCAGGTCCACATCGGCCGTCGAAGGGTCTTGGTAATGAGCCTTCTCGCTCATGGCGATTCCGTAGAGGAGACCACTTGCGATGGCCGTGACACCAGCCCCGATGTACCAGGGTCGCGGGTCTTGGAGAACTGGCTTACGCTGGAGTGACTCCAGATCGATGCCGATGTCCTTCGCGGTCAGCCCGAAGGCGTTGCCACTCCAGTTGGGAGTTGCTTCTCCTGGCTGGACATATCGTGTCTCGCGCAGGGTCTCGACCCCGTCTTCCACGGAGAAGACCTGGATGATCACGGGAGTGAGTGAGTAGCGCGCGGCATTGCGCACGCCGCCCACAAGGACATACCCGTCCGGAGGAGGGTAAATCTTCTCACCCTCGCCGTCCCCCAACGTCTGGGCTTCCTTGTAAAGCGCGAGGAGCGGATGCCCATCGGCTGCCACGTTGGTCGGGAAGGTATAGCCGGGTTGCAAGAGGAGGCTCGCGTGGAGCTCCTGCTTGGCCCGGATGTAGTCCTCGGCGATGAACGCCTCCATCGCCATGAGGCGGTGAAAGGCCGCGGCATCCTCCTTGGTCAGGGGTTCGACAACGCAGGGCATGATCTGGGTGCGCGCGACGCTGGCTTGCGTAAGCAGGGTCTCGGCGTCCAGAGCCGCGAAGGCGACCTCGGCCTTCCGCCCCGCGTTGCCGAGCTCAAAGACATGAGTCGGGGTCTCACAGGCAGCGCGGGCCACCTGAGGAATGGTCAGGGCGATCACGAGCAGAGCGGTCGACCAGAACTTCATAAGGTCCTCCTGTGGTGTGATGGATGCGGAAATCAAAAGAACGACGGCTTTTTTTAGCACTCTTCCGTGCTCCCGTCAATGTTAGCATTCTTTAAAAACTATCCACACCTTACCCACGACTTTTGTCAAAAATGGCTGATTTCTCTCTATTTTAAAGGAAAGTGACTTGACAAAGTCACAGAAACAAGGCCAAATGAGAATAGTCCTTGATCCATGTGGATCTTGGCAAAACCAACCCGCTCCCGCGCCAAGAACGCGGAACGGGGCAACATGAGGTGACATCATGACCAGGCTCTTCCTGGCTTCCCTCCTGCCCCTCGCCTTCGGGCTTGGGTGCGGGCCCTCCAGCGACTGCATCGGCGACGAGTGCGTCGGTGTGAACACCGACTGCATCGGCGAGTGCAGCAACACCGACACCGATCCCGGGACCAACGACTTCGCGGCGACGCTGCGGTCCGTGGCCCCCTACGGGTGGGTGGGTGATCACTTCATCGAGCCGGTCGACGAGGATTGGGGCATCGCCTGTTCCGGCGTCAACGAGTGCGACAAGCCTGTCGACCAGTACGGGAACTACTACGTTTCCCTCCAGGGGGAGACGTGGATGTGTACCAACCAGGTGCAGCTCGTCGAGGACCGCGATGCCAACAGCGTCGTGGACCTCGAGGCCGACCTGACCGGCGACGGCATCTGCGGTCTCACCCCCGAGGGTGAGTACAGCGGACTCGATGTCCGTACGGACGTCGGTGACCAGATCTGGATCCACATCGAATCGTGGATGGCGATCGTCACCGGCGACACATTCTTCTACGGGGATGATGAGTACCTCCTCGAAGGAGACATCGCTGAGGATCTGTCCTCGATCACCTACTTCCTCGAAGTCGGTGCCTCGACGGACGGTGGAACGATCACGCTGGAGGACTAGCTCCTCCACTGCCCGTCTCCGGACGTCACGCGCGACTCTACCAAGGGTCGCTATTCTTTTTGCGTGGATGTCAGGGGCTGCCTATCGTTTGTCATCCCGAGGAGTGAAACGACGAGGGATCTCCTGATGGTTAGGAGATCCCTCACTTCGTTCGGGATGACAATTATGCGCTAAGATGAGAAAAATTTATTCAGCCAGGATGTAAATCGCTCCATCGTAATTTATCCATGGATTAACTGTATCACTACTACCAAAGTCCTCACAACTTGATGACCCTCCCTCCGACGGACAGTTCTCAATATTACACTCGTCTTGATCGTCTCCCGTCTCATAATCAGTCACTCCCGTATAACA
>SXGR01004928.1_pt1 | contig 18282 bp, 14 predicted proteins | sample 3174711 | NCBI WGS metagenome assembly SXGR01 (sample SAMN11356860, study PRJNA531348) | freshwater metagenome | isolation source: freshwater sample F1-60 | place: China: Fuxian Lake, Yuxi | collected 2017-12-25
CGAGTTCCGCTGCGCCGAGTTCCGCTGCGCCGAGTTCCGCTGCGCCGAGTTCCGCTGCGCCGAGTTCCGCTGCGCCGAGTTCCGCTGCGCCGAGTTCCGCTGCGCCGAGTTCCGCTGCCGCCTCGGCCGCACCGGTGATCTATGTGCAGCCCGCAATTGTTTCCAGCCGTACTTCAAATGCCCTCATAGCAAGTACCTACGTATCCGAATCGACCATGTTTATGCTAGAACGGCAAAGTGAGCCAAAGGAAGACTTTCACAAGAAAGCCAAGAAGCAGCGTCAGATACTCGCGCACAAGAGGCTAAAGGTGCCTGCGGGCGTACCGATGGGTGGGGCCGCCTCGACCGCATCTGCATCGGCGAGTGCCTCGCCTTCGAGCGGGTCCGCTCTGGCCACGGCCACCCCGTCATCCTCGGCCTCGGCTTTGAGTTCCGCATCTGCATCATCCTTGGACTTATCCAACCCAACCGCGGCCTGCCAAAACTGCACGTCGGTGACCGCCTTGCCCCAAGGATCGACGCGTTTTGAGGTGGCCGGAGTCAAAGCCGGTGTCTTGGCGTGCTACCGCATAGTGGCGCTGAGCGGGAACTACACCTCGCTTTATAGCGGTGCGGCTTGTGTGCAGGTGCCCACTATCGAGCAGGCCGCAGCGGCCGACAACGCCGCCGCCGCAAGTGCAGCAGCAGCCTCGCCCTCGCCAACGGTAATTCCAGCCTGCGCTCCGGTTAAATTCAAGGTAACCGAGATGGGGCCGACTGCGATTGGCATCACTTGGCAGGCGCCGAAGAAGTTACCAAAGGGTGCAGCAGATGATTACTGTGATCTGACCATGGCGGTAACAGGATGGGATATTCAGCATCAGATCCTGACCGGTTGGTCATCGATCTCGCCAGCACCACAGGTGAATGACACCGCCGTCCAACTCAGTGGGTTGACTCCAGCCACGGAGTATTGCTTCCGGATGAATAGTGTCTCGGCTACCGGTCCGTCGCTCTTTAGCGCTGAGGTCTGTGCCACGACGGCTGATGAGGTGGTGGCATCACCATCCGCATCACCCACGGCCTCGGGCAGCGCCTCAGCTGCGTCGGGTGCTACTCCCGCCGACAGCGCGGCACCGGTGCCAAGTAGCTCATAACGTCTGCGGCCGTCGAGCCGTCACGATTTCGGGGTCTTTGTTGCCGATGGGCTCGATTTAACACTGGGTGTCGTGCTCGGTTCCGCACTGGGTGTCGCACTGGGTGTCGCACTGGGTGTCGCACTGGGTGTCGCACTGGGGGCCGTTCCTGGGGCCGCACATGGGATTGCCGTTGCACTGGGTGAACTTGAGGGCGAAGCCGTGGATAGGCTGGCTCCGGATGGTGCTGGTGCACCCGATGCGGTGGGACTTGGTGCCGCGGCAGAACTGCTCGGGGTGCGCTCAAAGTCAATCGGGTTGAGGATTGAGACCGTGCTTGCGTTCGGGCGCTGCAGGAAATTTAGTGAACTAATTGCCACGGAACCGAAGTTCGGATCGGGTGCTATTACATATCTAGATTGGTACACCGAGTCAATTGAGATGGTAACGCTGGTTGCATAGGTGGTGTTGAAGTTACCGGTCTGCGTGTACAGGCTGTTGCTGGTGGGTGCTTGAAGTACGGCAGTCTCAATTGACCCTCCCGGTGAGAATGTCATTGTCAAGTTTTTTGGTTGCGCGAGAGCCTGCACATCCAGGTCGCCACCTTGCGTCCCCGGGGCCACCACGATTCGATCCACGGCAAAACATTGTGTGAAAGTGACCGTAAGAGTGGTGCCAACACCAAGCCCATCCATTTCAGCACTGGCCCAGAAATCAACCGAGTTCGCTTGATTGAGGCTACTTGCCGTGGTGCCGGGCAGTGATGAACTTGCGACGATACTTGCGACTGTGGTCTCCTCGCCAATTCTTGGAAAGATGAATTCGCTGATACTCTGAGTGGCTTCCTTGAACCAGGTTCTCGTCGCGGTAGCCATTGGCCCCCAGAAGAAGAACCAGATGAGAAGTACGACAAGGGCGAGCACTACATAGAGCCAGTAACTCTTTCGCCAAGCCTGTCGATTAGGAGAGCGGTGATTTGCCTTGGACTTAGTGTTCCCCGTTGATTCAGCGATAGTTGGCGGGGCGGGAGCCAATCGGTAGGTTGATAGGTAACTACCGCACCATTCGCAGTAGGCATGCTCAATGGGATTCTCATGCCCACAGTGGGCGCATTTAACGGATATGCCTTGGACCTGTGACTCGGTATTGATCGAGCGCCGAGTGCGTTGCAGTCTTGCCTGTTCGGCTTGCGGGAGTTCCGCTACTACGTCGATCATGGGACGGGCAGCGACAACGTCAACCACCGTCTCCTCCATGACCGAATCGTCGCCAGTGGGAGGTGCATCAGCGGTGCTCTGTGGGTCAAGATCATTAGCGGCAGCCGCCGCTACGAGGGCCGGGTCGACAGCCTTTAGGGCTTTGGGCCGGCGCCAAAATGCCCACCACGGTATCGGCTTTTGGTCAACCGGCTCCAAGTCCGCGCCAAGTTCCCCCGCATCATGGTGGCCAAAGTGCAGACCATGGAAGTGATGGTGCGGCTCCTCCGGTAGTTCCTCGTCAGCGCCAGCTGCCTCGTCAGCATCAGGGTGCTTCGGCTCAGGCGCTGGCGGTGGTTCATCGGCTGGCTCCGCAGGTATTACGACCGGTGGCTTCGGCTCCGGAACCGTTGAGGTGACCTGGGTCGGGGTCCACGGGGGGGCGCCCATGAACTCAAGATAGGCACCGCAGGTCGGGCAGTACGGGTTCCAGGTCGTTTCCGTGCCGCAACGCTTACAGGTGATATTCGGGTCGCCGGCCGGTGTGTCAGCCGGTGTGTCAGCCGGTGTGTCGGCCGGTGTGTCGGCCGGTGTGTCGGCCGGTGTGTCGGCCGGTGTGTCGGGTTCCACGGCAGGCGGAGAATTCTCGCCACCCTCAACTGGAAGGGGCGAATCGTTCATGATGAAATCACAACATTTAGCTGCACATGAGCCGGCGCGAAGTCCAAAATGAGCTGAATCATGCTCTCAGTGGTGTTTGGGCTGTCGGGAAGCGGCGTTATGGTGACCGTAGCCGTCATCGGCGGCGTGTCAGGCCAAGTCGCCGGATCGGTCGCGGTCGTGCTCACCGTGATCCCACCGCTCTCCTCCAGCACGATATCTTGAAGATCAAATGGGAAGAAGCGCGCCTGCAGGGAGGACGGGGTGCCGCGCCACTCTGACGCTGCCACGGCGGTGGCGATCTCATGCCTAAGCCCCGGCACCGAATTCTCGTTTCCGGTGTGCGAGGTCACCCAAGTGGACAAATACCGTAAGAAATCCTCTGGGGCTATCTGCGGATCAAAATATGAGTCGAGGCAGTCGAGCGTACTGATTATCGGAGCGAGTAGTTCGTCGAAGGCAGGCAGCATTCGTTGAATGAAATGGTCCTGGGCCAGCATCGGAGGCACGGCTTGGATAAGGGGAAACGGGCTTTGCAGATTTTGGACACAGCCACGCTGGCCCGTGGGAACTAGGTCTGTTCCCATATGCTGCATGATGCTTCCTGCCGGTGTTGTCATTCGATAACCTCGATCTGGTTATCCATGTTGAACAGCAACTGGAGTGATTCCGGTTGAATGCGATCGCCAGGTTCACCTCGGTCACCGGTAACTGGATCAACCGCAACCAGTCGAATCAGATCCGTGTAAGCCACCCCCGGCACATTTTGCAAGATCCCGTAGATATCGCCGACCACAAGTGCTCTTCCAAAAGGCCAACCCGAACCGTTATAGCCACCGATAACTGGATGCAGGAAGCGCGTAATCGCACTATTGACATCGGCGGTGACACGCGCCGCCGCCAACTTATCCTTGGTGGCCAATCTGACCATGACCGAAACGCCCAAGTATTTGGGTGGCTCGATCCGCACGGTTGCTCCGATGAGGCGGCGCAGGTCCAAGAATTCCTTCAGTTCGTTTAGCATTTCGATCGGGGGTTGCAACACCTCGAATGAAAATACTCCATCAGGAACCTGTGGAACCACCAGAACGAGGATTGTTCCGGGCTTGCCCAGCTCCGAGGCGTCGATGCATTTGGTGCGGACGATACCGGGGCTTGCCGCCCGAACAAGCTGTTCGAAATCTAAGGCTGTTACGGCTCGATTGCGCGAACGCACCGTCAGCGCGGCTCTTTCTTTGAGACTTTCGATTGATTCTGGGTCGACTCCGCCGGCTGCGGCCTCGATACTCTCGACTTTGGATACCGAAGAAATATTTGTTCGCATGACCGAGATGGCACCCCGCTCTACGTTGCCCAAGGCGCCACCACCGACCAAGTACTTTGGGACTCGCACGGTGCTGCCGCTCATCGGGGTAGCGCCGTAGTAGCGCGGGCTGCCGTCAGCGTTTCGAATCATCGGCCCGAATCTCAACTGCCCCTTTATGTCATCAACGGAAAAAACTAGATCAGTTGGGCCAACCTCCGCAAAGGTGTCCACGCGGTTCCAGACGGTCCAACCATCGGGGGTGCTTACCTCGATGGTCAGTCGCTCCTGTCCGGCGACGAGTGGGAATCGATTGAGTTGCAGGATCTCACCAGGAGTGCCTGATGCCGTCCCGACAATTTCGTTTGTGATCGGCGTGCACTGCGCCACCGAAGTTATGCCACCGACCGTTGCAAGGTCGATACTTTTGATTTGGGGTGAGGACGTGTAGTGCGGCTGGTCGTCTACAGTGTCGGTGACCCGCACCCGCAACCACCCCGCGGAGATCCCCGAATATGATGAAAGCGCATGTTGTTCTAGGTAGACCTCAATCGTGCCGCGTTGGTTCAATCCACCCGTGGTATCCAGCAGGGTCTTGATCTGCCGCCATTGCTGGCCATCCCAGCCCTCGGCGATCAATGGTGGCCTTAGTGGATCAACGCCGATACCTTCGATACGGCAGTCAACTGAAAGTCGGACTATGCAATTAGGTGCTGCTCGGGTCAAGCCCAGATACACTGCGTCGCCAACTTGTGGCACCTCAGAGAAGCAGGCAAATTCAGAGTGCTCAGCGAGGCTTTCGCCTTGGGAGACAGCCTCTTTGCCTACAGCCTGAGTCAAAACCGCCTGAAGTGAGACGGTCACTAGGTCGAGGTCTGCTTGAGTAGAAAAGTTTATTGGCGGCTCTTGCCCGCGACGCGCTGTCGACACTAGGGTACCGGCCGGGATGAGCACATTGGTGGTTTTCGGCACCGCCAGCAAAAACTTCACGGGAGCGATGGCGGCCGATGGCGGCCGGAGTTGTTCGCCCAGTAAGTCCAGAAACTTAATGTAGTTGAGGTCCGGCACTCGGTTTAGTCGATAGATCAGTTGATCGACCATGTAAGCGAAGGATTCAATCAAAGTCACGCCAGGGTCCGCCACATTGTTATCTGTCCATTCGGGACACCTCAACTGGACGAGGCGCTTAGCCTCATCTACCAGATCCTGAAAGGATCGATCATCAAGGTTGGGTGCCGGAAGGCTCATTGGTCTTCCTCCCTAGGGATCACATAGAACGGGACTAGAAGGTTTCGTGGGTTGTAATCGCGTTTGACTCGGTAGGTCACAGAGATGTTAATTATCGAAGGATCTTCCCCGTATTGGGCGGTGACCTCAATTATGTCAGCCCTAGTCTCCCAGCGGCGCAGCGATGCCGTCACCTGCACCTGAACCTGTCCGAGGAGCTCGAGGGAAGTGGAATCAAAGATTAGGTCATGTATGCCACAGCCAAATTCCGGACGCATGGGGCGTTCGCCGTAGGCGGTCCCCATGATTAATCGAATTGAGCGGTCAATGTTCTCGGTGCCGCCGACCATGCGAATGCCACCTTGAGAGTCAACACCCATCGGAAAGGCAAACCCGCTACCCACAAAATCCTGCTTTGACATCTGCCTCACGCGCCCAGACTCACAACGCCGCCGGCGATATTGATCTCGCCAGCGGTAAGAGTAATGACATCCGCTTCGATGGATACCGAACCCTCTGAGGCGAGATTAATCGCGCTACCGCTCAAGGACACAACTGCGTCTGTCGATATCTCGATGGCCCCCTCGGCGCTGATTGAGACATCAGCCCCGTTTATGGCCACCGCCCCCTCGCCGCTCAGGGTAACCTCACTGGAATTAATCAACACTGCGCCCTCTGAGTTGATGGTGATTTCTGCTGCACTATTTACAGTGATCGGCTGACCTTCAATAGTTGAAATGCTTATTCCTGTTTCGGGAGACAGTCGTACCATGCAACTGGCCCCGAAGGTAGTTTGAATCGTCAAGCTTGATGCCTCAGGATTGTCGTTGAAGATAAGTTGGTGGCCATCACGTGAGGTGAACGCACGCATCATCGGAGTGCCGATTACGAGTTCGGCCGCAGGTATGGCACCGAAGCGATCGGCGCTATACAGCCCTCCCAAGACGTAGGGCGAGTCGAGTTGACCGTTTTCGAATGCGACGAGGACCTCATCGGTTGGCTCAGGCAAGATCTGCATTCCCAGACCTTCGCCAGCACCGGCCTGCACGACACGCGCCCAGTTGCTGATGAAGGTCTCAGAGAGCCAAGGAAAGCTCAGGAGGACCCGGCCGAGAAACTCCGGGTCTTCGCTATCGATGACGATCGCCGGGTAGACCCCGGTGAGCTTGAACGAGGATTCGGCCGCCCCCTGCAAACCCATCAGGGTGCGGTCTTCGTAGCCAGCGCAGGTTATTGAGGTGCGGTATCCGAAACTACTGGGTTCGTAAGTGTGCACCACCGCAGTGACGGTGTATTCGCCCGTGAGAATTCCGGCTTTACCGATGCTGATAGCGGTGTTCGGCATTAGGAACGGGTTGCCTTGTACGGTCGCTTCGATATTAGAGTACGAGCCGGCAAGGCGAAACCCGAGGCCCACCGAGGCCGCCTCGGTAGCCGCCTCGTTCTCGGCAAGTCGCTCAAGGGTGACCATCTGAGCCGTTGGCCCGCCGAGTTCGGCCGCCAATTCGACAGGGAGCATCACGTTTAAGGCGGCATCGCTTAGTGTCGGGCCTTCACCGATAGCGGGTATTGCCAGTGACTGGTCCCATCCTCGGGTGGACGCAGTCGCTGTAATTCCAGAACCTGACACGGTGGCGCGTAGTGAGATGAGGCCGTCATCGCCGATCACTATGGCTCGCGGTGTGAGCTCGACCCCGACGGGGGGCGGTGCCGTCTCGGCGGGTGTCATCAAGCCCCAAAACAAAGTTGGCAGACCTACCACTGGATCAAGTGAGATGTAGGTGACATAGCCAACCTCACGAGCGAGGCGGACGATGAAATCCCAATCGCTCTCATTTGACTGGACCACCATCTCGTACGGAACTTCAGTCGGTTCGGCGACGGTGATGATGCCATGCTCAAGCCCGATAATTTCAACTATTTCGGAGTACAGGCTGAGCGGGAAGCCGGTGGTTTTGCGCCCGTGCAGCAGTCGGTGCGCCAGATCATAGGCGCGCACCACGCTTCGCACACCCGAGGTGTGATCGAAACGAAGCTCGATGGATTCGATCTGGCCACTAAACAAAGGCACCCCGACTATGTCTTCCCCGGAAACAGCACGCACCTCGATCAGGACACCGGTGATCAGGCCATTTTCAACGAGTACGAGTTGCGACGAATCAATAAGCTCAATCTCGCACAGTGATGGAAGGAATATTTGCGACTCAATAGTGATACTGCGAATGAGGTTAGGCGAGAGCAGGGGCACGCCGTCGATGACAACGTGAAGTTGCACCCCCGAGGTGCTAAATGGATTTAGGCTCACTTGCTTGGACCCGGTGACTTCTTCGAGGGTAGCTGCCTACGAGTTTTCAATTGCGGTGCTGAGTTGGCAGGTGGCCTAATCAGGCCAGTTTCAGTCCGACTTGGTAACTCCTCAGGTGCAGGGATGAGCAGTTTTCGACCTGGCTTGACGCGCAGCGGGTCATCAATGTCATTGGCGGCGGCCACATCACGCCAGCGATTTGGAGTCCGGTACATCCGATACGCAATGTGTGCCAAAGTGTCTGCCTCATGCACCAACGCACTTTTTCGGGGCATCTCGCCGCCCGAGGTTGGGTTCTGCAAGGCATCGAAGACAGGATACTGCTGAAGTTGGATAGTGCCTTCAGCTCGAATTGGTTGCCCGCCGGAATTGAATCTCGTGAAATTCAGATTGATATTTGTGACATAAGAGACAGGGGAAATGAAGTCACCCCAGACGAAGACCACCAGGGGCGAACTGCCGTAGCCCAACACCTGACTCATCATTTCAACTTCGCAAAGGGAGAGCAGTCGCTCCGCGGTTGGTAGTATCGATTGCCCAGCCGGGCCGTTGCCCAGTGTCTGCGCAGAAGTGGCGGAGGATTCGGTGTAGTTCAAGTCAGAGTTGGCCCCATCCAAGAGGAAGTCGAAACTCAACTGGGTTGGGTCGGTGCCGTTCCATGATGCTGGTCCGGAGCCGGACGCGGTTGGTGACGGGTCAACGGTCCAGTTAGCTGACTTAACGACGTTCATTGACTGCGGTGGCACCCAGAAGGTGATGGACGGGAATGGCCCCAGCATCCCGACGGCTTGGCTGGCCACGCTGTTAATTGAAAGGCCGAGGGCGGCCGTGGTTGGCAGTGTCCACGAGGTCAGGGCGGCCAGTGCGCTGGCAATGCCGATTGGTGCACCACTACCCCCGGGCAAAATCACCAACTTGCAGGGTTGGACGGCCTCCGCTGTGTCGATACCGGCAGCAAGCCCGCTGGTATCGTAGTACCCGGAGTGGCTGAACGTGATGCTCTCGGTGATTACTGGCGGGGTTTCGGTTCCGGTGACGGTTGTGAATTGAGGCTGGGTCCATGTAACCGGGTAGGCATTTCGAAAGTTGTAGGTCGCCTGCTGCAAGATGCCCGTCGGATCCAGGTAATTAACCGCTATCCCTACCGTCGTCCCGCCATATTGCTGTGCCAGTGCGAACCACTCGGGGATCCACCCCGACTGATTTGGAGTCCACGGCCGCGAGAGGGTGACATTGCCGTATTCCAGTTGGCCGATCAGTTGGAATCTAGAAAGTTGGAACCCGCCAGCCGAGGCGTCCTGTGCGCCTAAGGTCGTGTCACCCATCTGCAGGCTCTGCCAGTTGGCACCGAGATTCTGATCACCACCGACAAGATCCACGCTCAGGCTGAAACCGGCGAAATTGGTCGCGGTAAAACCTGAGTCGTAGGGCATTGGGCTGGTCATCTCTTAATACTCCCGCATCAACTTGGAGCGCCGCTCGCGGTCTTTGAGGAGATCCGCTCTTAGCATGTTTCTAATCAGCGGATAGAGCGCATTGGCGTGCTGCTCCAGCCAGCGTGCGTCCGACACGAAACTTGTCGGTTGCGCCGCCGCGGCCTCAACTCGAGGTGCTGGTTCTCGGTGTGGCCTCACGCTGGCCGCTTCCGGTTTGGCACTTGGCTGCTGGTGTGCCTGCGCCCGGGCCTTGCGTTGGATTTGCTCGGGTGCCGCAGCCTGAATTGCCTGGGTAGGCTGCGGTGCGCCGGGTTGGCTAGTTGAGCCCGGACCTAGACTCGCGCCGCCACCGGTTCGGCTCGACCAGGTTGGTTGTCCGGGCAGCAGTTGTCGAGTTGGCTCCGCCGTCGCCACCGTCGCAAGCCGTCGGGGCGAGAGCACGACCTCAGCGGGCCGCGAGTGCTCGGGTTTAAGTCTGACTTCCTGCGGTGCCATGCCATTGCCGCTGCGATTTTGACCATTAACGCGGGCCGGGGTCAGGTGCGCTTGCGTCACCGGGTCGGCTGCCGGCGCAGAACGTTCATCCAACTCTGGGTAGCTAGGTGTTACCAAGGGCAACGCTGACGAAGTGGATGCGACAAGGGACTCCGCATGGAGGGCACTTGCCTCCAACTGTCGACCCAGTGGGGTGTGCTCAGGTGGCAGATTCTTGCCGTATTGCTGTTGCTGCACAACGTGGGTTAGTTCATGGGCGAGTAATTGCCGGGACTTATCGGACACAAGTGGAGTGGTCCCGGGGATGTGGACGGCCCCATCGTGCGCGTACGCATCCGCATTGAGTGCCTGGGCCTTTTTGGTCACGGCTTCGCCGCGATGCAAGGTAACCGAAGGCGGGCTGGTGCCGGCCGCAGCTGTTACCGCTGCCCGCACGTCGGCTGGCACCGAATGTTGCCCAAGAGACTTGACGTTCTCTTTAGTGATAGTTGGCAGCTGCCTTGGTTCAGCGGCCGGGGCAGCGGGCGGTGTGCCCGTTGCCCGTCGCTGCACGCGAGTAATTGGTGCTGGCACGGGCGCATTGGATATCGCCGTGCTGTCAACACCTGCAGTCGATATTGGCTTTGGGGTTAGTGCAGTGTCAGCTGATGCGCTGCCAAGTTTTGGTATGAGGAGTTCCGCGCTGCGCACCGGGCTCGCCGGGGGACTTGCAACCGGTGCGGGTGCGGGTGGTGTGCTCGCACTGCTGTTTGGGGTGCTGTTCGGGGTGCGCGAGGTGCGCGGAGCGAGCGTGGGTGCACTCGCGCCGCTGGGCTCCGGTGTTGGCGGCAGCGGTGCTGCCGGTGTTGCCGGTGTTGCCGGTGGCTCCGGTGTTGTAGTGGTGCTAGTGCTGCTGCGGGCGACCGGGTTGATGATTGATGCGGATGCGGATGCGGGTGGTGTGCTCGCACTGCTGTTCGGGGTGCTGTTCGGGGTGCGCGAGGTGCGCGGAGCGAGCGTGGGTGCACTCGCGCCGCTGGGCTCCGGTGTTGGCGGCAGCGGTGCTGCCGGTGTTGCCGGCGGCTCCGGTGTTGTAGTGGTGCTAGTGCTGCTGCGGGCGACCGGGTTGATGATGGGTGCGGGTGCGGGTGCGGGTGCACTCGCGCCGCTGGCAAGTGTGCCTGTGGCCCGTCGTTGCACGCCAGTAATTGGTGCTGGCACGGGCGCATTGGATATCACCGTGCTGTCAACACCTGCAGTCGATATTGACTTTGGGGTTAGTGCAGTATCAGCTGATGCGCTGCCAAGTTTTGGTATGAGGAGTTCCGCGCCGCGCACCGGGCTCGCCGGGAAACTTGCAGCAACCGGTGCGGCCGGTGTTGCCGGTGGCTCCGGTGTTGCCGGTGGCTCCGGTGTTGTAGTGGCGCTAGTGCTGCTGCGGGCTACCGGGTCGATGATTGGTGCGGGTGCGGGTGGTGTGTTCGCGCCGTTGGGTCCCGGTGTTGGCGGCTTCGGAGCCGATATCGCTGGTGTCGCCGGCAGCGGAGCTGGCAAGCCTCGGGTGCGCAGGGTGGGTGCGGTGCGCTGCGCGGTGGCAGGGACAGGTGCTTCGCGACTAGGCACGGTCTCTTTGGTCGGTCCAGCGATTTCAGTTTTCGGGGTGGGTTTAGCTTGGGGCATTACCACCGTGTTGCTTACCTGTGAGGCACCCGGGTGGGCACGCACCCGAAGGTCTGGGGTCCGCGAGATATGACTTGATGGCTGATCCTCCAGCACGGTGGAGATCTCTTCGCGGCTTAAAGGTTTCGCATCTGCCTGCTTTGCCATTTCGGCGGGGATCATCGGCCCTGGCCGACGCGGGTTGGTTCGGGTCGATTGCGGCGCTCGTGGCGGGCCAATCCGATGCGCGGCGGTGCCTTGGTGGGAGCCCTTTGGCGCTGAGCGGGGGCGAGAGGTCACAAGTGGTACCGAGCGCGGTGCGACTCGCGGGGCCACCCCTGCTGCGCTTTGCCGGTCGGTATCGGGGGGCAATTCTGGGGAGAAGTCCGCATCGACGTTGGTGGGTGCGCTGCTGGGAGCCTGTTGGTGAATCGGATTAACCCGACCGATGAGCTCAGCAGCTTGGGCTTTGCGTTTTGCTGGGCGCCTATTGGTGAATCGGATTAACCCGACTTTCTCAGTGGTCAACCCATGCCGCATGTCACTTTCCGACACCATGGGATTTCGGCGGGTGACCAGGAACTGGGATAGGGCGGCGCTGAGCCTCTTGGTGGTAAAGGTGTTCAGGCGAAAAGGGGCCATGGACATGAAGTCCCCACGAAGTGGCCCGCGCCACCTCGGGTTTTCTAATCTCGTCGAGACTGCCTCAGCCTCGTCGGGGGGACTCATACTCGCTCCCATCGGATTCTGCTCGGTTCAAGGCCGATACTTGCTTGAGAAGCCTCCGGCGCATGTCGTGCGTTAGATCAACAATTGCGTCAAAGGACCAGTGAACGTAGTAGGCCAGGAACCCGATCTCCTCCCAGAGGCGGTCGGTCCCGACCGTTGCTATTCCCCCAGGCCACCACCTGCCACGTCAACGGTAAAGGACTGCCCGCAGGGGCAGGTCACCTCGGCGAGGGTGTGACCCTCGGTATTGACCCTGCGGTAGACATCCTGCAAAAACGCTAGGTCCGTTGCCCATAACCCTCCGATGACTTGGTCATCGATGGTGGGCAACGTACCCAGGCGGGTCACAACCCGAGCCAAGAGCACCAGCGACAAGAAGGCCTCGTTCTCGCGCACCTTCGGGTCCAAGAGCGGCAAGAGCTCATCCCGTGCGGTTGCCAGTCTCATGGTGCCCTCGCGGTGGACAGTCCCCTGTTGGTCTACGTATCCGCGTGGCAGCACAAACTCGAAAGTCGTTTGGAACTCCTGTGTTGTTGCCGTCATTTTTTACAGATGGTCATCAGGCGGTTGTGTTCATTTCGGAGAATGTCATGCTGATAACCATGGAGATGTAAGCAGCACTACCTGCCTTGATGTCCCCGTAGTTAATATTGGTAACCATGACATCGGAGAATGTCGTCGTTAGTACCGGCTTACCCATGGTGTCCTTGTAAACCAAGGTGCCGGTCTTGCGGGCCCCAGCAAAGTCGCCGTTGATGCCCTGCATCAGCCAGGTGGTCACATTCTGATCACCGGTGTTCAGCACCGTCAGCGTCAAGGTCCCGCTCTGACGCGGGCCGAGCATCTGCGCGAGCACATACTGCCCACTCGGGGTCATCGATTGCGTTTCAATGGTCGAGGTGCCCTTGGTGATGTTATTTACTTCCACCACGTTGGGGATTGTCTGCCCATCGACTGAGAATTCGAACGAATAAGCGGTTAAGGCATCACCTGCGGTTAGCGACATGAGTATTTACTCCTTTTGGGTAACTGTGGGGGATGGATCAGTCGCTGATGGACGTGCCACCGGAGAACTGAGCGATGCGGAAGATGACGAATTCAGCAGGCTTCACGGGCGCGACGCCAATCTCGACGATCACCATGCCCGCGTCGATTGACTCGGCGGTGTTGTTGGTGCCGTCGCACTTGACGAAGAAGGCCTGCTCCGGCTTGGCCCCGAAGAGGGCGCCACTGCGCCATTCGTTGACCAAGAATGCTGAGATTGTCCGCCGGATTCGGCCCCAGAGCCGGTCGTCGTTTGGCTCGAAGACGCACCACTGGGTGCCCTGAAGGATCGACTCCTCAAGGTAGTTGAAGTACCGGCGCACATTGATGTAGCGCCACTCGGCATCACTTGAGAGTGTACGTGCGCCCCAGACCCGAATACCGCGCCCCGGGAACGCCTTGATCGCATTGATGCCCTCTGGGTTGAGCAGGTCGGTCTCACCGCGGGTCGCATTAAGCTCTACGCCGACGACGCCTTGCAGCACCTCGTTCGCGGGCGCCTTGAACACACCGCGAGTGTTGTCGTTGTTGCTCCACAAACCAGCGATATAACCACTTGGCGGGAAGTCAACATTGTGACCAACGGATGGATCAAAGACCGTAACCCATGGCCAGTACGTGACGGCGAACTTTGAGTCGTATCCGGTGACGTTCATGCGCCAGTCAGAGACCTGCTGCGCATTAAGGCCGGCCGGCGTATCAAGGATCGCCATGCGGTTGCCCATCAGTTCGCAGTGGCCAATGAGCGCCGTCTGCACCGCGGTGACTCCTGAGATGTCGATGAGGCCATTGCGGTGGGCCATGACGAGGTCGGGGGCGAGCACCATGGTGATATCCTCGAACATCTCGAATGCGGAGAATCCCGAGCGCTGCGCAATATCGCCGATGACCTCCGCCGGATTCACTGTTACTACTGGCAGGTTGCCTGCGACCGCAAGGGTGATGGAAGTTGGGGCGATCCCGGCTGCAATGGCTGCCGCATCGACGGTTGGCTCGTCAATGCGAATCACCTTTGAAGCGGTGTTGATTAAGGTTGCAACGTTGGTTGCCCCAGGGCCAAGTGTTGCCCCGGTGTAGTTCTCGGTCAACGTGCCGGCAACTGATACGGAGATATTGAAGGAACCCGGTGCCGGCTTGTCACCTGATGGTGCGGTTGTCTCCACGGTGATCTCGCCGGCATTTGCATCAAGGGCCCGGAACGTGATGGCCGGGGCGCCCTTGGCATCTGAGGTCGGCAGTGCAGCTACGGGTAGCGCCGGTGATGGTGCATCGCCGTCACCGGGATATGGCAGGCGAACGATGTAGGCGCGGCCGCCACCATTATTGAAGAATCCGTAGACGGCCTTGGCCAGTGCGAACTCCTCGGTGAACTCACCAAACGCGGAGACATACTGCTGCCAGTTGGTCACCATGGTGGGGGCATTGAATGGACCCATGGGGGCGAACCCGACGAATCCTGCGATGGCGGTTCCGACCCCCGAAATGGGCGCGGTAGCTGCCGGGACTTCCTCGACGTAAACGCCGGGGGACAGATAGGTGGGCATGTGGGTCCTTCCAATCGGTGGTTTCAGGCGGCCAAGTGCGATGTTGCAGGGTAGAGTGTACATAAATGCGGCAACACGCAACACGGAATACTGGAATTTTGACCATCGGGGAAGTAAAATCCGAATTTTTGTCCGAGAGGTGCGTGGTGGCCCGCCTTGTTATAGGATTTTGGCCATGCCAGGTCCACTTGCCGTCATCGGGACGATGATGGAATGCGATATGGGCGATGCGCCCGGGTTCTTGGTGGTGGAGCCGACCGGGGTATTTGCCAATGATCTGCCGGTCGGGACGATTTTCGACATCATCCCATTCGTAAATATACCCGGGTTCATCCTGTGCCACTCGCCCCTGAACCCTGAGGTGATCATCGAGACGGCGGCCGCCATGGGGGTACCAATGCCGGCCCCCTGCATTCCTGTCGTGGTGGATCCTTGGGTGCCGCCGTCAAATGTGCTGGTCGACGGGATGCCGGCGCTCACCGAGGGCTCAGTCTGCGAGTGCCTTTGGGCCGGGACCATCGAGCTCAGCGGCCCGTCCCCTGCCATGAACGTCGAAGCCGTCTAAGCCGTCCGACCCTAGAAGCCCCGAAGATCCACGCGGGCCCGCGTGCCACCGCCTCGGGCTGAACCCGGTGAACTGTCGGGATGCCAGCGTTATAGGTGACCGCGGTGATATTGGCGAGGGCACAGATTCTGAGTTACATCGACTTGTCGCGAATTTCGCTGCTGGAAAGATGGCTGTTATGCCTCGTGCCTTCATGACGAGTCACGTGGTGACCCCCATGGAAAATGGCGGCAGAGTTCAGCGGCCAGTGGCAGTCACTGATGAACCGGCTGACACTCCACTCGGGGTTGTTTCGGAAACTTTGCAGGTTCCTAAGTCAACTCCCTCGCTTTGCACCCAAGTGCAGCGCCGGCCTGTTGAACGAGGCAGCAGTTACGTGGTCACGTTTAAAGCCAAGTCACTCGCCCGCTGGCCAGGCCATAAACGCCACTCACGATTCCCAATTCACCCGTGGAAGTGATACCGGAGATGATGGAACTTCGATTTTCAACCTTACGCGCCTGGTAGGTGGCATTGGTCGCGATTGCATCATTAATTGTGTGTCCTGGCGGAAGATTTTCAATGCCGGGAATAATGCGCTCCACGAAAGCGTCAAGATGGGTAGGCGGTAATTCTCCGGTCCTGATGCTGCTCTCCGAAGCGACCACTGCACCGCAATGGGTATGACCAAGAACAACGATCAGCGATACGCCAAGAGCAGCAGCAGCAAACTCCAGACTGCCAAGACCTACGTCTTCACAGACGTTGCCGGCGTTGCGCACTACGAAGAGATTCCCTGGCGCGGTATCGAAGATGTTGTCTGGATTCACCCTCGAATCACCACAGGACAAGATGGCTGCGAACGGCTTTTGTCCCTTCGCGGGGGTGGACCCCAGCGGCGAGTAGTTCTTTGCCACCAGGTTGCCGTTGGCGCTTCGAGTATTCCCAAGCTTCAGGCGCCTTAAGGCTTCGGCCGGAGACACCAGCTCGGCGGCCCCCGCAGTAGTAGCGCCCACGAAGGGAACTGCGGCCAAAGTGGCAGCGGAAGCGCCTAAAATCATGAAATTGCGGCGAGACATCTCCATGGTAATTCCTCTCCAGGGGTTCTGGGTGTCTGCCTTTTGGGAAGGCAGCGCCGTAACGGTGGGGGAAGCTCACACGGGCCTAAGGATTCGGCAACCCGAATCACCCGAGGAATCGTTCTGGTTAAAGAGTTACGGGGCTATCCCCGGAACGTAGGGGAGCAGGGGAGATTTAGGCCCTCACTTCTTGCGCCGATCACCTAGTGCGCCCAGGCCAGCTGCCGCCGCCCCGATCGGCATCATGATCAACATGAAGATCCAGTAGGCGAGGGTCAGCACCAGCGGATCGACGATGACCAGCCAGAACAGCCCGCGGAGCAGGCTAAACCCGGTGAACTCGATGAAGAAGAACGGGGCCTGACCGCCGATGAAGGCGGTCACGGTGATCCACAGCGTCCAGATCAATAAGGCGATCCCCAGCGGGATGCCAACGATATAGGTGATCGCGCTGACATTGCGTTCTGCTTTTGATTCCATGCTCGCCCCCGAATCAGTAGTCACAAGTACAGCCCCTTACGCGATATTGCGGTGCCAGCCTCGCACCAAGGTCTGACATCGGCTCCCGGCCTCGGACTTTCGCAGACGAACCCAAGACTGCAACTGATAGTGCAGGTCCAATATCTGTATCCTGCTCAAGGCACCGGGCCTTTGAACCCTCGCTGTGTAATAGTTGGGCGGTACTCGCCGGTGGGCAAACGGGTTAATGGGCGAAGTCCAAAAGGGAAAGCGTGGATCGTGTCGTGAGATCAACATTGACTGCTCGACGTATTGCAGGTGTTGTGTGCACGATTGCGCTCCTCGCGGGTGTGGCAGGTGTTGTTGCTCCGGCGGCTCCAGCGGTAGCTCCGTTAGCCGAGGCTTTCGAGCCGACCTTGTCGTATTACAAATGCCCGCCTAAGTCCCTTCCTTCCGTGGTGCAGTGCGCGAAGCTCACGGTGCCCTTGGATTGGCAGAACCCAAGTGATGGTCGGACGACCACGATTGATGTGCGGGTGAAGCGCTCTAAGGAGGGCAAGGGTGGGTTGACTTTCAACCCGGGTGGTCCGGGTGGGTCGGGGGTTGAGGCCTTTCCGGACGTCTACTCACTGCTCCCGGATGACGTGGTCTCCGAGTTCGATTTCGTGGGATGGGATCCGCGTGGCGTGGGAGGTAGCGGGCTGAAGCTCACCGGCCCAGCTCAGCCTTTCGTGGGACTGGGTCTGGAATCGGGTGCGTCAGGTGGGGCCGAGGTTGCCGGGACCAAGCCGGGTTCACCTGCTGCAAAGGCTGGCCTGGTCAAGGGCGACATCATCCTCAAGGTCAGTGATCGCGTAATAAGTGACGCCGCCGATGTGGTCGCGGAAATCCGCGAGTCTGTGCCGGGCGATTCGTTGGTGGTGGAATTTCGTCGTGGTGGCGCTAGTCGCGAGGTAACCGTCATTGTCGGCTCCGTAGAGTCCGGTTGCCAATACGGCACCGTGGCTCCGGCGTATCCGACCGCGACCGGCCCGGTGGATTGGCAGGTGTACTGGCAGCAGGCAGCAGATCAGATTGCGGCGATCAACACCGAATGTTTGGCGGCTAACCCTGATTCGGCCCCATACCTGGGCACCTGGCAGGTTATTCGTGACCTCGACGCGTTGCGCGCTGCGCTGGGCTACTCGACGTGGAACTACTGGGGCATGAGCTATGGCACCCGAATTGGCAACGCCTACGCGCGCACCTTCCCCAATAGGTTGCGAGCGGTGGTCATGGATGGCAGCCTGCCGGCGGCCGAGACAACATATGGGCTTGCTACGTCGTTTCCGGCGAACGCCTGGGTATCCCTTCAACTGTTCCCGGCTTTGGCGGCCCCCGCGGCGGCCCGCAAAATGACGGTGATCGAGGAGTATCTAAATGGCACGGTGGTGGCCTTGCCCGATGGCACCGAGTTGACCAGGTGGGATTGGGCGGAGCAATTTCGCAGCCTCCTGGGCTCGCAGGGC
>SXGR01176975.1_pt1 | contig 18281 bp, 18 predicted proteins | sample 3174711 | NCBI WGS metagenome assembly SXGR01 (sample SAMN11356860, study PRJNA531348) | freshwater metagenome | isolation source: freshwater sample F1-60 | place: China: Fuxian Lake, Yuxi | collected 2017-12-25
AATCGTCAATTGCGTCTTTGTTATTTTTTCCAACATTTTATTTACTCATTAGATATTGGCCGTTAGATATCTTTTAAAACTAATGAATCAATTTTGAAAAAATCTGTTATACCTAATCTTTTTAAACTAACTCAACTACTCAGCAAAAAAATGCCCTATTTTATTTTTTTGCTTTTGTTAGTTTCGGCATTGTTAGAAACAATTTGTTTCCTGTTTTTTTATCCACTTTTTAAAATTATAAATGGTGAATCAATTAGGGATAGTAAGTTTATAAAACATTTTGACAAATGGGGACTGATTACTAATAATAATGAAGTGTATGTTATATTGGGATTGATTGTTGGAATATTTACTTTGAAATTTCTAATAACCGCTTTTACAACAGAAACACAAAATAATTATCTTCTTAAACTGCGATTGAAAATTTCTCATGATATTTTTGCAAATATTATTAACCAAGAAATACTCTTTCATGGCAATAATAATAAAAATGTAATGCTGAATAACTTGACCAGTCAGATTCACGAACTTATTCAAAACGGTTTAAGTCCCCTGTTTATATTTTTTGCTGAGTCAGTTACATTGTTACTTTTTGTTTTTGCCATCTTTATCAATATCCAAGCACCAATATTGATTATTTTATCTATTTCCATTATTTTTATCACCTTCATATTTATATTGATAAACCGAAAAGTAAAAGAGTATGGTGAACAGAGGCAGCATTTTGAGGAAAGCAGAATTAATTTTATACAGAATGCGTTAAACTCTATGCTTGAAATTAAAATATACGAAAAAGAACAAAAAATAATCAAACGATATGATCTTGAAGACCTGAGCTATTTTACTGTAATAAAAAAACAGGTTGTTTTGAATACCTATACTCGTTCGATCATTGAAACACTAGTTGTTTTTATTTTCTTATTTATTACTTTTTATTTTGTCCGTCTCAATCCTGGATTAAATATCATGTCTTCATTGGGACTGCTGGGTGTAATGATACTGCGTGCTCTACCTTCAATAAATAAAGTTTTTAATTGTATACAGTTTTTTAAGTACATTAATCCAATTGTTAACAACATCACGCAGTTACTGCATAGTGCAAGCATTCATGTAAAAAAGTCGAGTGTAACTTCAATAACTGATTTTCAAAGTATTGAATTGCGTGATATTGAATACAGTTATCCAGGAAGTAATGAATTATTATTGAAAGATTTAAATCTAACCATTAATGCGAATGAGATAGTAGGTATCAAGGGCGACTCGGGCACTGGTAAGTCGACTATTTTAAATCTCATAACGGGATTGCTAAAACCCCAACATGGAGAAATATTCATTAATAATAAACCAATTAAAAATGGTATTCGATTTGGACAAATTCTATCATATGTGCCACAGAAAATTTTCATTATCAATGATACTTTCCGCAACAATGTCTTGTTTTCTTCAATTTCAAATGATGTTACTGATGAACAGATATGGGAAATACTAGATTTAGTTGAACTTTCAGGTGTTGTAAAGAATAAATTTGGCAATGATTTAAATGCAATGTTAAACAGTGATGGATCTATTTTTTCAGGAGGACAAAGACAGCGTATCGGATTGGCGAGAGCTTTAATCAGTAATCCACAAATACTAATATTAGATGAGGCAACCAGTGGAATAGACAAGGTAACTGAAACAAAAATTATAAAGGCAATACTTGAGAACTATTCGCTTACGATATTGTTTATTTCACATTCAGATAATCTATTCGAAAAATGCGATAAAATTTATTTTGTTGGTGAACAAACAGTGAAGCTTATTAAGAGTAAATCATCTAGAATTGTTTAATTTCACAATAATAAAAATACATAATGAACAAAAAAGTAAATCTTGGTACATGGATCACTTTAGGACATATTTCTATAGCGGAAATTCTTTGTGATGCCGGGTTTGACTGGCTATGTATAGATATGGAGCATTCGGTAATTGATTATTTTGAAGCTGCGCAGTTAATTATCGCTATTCAAGGAAAAGGGAAGAAAGCTTTTGTTCGTGTTGGTGAGAATAATCCGCGTATTATCAAAAGAGTACTAGATGCTGGTGCAGATGGAATTATTGTTCCTTCAGTCAATTCAAAAGAAGAAGCTATTAAGGCTGTGAATGCAGTAAAATATCCTCCTGTAGGGATGAGGGGTGTTGGTCTATCACGTGCACAGGCTTATGGCTTTGGTTTCGAGGAATATCGTGATTCTAAAACTAAGGACATCAAACTTATTGCTCAGATTGAACATATTGATGCAATACGTGAACTAGATGGCATAATAAATACACCTGGCATTGATGGCACATTTATCGGCCCATATGATTTGTCTGGCTCAATGGGTAAACCAGGTCAGTACGATGATGAAGATGTAAAGCAAGCATTACTTGATTATGAAATAATCGCAAAAAAATATAATAAATATATGGGATTTCATGTGATCCAGCCATTATATGACCTCGTTATGGAAAAAGCGGACAAAGGCTATAATTTTATTGCATTCAGCCTAGACACATTATTCTTGGGCGGGTCAGCTCGGGAGCAGGTATCGCTTGTAAAATCAAAATTAAAATAAGAACATGAACATAGTTGGAATAATCCCTGCAAGACTCGCATCTAGCAGATTGCCAAAGAAACCAATGGCAGATATTCTTGGAATGCCCATGATCGGACATGTCTACTTACGTTGTAAAATGAGTCCTGTTTTGGGGGAAGTATATGTTGCCACGTGTGATCAGGAGATATATGATTATATTATTAGCATAGGTGGCAAGGCTGTGATGACTGCTGACACCCACGAAAGGGCTTCTGATAGAACAGCAGAGGCGTTGTTGAAAATAGAAGAAAAAACGTGTAAAAAAATAGATATAGTAGTAATGATACAAGGTGATGAACCAATGGTAACACCTGCAATGATTAATGCAGCCATTGAGCCTCTGCTTGCAGATGCATCTTTACAGATTACAAATCTCATGGCGGCTATGAAATCACTGGAGGAGCATGAAGATCCTGCGGAAGTAAAAGTAGTAGTGGACAGAAATAGCAATGCGCTATATTTTTCAAGAGAACCTATCCCATCAAGAAAAAAGGGTGCAGTAAAAATTCCGATGCTTAAACAGGTTTGTATTATTCCTTTCAGAAGAGATTTTTTGATACAATACAACACCATGGAGCAGACACCTTTGGAGGTCATAGAATCAGTTGACATGAACCGCTTAATTGAAAATGGTATCAGAGTTAGGATGGTGATGCGTGCTGAAGAAACTTATTCGGTTGATACAGCAGCTGATCTTATAAATGTGAATGATAAAATGCAATTAGATCCATTATTGAAAGAATATTTAAACAAAAAATGAAAATACTATTAACCTCTACTTCTTTTCAGGATACGCCCGGAAGACACCAATCGCTTTTAGAAACACAAGGTTTTGAAATAACCAAACTTAGAGGGCCATTGAAAGAAAGTGAACTGCTCGATATAATAGACCAATATGACGGAATAATATGTGGAGATGATGATGTCAGTGAACAGGTAATAGCAAAAGGCGTCAACGGACGTTTGCGCATTATTTCGAAATATGGTATAGGACTTGACAAGATTGACCTTAAAGCAGCTGAAAGACTTAAGATACCTGTTACCAATTGCCCAGGCGTAAACCAGGTAACAGTGGCTGAGCATGTATTTGCTTTACTTCTTTCTTTTGTGAAAAATATTTTACCTGAAGACAAATTAATTCAGAACCAACAATGGGAACGATTGATCGGAAGTGATATCTTCGGCAAAACAATTGGCATTATCGGACTTGGTAATGTTGGTAAAGAAGTTGCTATACGAGCAAGAGCCTTTGGAATGAAAGTAATTGCTTTTGATAAATTCAGAGACGATACTTTTGCTGAAATCAATCAGGTGACTTATTGTGATATTGTTGAACAGCTTTTTAAAAATTCTGACATTATAAGCTTAAATTCTTCCTTGAATGCTGAATCAAAAGAAATTATTAATGACAAATCACTTGAGTTGCTTAAAAAAGGTGTAATCATTATAAATACTGCAAGGGCCGCTTTGGTGAACCTGCATACAATTCTCAATGGGATTCATTCAAATATTATTAGCGGCTATTTAACGGATGTGCTGGAAGAAGAACCCATGGTAAAAGATCATCCATTTCTGGGTAACTCTCGAATTTTGATTACACCACATATCGGATCAAGAACATATGAAAATGTAGTACGTCAGGGTATAATGGCTGTTGAAAACCTTCTTAAATTTTTAAATAAAGCGTAGATGCAAAAGGTACTTGTGTTCGGGGGGGCAGGTTTTCTCGGAAGTCATGTGGCGGATGAACTAACACGTCGCGGCTATATAGTTACCATATTTGATCGCGAACCATCATATTACCTTAATAATGATCAACAAATGATTGTTGGAAATGTACTTGATAGAAAAGCTGTAGATGAAGCTATAGGCAAAGTTGATATCGTATATCATTTTGCAGCTATAGCTGATATACAAGAGGCACGTGACAATCCAGTTGAAGCAGCTAATTTCAATATTCTTGGGACTATGCATATCCTGGATTCTTGCAGGCATCATCGCATTAAACGTTTTGTATACTCCAGCACTATTTATGTATATAGTGATCATGGCTCTTTTTACAGAAGTACCAAACAAGCCTGTGAACTTTTTATCGAGAACTATAAAAAGGAATATGGTCTGAACTTTACAATTCTGCGATATGGTTCGTTATATGGACAGCGTGCAAATAATTTTAATTTTATCAGGAATAGTATCGTAAAGGCGCTGCTTGAAAAGAAGATTGAACGAAAGGGTGATGGAAATGAAGTAAGGGACTACATACATGTACTCGATGCAGCTATATCGAGTGTAGATATACTCAAAGAGGGATTTGAAAATAAATATATAATGATCACTGGTCCACAAACCATGAAGGTAAAAGAATTATTGAGCATGATCAATGAAATGCTTGGAAATAAGATTAATATACAATACCAGGATGAAGAATTTGCCGGCCATTATCAGATTACACCGTACTCATTCAGACCTAAAGTTGCAGAAAAAATCGTGCCAGTTAGTTATCATGATCTCGGGCAAGGCATCTTGGAATGCATTTACGATATCTATGAAGACCTTATCGCACAAGGGGCAAAACCAGAAATACTTTACCCAGCCACAAAAAAATGAATAATAATTGCATCTATCTTTCTTACTTTCTGGATGACAGGACTCCTTTGTATGGTGGAGCAAAGGGAATTTTTGTTACACCCGACAGGTCCATTGCACAAGGTGATACTGCCAATACTAAGCGATTGACCATGCATAATCATTCAGGTACGCATATAGATTTTCCAAATCATTTTTTTGATGATGGAAAAAAATCAGATGCTTATGATGCTTCTTTTTGGGTATTCTCCCATCCTTTTTTTCTTGAAAAAAACGTGGCTGAAGCAGAATTAATTAGTTTTACAAAATCCGAATTACAGTCGATCCCCAAACAAACCGACTTCCTTATTGTAAAAACAGGATTTGGAAAATTTAGGATGGAAGAAAAGTACTGGCAGGATAATCCTGGTTTTGCACCCTCAACTGCAGAGCAATTGCGGGTGCAATGCCCTTTAATCCGAATACTGGGTATGGACTTGATTTCTCTAACTTCTTTTCGTCATAGGGAAATCGGCAGAGAGGCTCACAGGAAATTCCTTGGCGATAATAATATCTTATTGATTGAGGATATGGACCTCTCTCAACTAACTAAAAGTCCAAAACAGATTATATGCCTTCCACTCCTAGTAAAAAATTTTGACGGCGCACCCGTCACTATCATTGCAAATATCTGAGTATGCTTAAAGCTATAATATATGATTTTGACGGGGTAATCTGCAATTCCGTAAATATAAAAACAGAGGCTTTTGCAGATATGTATAAATCATATGGTAATACGGTGGTGCACAAAGTAATTGCATATCATCAAGCCAATGGTGGCATATCGCGATTTGAGAAATTCAAGTATTATCATAAAATACTGTTGGGACATGAAAAAGAATTGACGGAAGCAGAACTTACGGATCTTGGTAACCAGTTTTCATCAATTGCATTAAAGAGAGTAATCAATGCTAATTATATACCAGGCGCAGAAGTGTTTCTGAATCAAATGTCAAATAAATATCAACAATTCATCTGCACAGGAACGCCAGATGATGAAATTAGGATTATTTTGCAGAAGAGAAAGCTTATGAAGTATTTCACAAATATATATGGGTCACCTTGCACAAAAACCACTATTCTACAAAAAATAAAAAAAAAGTATAAACTGGAAAGTTCCGAAATGCTTTTTTTGGGCGACGCTATGACAGATTACTATGCAGCAAAGGCTGAAAATGTTCGTTTTATTGGCGTGGCAAGCATAAATACAAATTTCCCAGATGGTATTACTATCATTAATAATTTTAACGATTCAAAATTGCAAAGCATCTTATGAAAGTAACTGAAAATGAAGTCCGTCCAGACGCCATGTTTGAAGAGTACCTTGCACTTGCAGCGCGGGACACAATTACCTATTTCAAAGATGTAGAACGAGTTGCAATTAATTGTCCTGCTTGTGGGGAAAAAGGAAAAAAACTATTTGATAAATCGGGATTTCAATATGAGGAATGTTCATCCTGCAAAACAATTTTTGTAAGTCCAAGACCGGTTAAAGATGCATTCAATGCATATTATACCGACTCTCCTTCAACTAAATTTTGGGCTACTACTTTTTATAAATTAACTGAAGTGGCGAGAAGGGAAAAATTATGGAAGCCTAAAGCTAGTCTTATTAAAAATGTCATTGAAAAATATCAAGGAATTGATCCTATAGTAACTATTGTTGATATAGGTGGTGGCTATGGTGTGTTTGACGAAGAGATCAAAAATATTATGGGAGTTGATATAGTTGTTGTTGAACCTTCTATTCATTTGGCAACTATATGCAAGGAAAAAGGGTTTAAAACGATTGAAAAATTTATGGAAAATATCAGTGTAAGTGAATTGCCATTAGGCCGTAATTGCTTTGTAAGTTTTGAATTATTTGAACATCTGCATGATCCAGCTTTATTTATGGAAACTATGGCTAATGTAATGCAAAAAGAGGACCTTTTCATATTTACTACTTTGTCAAGCATGGGTATTGACATTCAGGTATTGGGTCAGCATTCAAAATCCGTTTCTCCGCCACACCATTTGAATTTTATGAATCCGAAATCAATCAAATATTTCATGGAGAAATTAGGTTTTAAAATTCTTGAAATTACAACACCCGGTAAATTAGATGTTGATATTTTAGACAAAAACATACACTACATTACTGAAAAATCATGGATCAACACACTCGAATACCTAGATGATGAGGGCAAAGAACATTTACAAGATGTAATTGCAGAGTTGGGATTAAGTAGTCATATGATGATAACTTGCACAAAAAGTGATTAATTTTTTCAAAATTTGATATTGAATAACACGGAGATATTAAACATATTTGATTTTGTTGAATGTGATTTCAGATACGAAGAAAATTTTTTCTACTGGACGAGTTATAAGGGGGGGCAATACCAAAATGCAATTCTTTATTATGTGGAACAGAATGCATACAGGTTGCGAGCAAAATACCTAGACTTTATTTCTGGTATTGAAGTAATGGCTGGAAAAAAAATTGAAGCGTTTCGTTTCAAAGATGGTTTCAATTTTTGGCAAATGAGTAGTATTGTCGAGAAGAGTTACCTTAAAACCGATAATTTTCATGAAATAATCTGTTTAATGGCACTTGAAGAAATTATTTCAACAAGAAAATTTACCACTATTAATATCACTTCAGCAAATAATATCCTTATTAAAACAATACGTGAATTTTGCTTAAAAAGAAACCTTACACTAAAAGTTGAAAAAGTTTACACACGCACAATTGAGAAAAAAAAATCAAGGTTATTTTTTACTGCATTTAGGGGTGTGATTGGATTACTAGCAAAAGCTTATAGGTATCGAAAAATTCATTACCGTAAACCTGTTAAACAAATTGATTGTTCCGGAAAAAAAATGGTAACCTTGGTTTCCTTTTTTTCAATATACGCAAAGATCCATCTGGCTTAAATACATTTTATTCAGCTTATTGGACTACCCTCACGGATATGTTAAGAAAGGAAGGATATTTGACCAATTACATACACTTATTTAATCCAACGAGTGAATTTAAAACTGTCCAAGATGGAATCAAAATAACAACTAAGTGGACAAAGAATGTAGATAATGAAAGACATAGATTGATACAGGAGTTTTATAGCATATCTGTAAGTATTATAGTAATTGCAAAATATTTCAGGTTACTATATCATTGTATTATTGTACGCCCTAAAAATTGGTTTGTATTTCAATATTCCCACCTAAATTTATGGGAATATTATAAAGGAAATTTTTACGAGTCACTTATTGGAAGTGAAGCAATAAGCAACCTTTTTTATTACGAGTTATTTAAACGAATGACAGCTGAAACAATTAATCAGATAGGATTTATTTATCTCTGTGAAAACCAGCCGTGGGAAAAAGCAATGTTATATACTTTGAAAAGTAAGAAAAGATCTGTGCCGTCAATAGCTGTCCCGCACTCAACCGTGAGATTTTGGGATGTGAGGTATTTTGAAAATAATTCTACTGCTTCGTTATTTGGGAAAAGCAAAAATCCATATTTGCCCGATATGTTTGCTGTAAATGGACCAATGATGGCCCAAGAGCTATCAAATGCTGGGTTTCCAGAATCAGTGTTATTACCATGCGAAGCACTAAGGTTCAATTACCTTAATGACTTTTCATACAATCGCAAAAAGAAACTAGGGGATCGAGTACATGTTTTAATCCTTGGTGATTATCAGACTAAAGAAACTTTGAATACACTATCTTTTGTAAGTACTGCAATTGGGTCAGAAGAAAGTAAAAGATTTTGTTTTGATTTTAAAGCCCATCCCAAAAACTCCATTGATATTTCTAAATTTCCTAACCTTCAAGCAGGAGAAGTAACAAATCAACTTGGAGAAATCTTAAACAACTATGATGTTGTAATCTCATCGAACTCAACATCAGCATCAGTTGATTGTTTTTTTGCAGGAATACCAATAATTGTGATCGGGGATAATACAGTACTGAATTATAGTCCTTTAAGAGATAATAAGGGGGTGACTTTTGTTTATAAGATTGATGAGCTTCGATATGAACTAGATATGGTTTTAGTAGATAACGATGAGAAGAGGGTAGTAAACGATTTTTTCTATCTTGATAACCAACTAACACGTTGGGAAAAAATAATTGATAATTTACAGCATAACAGATATCCATCAAGATAAAAATAAAAAATGCAAAAGCTAAATAAAACGAGTGACTAAGAATTAAGTTTAATGAAATCAATGAATATTAAAGAAAGTTTTGGCAAACTAAAAATTTTTTATAAAATATGAAAACAGTTATCCTATGCGGAGGCCTTGGTACTAGATTGGCCGAAGAAACGCACATGAAACCAAAACCTATGGTTGAAATCGGAGGCCGCCCGATACTCTGGCATATCTTGAATATATATGCACATTATGGACACAAAGATTTTTTGCTGGCCCTTGGATATAAAGGAGAGTATATCAAAGATTATTTTCTTAACTATCATGCAAGACAGAGCAATATTACTGTTCACCTAAAAAGCAATGTGGTTGAGTATAGTAATCCGAATGCAGAAGACTGGAAAATTTCAATGATTGACACCGGAGTAAACACACTCACTGGTGGAAGGCTGCTTAGGCTGAAGCCTTATCTGCAGAGTGGCACGTTTATGGTTACCTATGGAGATGGTGTTAGTGACATCAACATTGATAACCTTTTTGAGTTTCACAAATCGCATGGTAAAATTGCTACGGTAAGTGCGGTAAGGCCTACAGCTCGTTTTGGGGGTATGGCCATTGGTGACAATCGTGTGCTAGAGTTTAAAGAAAAACCGCAAGCAGGCGAAGGTTGGATAAACGGAGGCTTTTTTATTTTTGAACCAGCCGTGTTTGATTATCTTGAGCACGACAATACTGTTCTTGAACAATCACCTCTTGAGAACCTTGCGAAAGATGGCCATTTAATGGCCTACCAGCACACAGGTTATTGGCAATGCATGGATACTATTCGAGAGCGTGATGCGTTAAATGAATTATGGGACAGTTCTAAAGCACCTTGGAATAAAAATAAATAAGAATTATGTTTAAAGAAATCTACAAGAATAAAAGAATATTAATTACTGGCCATACTGGTTTTAAAGGGAGTTGGCTTACTGTGTGGCTAATTAAAATGGGCGCGAATGTGATTGGTGTCTCTAAAGATGTGCCTACTCAGCCATCAATGCATACGGAATTATGGTTGGCTGATAAAATTAGACATTATATAGAAGATGTTCGCGACTTAGAAGCGATGCGTCGTATTATTCACGAAGAAGCTCCTGATTTTATTTTTCATCTTGCTGCACAGGCAATCGTTTCTACTTCATACAAATATCCAGTTGAAACATTTTCAACAAATGTGATCGGGACGATGAACATTCTTGAAGTGTTGAAAGATTATAAAAAATCATGTATTGCTGTTATGATCACAAGTGATAAATGTTATGACAATGTAGAATGGATTTGGGGTTATCGCGAAACTGATGCCTTAGGTGGAAAAGATATTTATAGTGGTTCAAAGGGAGCTGCAGAACTTGTCATCAAAAGTTATTATCATTCATTCTTTCAAAAAAATCACCCTGTTAAAATTGGAATTGGTCGTGCTGGTAATGTAATTGGTGGTGGTGATTGGGCTAAAGATCGTATTATTGTGGACTGCATGATTGCATGGAGTGAGCATAGGAAAGTTGAGATTAGGAGCCCTAACGCAACAAGACCTTGGCAGCATGTACTTGAACCTCTTTCCGGCTACCTGCATCTAGGTTCATCACTTTTAAACAATGACAAACTTCATGGCGAGGCTTTTAACTTCGGGCCGAAATCAGAACAGAACCGAAATGTAGTTGACCTACTTTCGGAATTAAGTAAATATTGGGGTTTTAATAAGGCAGATGATTCTTTTGAGTTAACAGCGAATATCGCATTTCATGAAGCAGGATTGTTGAAATTGAATTGTGATAAGGCAAGTTTTTATCTGAAATGGGAATCAAACCTACAATATTCCGAAACAATTCGCTTGGTAAGTCAATGGTATTATGAGTACTACCGAGGTAATAGGCATGAAATGTATTCAATGACTCTTAACCAGATCTCCGAATATGAGCAGATTGCCAATAAAAAAAAACGCATATGGGCGAATTAACTATAGAGGGTCTCAAACTTACTGCGCTTCGCGAAATTGCGGATAACCGCGGCGGTGTATTACATATGCTAAGAAATGATGCTATCGATTTTATTGGTTTTGGTGAATGTTATTTTTCTGAAGTACAACCTGGCGCCGTTAAAGCATGGAAAAAACATACTCGCCAAACACAAAATATTTCAGTGCCTGTAGGAAGATTGCTTTTTGTAATTTTTGATGACAGAGAAGACTCTCCGACAAGAGGCAAAATAAATACCATACAACTAGGCAGACCAGATGCATATTACCGAATACAGATACCGAAAGGACTATGGTACGGTTTTACCTGCATAGGCACAATAAAGGCGATGCTGGTTAACTGCACAGATATACCTCATGACCCTAAAGAGAGCGAAACACTTACAATAGATAATCCTCCAGTTGCATACGACTGGACAAATTTTTTAAAATAGCAACAATATGATTAGGCTTTCAAAATCATGTATCTCAGAGAAAGAAAAAGCGGCCGTTGCATTGGTGCTCGATCGTGGGTACCTAGGCATGGGGCAGGATGTAAAGGAATTTGAGGAAAAGCTCACAGATTTTTTTGGAAGGACTACACTTTGTGTTGCCAGTGGTACTGCTGCGCTACAACTAGCTATTCAGGCCTGTGGGATTGGTACAGACGATGAAGTACTCGTACCATCATTGACTTATGTGGCATCCTTCCAGGCGATTGCAGCAACGGGTGCTAAAGCAATTGCTTGTGATATAGTAGAAGAAACTTGTATGTTTGACTGGAAAGATGCTGAAAAAAGAATTACCGAAAAAACAAAAGCAATTATGATAGTTCATTATTGCGGTGGTATCGGTGATATTGTTGGTATACATGCTTTCGCTTCAAAGTATAAACTTCGTATTATTGAAGATGCAGCCCATGCATTCGGCACAGTCTTCCAGGGAAAAAGAATTGGGTCTTTTGGTGATATTAGTTGTTTCAGTTTTGACGGGATAAAAAATATAACTTGTGGTGAAGGAGGATGTGTAGTAAGTGATGATGAAGAAATTATCCGCAGGATACAGGATTCACGTTTACTTGCTGTTCAAAAAGATACTGAAAAAAGATTTACCGGCCAGCGTAGCTGGGAGTTTGATGTAGAAGAACAAGGATGGCGCTACCATATGAGTAATATTATGGCGGCTATTGGCTTGGTCCAACTGAATCGTTTCCCTGAGTTTGCAACAAAACGCCAGGCTATTGCAAAACGTTATGACGAATTATTTTTTGGAAGCAAAATTATTATTCCTCTTGAAAGAAATTATGATGAAGTGGTACCGCATATCTACGTAGTACGTATACAAAACATGAAAAACCGAACAGCATTGCAGGAGCAAATGCTAGCAAAGGGTATTCAGACAGGAATACACTATCAACCAAATCACATACTTAGTTTTTTTAAAAATGAAACCAGGGCACCATTGCCGGTTATAGACCGTGTATTTCCACAATTACTGACTCTGCCGCTTCATCCTGACCTTTCATTAATAGATGTAGAATTTGTATGTTCAGAACTGCAAAAACTTGTTGATGCAAAGTAATAAAGAAGTAGCTATGCAAAACAATATGCCTTTTGTAAGTATTATTATAAACTGCTTTAACGGTGAAAAATATATTGGGGATGCTATAAATTTTGCATTGAGGCAAACTTATCCAGATTTTGAGCTGATTATCTGGGACAACCAATCGACTGACAATACTTTATCTGTTATAAATACATTTCATGATCCGAGGATCAACTATTGCTATGCGCCAGAGCATACAACATTGGCAAGAGCTAGGAACAATGCCGTAGAGTGTGCTAAGGGAGCTTGGATAGCTTTTTTGGACTGTGATGATATTTGGCTACCAGAAAAGCTTTTCCTTCAGGTTGCGGTAATAAAAGCTGCACCTTGTTCACTAAGTATTGTGTATGGTCGTTCAGACCTTTTAGTTGAAAATGCTGCTATTAAAACTACTGAAACAAAAAGATTACGCTCACTTTACCTGAACAGACCCCTTCCAACAGAAACAGCTTTTGAGGAATTACTAAATTATAACAGCTTTTTTGTTTTTTCATCAGTTATGATAAAAAAAGAAGATTACCTTGCTATAAATGGGATTGATTCAAAATATAAGTATGCTGAAGATTATGATCTTTTACTTAAAATTGCAGAAAATAAAACAGTTAGAGCGGTTAATGAAAAGATCGTTACTTATCGGATACATGGAAGCAATCTTACTAGCCAATACAAACGTGAGTTGTTGCTGGAAAGTAAAGATATATTAAATAGATACAAACACAATACAAGTCACATGTTCGGTCTCGAAAAGATCGATTTTCAATTGTCGATCCTCGATCTGAAAAAAGGAAAAGTACTTTCTTTTTTGTCCTATTTTACTTCTTTTCATAGAATAAGTATCTTTTTTCACATGTTTCAAAAAAGATTTAGAAAAGGTAATTCATAAAAATGTACAGCTCGATCTCATATAATCGTCCGAATCACTACAAGTATTTTCAGGTAACTTTACTTTTCACTATCTTTGTAAATTCGATTGGATTTTTTACAGTAGGATTTTTGAATACAGGGAATATCATGTTTTTGAACCTGCTGATGGCAATTTTTATAGTTGTTAATAGACTTATAAACCCGGTTGTACTTACATATCTTGTAACTGTATATATCTTTTTTATAACAAGGATGATTTACCTGAATTATTTTCCTTCGGATTTTCTCTATATAGATAATGTTTCATTTAATAATGAGGATTTCTCATCTACAACAATGCTGCTCATTTTAGCAACTCTCATATTTACCACCGCCGTAATAATATTTCGATCTTCAATGACCGATAAAATTAAAACTTCAGCCGTTTTACCTTTTTCAAGAATAGCAATTGTAGGAAATTATGAAAAAGCTATTTTTTATTTATTCCCTATTTTCCAGGTTGCAATACTAATATTGAAATTTACTACAGGTGTAGGTATGCGCGGATTTAACAATCTCACTAAATACACTGATAGTGGTTACCTATATGTAATATTTTATATACTTATACAGGTAGGTTTTATTTTTCCTGCATACTATTTTATCTTGAAGCGGAGGGAAAAGATTATACTGATTAACTGTATCATATTTTTTATAGGAACCTTACTTGATTTTTCGAAAGCATCATTGTTATATATATTATTACCTGTATTTCTTGGTTATATTGTCTATAAGCGTAATTTACCTCCAAAACTTATTAAATATACCGCCATAATCGGCTTATTTACACTAGCATTTTTGGGATTAATTATAGGTTATTTTAGAGTTTATCTGGCGCAGACGATTTTTCAAATCGATATATCGGATTCCAGTTTTTTTAACGAAATTAATATAATTGACTCATTGACTGGGATGATTGGCCGTCTTGGATCAAGTTTCGATGTTCTATATTCTATAATGATAAAAAAAGCTTCATTTTTATCGCAGGTGAATTTTGTCAATGAAGTAAAAATACTAGTAAACGGTTTTTTCCCAGGGCAACCATTTGCAGTATCTGAAAATTATACATTAACAGAGTATGTTCCCGTAATTCTTCGTGGGTATGAATTAGAATTTCTAAATGGTTATGCAGAAAACGTTAATGTATTTTCTTATCTATATATATTATTTCCAAGTGTATTTTTTTATCTGGGATTTTTTATACTTGGTCTTGGTGTATCCATTTGGTATTATGTGAGCAGATCGCTAAGTGCAAAATTGTATATACTTTCCTTTTTGATCATTAACCTCTCAAATAGCGGTGGCCTTAGTGATTTAGTTAGGTCAGTTGTTTTTTTCTATTTAGCTTTTCTTATATATGCAATTTTGTCAAAATTATTTTTTAATCCTAATTCTGTAAAAAAACATGCAGTCGTCGCTTAAGGTATTTGTGAATGCTTCCAACTGTATGAGTGGTGGAGGTAGAACATTAATAAAGGGTCTGTTGAAGGGGGCGGCATTCTACCCAAATTATGAGTTCGTGATTTTTATTGATGCCCGCTTTGATATTTCCATTACTGAATCCAACCTTATTTATATCCGTATTGAAAAAAAAAATAGGTTCAAAGTTGCTTTTATGATAAAAAAACAACTGAAACCTAATGATATTATTTTCTATTTTGGCAATCTTCCACCTCTTATAAGTTTTCCTAAACATCGCGTATTTCTTCTACAATCAAATCGGTTCATGGTTGAAAAATACAATCTAAAAGGCTTCTCACTAAAAAGAAAAATCGCTATTATATTAGAAAGAACCTATTTTAATTTATTTTCTAAAAATGTTACCGATATTATTGTACAGACAAGCAGTATGTGTTCTCTGGTAAAAAAACTGAAAAGGGGTATACCTGTGCATATTATGCCTTCATATGACCTTGAAAAATTTGCAATACAGCAGATTGTAAGAACCACAATAAAAATTCCGGAAACTTTTTTATATGTAGCATCTCTTTACCCGTATAAGAATCACGAACGCTTAATACGCGCATGGAAAAAACTTGCTGATGAAGGGCTGTCTCCTCAGTTATCTATCACTGTGGATGAAAATAATGCATTGTCGACATGGATTGAAAATTATATAAAGCAAAATAAGCTTAATATAATTATTTTGCGTAAAATTCCTCGCGAGGAGTTATTGAAGGTATATGAAGAATCTGAGGTGCTGATCTTTCCGTCCTTATACGAATCTTACGGACTACCTTTAGTAGAAGCCAAAGCATATAACATGAAAGTGATTGCATCAGATCTTGATTTTTCATGGGATTTAATTGATCCTGATGATTATTTCAATCCATATGATGAAAACGCTATAGCGAGAGCAATAGCGAGATATTTGAAAAAGCCGAGGGTTAAGGATCATATTCTGTCTCCAAAGGAATTCCTAGAATCATTTTTACAATTAACCAATTAATAATATGAATATAGTTATTTTATGTGGCGGCAAAGGCGAGAGGCTAAAGCCAATTACCCTAAGCATTCCCAAACCCCTTGTAAATATCAAAGGCAAGCCTATCTTATGGTATATACTCAATCAATTTTCGAATTACGACCGCCGCAATATTTATGTGATGAGTGGTTATAAGGCAGAGATGATTTCTGAATATATAAAAGAAAATTTTCCAGAAGATGAGATCAATATTTGTAACAATGGCGATGTGGATATCATAGAACGAGTAAAACATGTAATATCTCTTAACAGCAATAAGGATTTATTGGTTTTATACGGAGATACAATCTCTGATGTAAACCTATTCCAACTTATTAGTAAAGCAAAGGACAATAAGAGCCCAGTTACTTTGGCCATCTGGCCGATAGTGTCACAGTTTGGTATTGTAGAACTAGATAGTGATAACAATGTCTTAGAGTTTAAGGAGAAGCCACGCCTGGATAAATGGATTAACATAGGGTATATATATATACAAATGGAAATGTTTCCGGAAATTGCTAAATTTGCAACCTTCGAGAGCTTCCTGAAAGTAATCGCCGACAAAAAGCAATTAAGCGCTTTCAAACATGAAGGACACCATTTTACTGTTAATAATGTCGTTGAGTTAGAATACGCAGAAAAAAACATTCATAAAATAATTATTTGAAAACAATGAAGAAATTTTGGAAAAACAAGAATGTCCTGATTACTGGTGTTACTGGTTTTATCGGCGGCAACCTAACAAAAAAAATAGTTGAACATGGAGCCAATGTTTTTGGTCTTGTTCGTAATAACAATCCCAAATCTTTTCTTTTTTATGAAAAAATTGATAAACAAATTCGCATTATTTCGGGCGGGTTAGATGATGTAGAGGCATTGTATTCAATTATTACAGAAGAAAGAATAGAAGTAATTTTCCATCTCGCTGCTCAGGTAGAAGTAGGGGTAGGCCTGACGAATCCCTTTTTGACATTTGAAACAAATGTTAGGGGTACTTATAATTTGATGGAAGCGTGTAGACGTGCTAAAAATAGTGGCCATGAAATACAAAGTATTATAGTTGCATCCAGTGATAAAGCCTATGGGGAATATAGTATTGAGCAAATGCCCTATCGTGAAACTTATCCCTTACTACCAAAATATCCTTATGATACATCAAAAGCTTGTGCCGATTTGATTTGCCAGGCATATTCTATTGACCAATACAAATTACCGGTTGTAATAACAAGATTTTCAAATATTTATGGCCCTGGGCAAATGAACTTTTCTGCAATTATTCCAGATGCAATTCGTAGCGCTTCGGGATATTCAACGTTTATTCCTCGCAGCGACGGGAGTATGGTACGAGATTTTATATTTGTGGAAGATGTTGCTACTTTATATATGAAAATATCAGAACATCTATCGCAAACCCCTGATTTACTAAGGGGGGAAATATTTAATGCAGGTACGGATTCGCCAATTAGTATGAAAGAAGTAATAATTAAAGTATTTGATTTAATGGGAAATCAAACTGAAAAGGAAAGAATTCTTCATGATATGGCTGGGAAGAAAACCACTGGCGAAATTAATTATCAGCATATGGCTTTTGATAAAGTATATTCCTACTTTAAATGGAAGCCTGTTCATGAGATGGATGAGGGCTTGAAAAAAACGATAAATTGGTTTAAAATGTATTTCGAAAACAACGGATCGGAGATTGCCGTTGTTTTGGGGCGGCCATCCGAGGAACGAGGATGGAAAAGCCACTCAAAAAACGGTTGACACCAATGGGCTGCTCCAAAATTACGGCAATCTCATGTTGGGCGCAGTGGCTCCGAAAATAGTTGTTTTTATTGGTGTCATTCTCCGATCCGTTGAACCGCATTAAGAAATACAAAGCTCCGTTTCCTGCGGTGCGGTATTTCGTGGTAGCAGCCACA
>SXGR01240826.1_pt1 | contig 18273 bp, 5 predicted proteins | sample 3174711 | NCBI WGS metagenome assembly SXGR01 (sample SAMN11356860, study PRJNA531348) | freshwater metagenome | isolation source: freshwater sample F1-60 | place: China: Fuxian Lake, Yuxi | collected 2017-12-25
GCGATGTTCATCGCCAGCGAGGTCTTGCCCATGCTGGGTCGTCCCGCGATGACCACCATTTCCCCGCCGTGGAGCCCATGGGTCATCTTGTCGAGATCCGCAAACCCCGTCGGCACACCACTCAGCTGGCCCTGCTTGCTGTGGTAGTCCTGGATGATGTTGATCGCATGGTTGACCAGGTCCTTGATGTTCTTCGAAGCCCCCTCCTCCCGCTCCTCGCTGATCCTCAGGATGTCCCGCTCCACCTCGTCGAGGAGCTGGTCGACCTCGCCCTCGTTCTCATGGACCCGGGTGATCACCCCTGTACAAGCCTGGAGCATGCGACGCAGCAGATGCTTCTCCCGGACGATTCCGAGGTAGTACTCGAGGTTGGCCGCGCTCGGCACCGCATCCATCAGCCCTGCGATGTAGGGCAGCCCACCCACCGCCTCGAGCTGGGATGCATCCCTGAGGCGTTGCTGAACCGTGATCAGATCGATCGGCTGCTTGGTGTCGTACATCGACACCAGATGCTCATAGAGCGTCCGGTGCCGCAGGTCATAGAAGGACTCCGAGCCACCCTTGAGCTTCTCGACGCACAACCCGATGCAGTCGGTGGGTGACAGGAGAAGGCATCCCAACACTCCCTGCTCGGCCGGAACGGAATGCGGTGGCAGGCGGTCGAGCGATCCCGGAGCCGGCACATGGGACCGGGACCGACGGGACCGCTTCAGATCCGGCACCGCGGAGGTCGACACCGCCACTCCCTCGGACGCGGAGGTCGAGACACCCCCCAACGGAACCGGATCGGTCGGAACTTCAGCGGCCAGGGAATCAAAGACGGAGTCGGTCGGTTCGGACACCCCCGACCTTGTCCCGGGACCTCCATCATCGCCAACCCCCGGGTTGTTCGCCTTGTTCACAGGGCTCCTCGGCCGCGCCCGGACCCGCGCCAACCGGCTCACCCTTCCGAGTCGGGTTCGGCGAGGAGGAATCTGAGGTCGTCGAGGGTCAACGCCTCGGAAAACCGCTCCTCGCCCAGAACCTCCGCGGCAAGGCTGCTCTTGGTCCGCTGCAGCTGTCGGATCTTCTCCTCGATGCTGTCCTTGATGAGGAACCGGTAGGCCAGGATCTTGCGGGTCTGGCCGATGCGGTGGGTCCGGTCGATGGCCTGGTTCTCGACGGCGGGGTTCCACCAGGGGTCGAACAGGACCACATAGCTGGCGGCAGTGAGGTTGAGGCCGGATCCACCGGCCTTGAGGGAGATCAGGAAGACGCCCCCGCCCTCCCGTTCCTGGAAGTCGCGCACAAGATCGCCACGCCTCTCGGTCTGCCCGTCGAGGTACCAATGGGTCCAGTTCCGCTCGACGAACTCGTTCTTGAGAAAGCCCAGCAGCTCCACGAACTGGGAGAACACCAGGACCTTCTCCCCCTGCTCGAGAAGCGGTTCGAGGGTTTCCAACAACGCCTCCAGCTTCGCCCCGGCCGACTGCGACTCCGGACGATGCAGACGCGGGTGACAGCAGATCTGGCGCAGACGCAGGAGGGAGGTCAGGAGGTGGAAGCGCTCCCGGTTCAAGGCCTCGGGGGTCTTCAGCTTGAGCAGGATGCGACGGGCCACCTTCAATTCAGCGAGGTAGAGTGTCCTCTGCTCGCCCTCCATCTCGCAGTAGAGGTCCTCCTCCTGGCGGTCCGGGAGGTCCCGGGCCACCTGGGACTTCGTCCGCCGCAGGAGAAACGGGCGGAGTCGTGCGGCCAGCCGGGTCCGGGCCCACGGATCCCCCTTGGCGTCGTAGAGGCGTCCAAAACCGGACCGCGGACCCAGGACTCCCGGCATGGCGAATGCCATCAGGCTCCAGAGGTCCATCAGCCGGTTCTCGATCGGGGTGCCCGTCAGCACCAGCCGGTGCGAGGCCTGGAGGGACCGGGCGACCTGGGCTGACTGCGACGACGGGTTCTTGATGTTCTGTCCCTCGTCGAGGATGGCGGCGAGGAACCGGACCCTCTGGAGTCGATCCTCCACCGCCCGCAGCTGGACGTAGTTCAGGATGTGGAGGTCGGCCGCGGTGAAGGAGTCCTCCCGCTTCAGGGTGTCAGGACCCCAGACCCGGACCCGGAGCTCCGGATAGAACCGGGCCGCCTCGGAACGCCAGTTGTCCTGGACGCTCTTCGGACAGACGACGAGCGACGGCCAGTTCCGCTGTTCGGCCTGTGCCCCCTCGACACGAAGCCAGGCCAGCCAGGTCAGGGTCTGGACCGTCTTCCCCAGTCCCATGTCGTCCGCGAGGATGCCGCCGAACCCGTTGGTCACGAGATAGGCGAGGAAGTGGAAACCCTCGACCTGATAGGGTCGGAGCTCGGCCTGGATGCCCGCCGGAAGGTCGGGTGTGACCCGGGCCTCCAGCTCGGCGGCGCGACGCTCGACCCGCGTCGCGGTCTGGTCCGGCAGGAACTTCCGCACCGACGGCGCGGCGAGCTGCAGCGCGTGGAGTCGCTGCGGCTCGGCCGAGAGCTCCCGCGCGGTGAGCCCGATCCGGGCCAGGTCCTCCTCCTGCTGGTCGGTGAGATTAAACTTCAGACGTCGCCATCCCCGTCCCTTCAGGTCCACCCATTCACCCTTCGCCCCCAACAGCAGCGACAGTTCCTCCGGCGTGAGACTCGTGTCCTCCGTTTTCAACACCACCTTCAGATCAAACCAGTCGACCTCCTTCTCCTCGACCTCCAGCTCGACCGAACCGGCCACGACACCGTCGCGGATCGAGTCCAGCGGCGGCTCCAGCCGCAGGTCCGTCATGGGAGGCAGCCGATCCAGAAACGCCCGGAATTTCCCAGGAAACGCCTTGGTCACCCGCATCTCGAAGCCTCCGTTATAGGGACTGCACTCGAAGCCCGAGTCGTCCAGCAGGCGGCGGAGGGACTCAATGTTTCTGAAATCGAACTGGATCAATCCCTTCCCGTCCGCTCCCTTGGACTCGAACCAGGAGCTTTCGCCGAGACGATGGAGATGATCCCCGTCGTCTCCGGTCGCACTCACAAAAAGCGAGCAACGTTCCGCGGCGGTTCCATGACGGTTCCTGATGGAGCCTTCGATCCGGGGATGCAGGACCACGGTGACCATGCGTTTCCGGATCTGCTCGGGAATCCCGACGCCAAGACACTCCAGGAATCGTAACCCACCCGGGGTCTCCAGAGCCGCGGGCGGGACACTCAGCTCCGTCTCGTGCGCAAACTCACCGGAATGGATGTCCGGCCCCTCAAACAGCCCGCCAGCGGTGAGATAGAGCGTCGGAACCCCGGGAAACTGGCTGAGGATCGTCCCGGGTGAATGCCCTTCGGCGTCCACCAGCGAGAATCGGTACCGCGGCTCCCCGTCGTTCGGCTCCGTCATCCGCCATCGGAGTGGCTGGGCATGGATCACCAGTGGCAACCCCATCTCGTCAACGAAGTGCACCCTGAGCGACTCGTGCCGCAGCTGGGCCCCGAGCCAGGCATGGAGACCACAGTAGTCCTCGGTGTAGTCGTTGGAATGGACGCGGACGAGTTCCCGGAAGGATTGCCACAGCAGCATCTGATCCTTCGCGAGGGTCACGGCCGAGGTTTTCGAGAACGGGTCGAATTCGCTGACCTTGAGGGTGCGCCAGTCCCCTCCTTCCTGCCGCACCTCTGGAACCAGAGCCTCGGGATCCAGACGGAATCGCAGTTCCTTCCGGGACGGACGGTGAGTCTCGATATGGCTCGGCATTCGATCCAGCCGGGCACGCCAGCCGGAGATCTCGGACTGCATCTGCCAATCGGCGAACCGCCGAGCAAAGGGTCCGGGCACCATGGGGAGTTCCTCGAACAGCGGGGGCAGGCGCCGCCCCCGTTTCCGCATGAGAGCCCGGAGCCCAAAGAAGAACTCAAGTTCATTGCCGGGTCTAAGGTTGGCGATTTCAGAGTTCACACCCTCAAAGTCCGCCCCCAACCACTGGTACGAGAGGTAGTCTCCCGCAAAGAGCCTCTGATGGATGCGGTACATCTCATACAGCTGCCGGAGCTCCCCCAGCTTGCGCTGGTCTTCCACCAGCAGCGGGCCCGGCTGATTCTGTCGGATCCACTCCTGGAGATCGGAGGGGGGAGGCACGATCCGCGGACGCCGCGGTTTGCCGATCGGCACACCTTCCAGGCCGGGAATCGGCCCCTCGCTGGACTGGATCGCCATCAGGACGCAGGCCGAGTGTCGACACCAGCCTTCCGGGGCACACCGGCTGCATTTTGCCGACCAGACTCCAAGTCCGGTCGAGAACGTGAGCACGACCTCGATGTTCCCGGGGCCCGTCAGGATTCCGACGAACTCGTATCGATTCGAAAAGGAGAGCCCGACCAATCCCCCGGGATTTCCTGCGTCACGAAGCTTCTGTGCCGACTTCCGCACCGGCTTTGGAAACGACTCGACCAGGGCGTCCGCTGCAGTCAGCAAGGCTTCCAATGTGGAAGTCGGAACTGATTTCACAAGGACCCAGTCGACCGGGTCCTCACCGTCAACTCAACCCTACGTTGTTCACCGTCCGTTCGGAGGGCCAGATTCCAGCCACCGTGGGCGTCTCTCCATCCGCATCAGGGAACCACGACCCTATAGAAGCGACGCTCGCCGGCCACGGGGTCGCGGACCAGCTCGACCGAACCGGTGCCGTTGAACTCCCGCAGGAGGGTCCATGTGGGGGACTCGAGACCCGACTGCACCTCGACCCGGTAGACCACCCCAGGGGTCGTCGGCAACCCCAGCACGAGGGTGTCTCCATCGAGGACGGCTGACATCATGGGAGCGCTCACCGACCGGACCCGACACACGAAGCCCGCCGTGGCCGCCAGTGGCGGGGTTCCGTCATCCACGACGCGGACCTGGACCTCGAATCCCCCGATCTGGGCGGGCCCCGGTGTCCAGTCCACGCGCCCCTGAGGCGAAACCGTCAGCCCCACGGGACCGGAGACGAGTTCGAACCGAAGCGCCTGTCCGGGATCCGGATCGCTCGCGACCAGCTGCAGGGCGAGCGATGAACCCGCAACCACGGTCTGCTCGCCGAGCACGGCAAACTGCGGGGCCCGGTTCGGGGCCGAGCCCGAATCGTCGATGCCTGGGGTCGGGTCCACGATCCGTCCAACCCCTGGCAGACCCGAGGCATCGGCCACGACGGCGCGGTCCTCCGGGACGTCGCGGTACCGCAGGTAGTCGACCACGGCCAGCCCACCGGTCTGGGGGCGACTGAGCAGCACCACACCCTGTGCGGCATCCAGCACGAACGGCGTGTGCCACTCGGAGCCGAGCCCCTGGATCGTCTGTCCGTCGGCGAAGATCACCGTCGCACTGCGGGGCTTGAGCACGGCTCCGACCGGGAAGGTCCAACGCCCGAGTTCGCCCGTCGCGTTGCTGAGGGTCCAGCCCTCGAGGCTGACTGGCTCGTCGCCACGGTTGACGATCTCGATCCACGGCTCGCGCTCGCCGGCTCCGTCCTTCAGTCCGGTGACATTTCTTGGAACGATCTCGCCCACGTAGACAGGTGGGAATTCGAGCAGGTCCTGGAGCACGTTGTTGGGCAGTCCCGGAGTGAGGGCCGGCACGTTGCCCCCCTCAAGCTTCAGCTCGCAGCCGAACACGATGTCGGAGCTGCCGGCGTTCACCTGGTGGACCTCGACCGCGAGGACATTCTCCCCGGTGCGGAGGGCGGCAGCCGGGAGCGTGAATGGACCGGTCACGACCGCATTGTCGACGGCCCCGTTGGCGAACGTGTTGAAATCCACGGCCACTGCGGCATCGATGTTCTGACGGAAGACCTCGACCCCGTTGAGATACACCACCGCGCCGTCATCGAGGATCGTGTTGAGGACAAGCCCCACCCCGTTGGGCACCGACGGCAGGGTGAACCGGGTCCGGAAATAGTAGGTGGTCTGCCCCAGTGTCAGCGCCGTGTTCTTGGGCTCCGGGAGCGCGGCACTCTCGACATACAGGAGGCCCTTGCCGGTCGGCCATGCCGCATCCTTGAAGCCGGGATCCTTCCAGTCGGCCGACACCGGCCCGGTCTGGAAATAGCTCCAGGTCGAGGTGTAGGCGACGAGGTCCCGGGGTCCGGTGTAGGCGGCTGAGGCGGACCAGTTGCCGACCCGGGTCCCGTCACGACGTGCATCGATCCGCTGCAACGCCGCTCCTCCTCCGGCTGCCGCCACCGGCCACGGCGCCTGGGACTCGAAGGCCACCTCCGCAAGGGTCTCTTCGCCGGCACCGCCCGGCGCGGTCCGCACCAGACGGATCCGATCGCCCAAATCCCCCATCGAACCCGTCCAGGCCCCGGCCACCGTAGGCTGGGTGCCATGGGTTTTTCGGAAGACGTCGAGATCCGCCACCACGCACAGGAAGGCCCCGGGGCCGATCACTGTCCCCTCGGGGAAGGTGAACGAAACCCCGGCACCCAGAAGCCGGAGGCCGCCAAGATTCCAAGTCACCTTAGTCGACGGATTGAACAGTTCGACGAAGCCGGATTGGGGGATGGAGGGCCGGTAGTGGATCTCGTTGATCGCGACCCGGAACCGTGGGTCCACAACGATCTCGAATGACCTGGAGTCGGACAAGGTCCCGGGACCGTTGTCTGCCACGGATACAGTCACCTTGACCCGCCCGGCGCCAAAATCCCCAGGAACCCTCCAGCGGAAGACTCCCAGCACGGGATCGATCTCCGCCCCCTCCGGCGCACCCAGAGCGAGGGTGTAAATCAGGGTCTGTTTTGGCAGATCCGGATCCGTCGCGGTCATGGACACCGAAACCAGGTCCCCTTCGAGGGCCTTCTGGTCCGGGATGGCCGCCAACACCGGTGCCTCATTCTTCTCAAGCACCGTGATTCCGAGAGCGAACTGGTCGCTCTGGATCGCCCCCTCGGTCTGGGTCACGCGGATCACGACCTCAAAGGCCGAGGGTCCATCCGATTCCGCAGTCTGCCAGGTCAGAAGGCCGGTCTTGGAATCGATCGACATCCCCTGCCGGGCTCCCGCGGCGAGTTCATACCGGAGTCCGGAGATTGGACTATCCACATCCTGAGCCTGGACCTGGACCGAAAGCCGGTCGCCCTCGGTGACCACCACCGGGGCGAGAGGTACGATCCGGGGCGGATTGTCGACCTCCAGGACGGTGATCTGGAAGGATCCCTCGACAGTCTTCTCCGGATCCTGCTGGTCTCCAACGCGAACACGAGCGGTGAAGACTCCCGGCCCGTGCTCCTCTCCCGGCGTCCAGCTGAACACACCGGTCTGCGCGTCGAGCACAGCGCCAGCAGGACCCTCCACGATCTGGAACCGCAGGACCTGCTGGGGCCGATCCGGATCGGATGCCGCCACCGTGAAGCTCAGAAGCTCCCCCTCCGACACGGTCCGATCGATCAAAGTCCCGAACAAGGGTGCCTCGTTCGATTCCCGCACCGTGACCACGATCCGCTCCGAAGTCGTGCGCCGCGGGACACCCGAGTCGGTGACACGCACGGCAAAGGCGAACTGGCCAGGACCGTCCGCCTCACCCGGGGTCCAGGTGAACAAACCCGAGACCTTGTCGATGACCGCGCCCGGAGGCGCATCGGTACTGAGGCTGAATTCCAGCACCTGTCCAGCATCCGAGTCCTGGGCCGATGCCGTGAAAGTCAGCATGCTGCCCTCCTGGACAGTCTGGGGACCGATCGGACGCAGCACGGGCGGAGGATTGCCCCCCGGGACCACGTTGGGCTCCTTCGGAGTGGGGATCTCGAGGTCCACCAATGGCAGCGGGGCGCCATCCGGGAATCGTCCCTGGGAGGCGTCATTCATCTGGGGGCCGAATGTCACCTCGTCGACTCGTCTCCCATTCGGATCGAACAGGGCGATCTGTTCACCGGACAGGCTGAGGCGGAAATTCACGTGGAGATCGGGACGGCTCGGGAGATTTTGGCCGGGTTCTCCATCCGCCCAGACCAGCAGGAAGCCATCCGCCGGCAGAACAGTGCCCACCGGGATCCGGAACTGGGTCGGGTTGTTGGTCGAATCCGTCAGATAGTAACCCGAGAGGTCAACGGCCTGCGGCCCCTCGTTGTGCAACTCGAACCAGTCATCGAAGTCACCGTCGGCCGGATCCGAAAGCGTCTTCGTGTTGCCGGCGAGGAACTCGTTGATCGTGACCGCCACCGAGGAAACCGCCGGATTGTTGGGCGCACCCGGGGTCACCGTCTGGAACACCCGCCGCGCGCGCGGCTCGCCATCCGGAAACGAGCCGAAACTCCGGTCCGTTCCCACGAGCCCATATTCGAGGTAGTCGAGCACCACAGGACTCTCGACCACGCTCGGGCGTCGGGTCAGCGCCACGAATCCGTTGGTGGCGACGAGACTGAAATTCGCATGGAGCGCCGCCGAACCTGCACCCGCTGGCTGTCCATCCGCCCAGACCACCAGGAACCCACCCGGTGGGATACCCGTCCCGTCGGGGAAGGCCCAGCGACCGAGGTCGGTCAGTGTGTCGGTGAGGAAACATCCGGCGAGGTCGACGCGGTTGATCCCACGGTTGTGGAGCTCGATGAACGGTCCACGACGTCCCACATCATCGGCAGGTCCCATCACATTGTTGGGCAGGACCTCGTTGATCCAGAGGTCGGGGAACGTGGCGAGGCTCGACCGGAAGACATTCACCTTTCCAGGCGTCGCCACGACGGCGGCATTGGTCTCTGACGCCATCCAATTGGCGACACGCCAGGCATCCTGTGCGGGATCGATCAGCTGGAGTGAGGGCCCCCAACCCGCCGCGTTGGTGGGCCAGGGTGGACGGGGGCTGTAGGTGACATCCGACATCACCACGATATTTGCCCCCCCCGCGGGATCGGGACAGATCAGGGCCAGGTACTCGCCCTCGTTGCTCAAGGTGCCCGGGAACGTCCCAAACACGGGGATCGCGCTGCCATAAGCCGCGGCGAACCCGGCGGCATCAGCCGCAAGGACCAGGTAGCCATTGGCCGGAATGACCGAGCCGTCGGGGAACGTATAGCCAACACCCTCGATCCGGCAGCCCGAGAGGTTGAAGGGCGTGGTCGGAGCCGTGTTGTGCAGCTCGATGAACGAGGCCCCCGGACGACTGGGATTGTACTGGATCTCATTGATCACCACGAAGTCCTCGGCCCGGAGCAGATCGCCCGTCGCCACCACCGTGACGGAATCCACATACCCGGGGATGGGACGACCGAACCGATCCATTCCTCCCAGGACCAACCGGTTGGTCCGCTCGGTCAATGGAACCGTCATCTGCCACCGCGTGAATGTGGTCCAGGTGACCGGATACAGGGTCCCGTTCACCGTGAGCGACGTCAGGGCGAGGGGAGCGTTGCCGACAAGGGTGACCGAGGGTGTGCCGACGGTCTGGTCCGCGCCGCCATTCGACGTGACCTCGAGGGCCGGCACATCGGCTGAGTTGAGAGCGTTGAGGATCGTCTGCCGCCGTGCGGCGACATAGTTCTTGGCCCCGGTGTTCGAGGTCAAAGGAACGCCGTTCTGTAGTAGGACTTCGGCACGGGAATCAACCTCCTCGGCCACCCGCTCCGGGAGCATCGGGCCATTGACCGCATCGATGTAGGCCTGCCAGAGGCGACGTCGGATCGCGGGATTGTCGAACATGACATTGATCACAGGATCCCCGGCACCCCACAACGCATCACCCGCCCCGTTGCCTCCGGCGTCGAGGGCGAAATCCACATCCCAGGGGAAGAGCTTCCACGTCATTCCATCTCTCTTGTAGGCATACATGTTCTTGCCACGACCCATCCCATAGGAGTCCCAGTTGCCGACGATCCGCTGGAACGCGAAGGCTCGCATCCAGTGGTCGACATCGATCGTGCTGAAGACACGGTTCACGTAGGTGGCACCGGTGACGTTCACCGCATCCACGAGCTGGAGGAGGTTGGTCATGTCGTTCGCCGAACCCTGGACAGCACGCTTGCGCCAGCTCCACCGATACCGTGCCGGCTTGAGAGGGGCGTTGGCAGATCCCGGCGGGGTGGTGAACCGCTGCAGGGTGGCATCGACATTGCTAAAGCTCGTGCCGTCATCCTCGAACTCGAACCAGTCCTCGATCTTGTAAAGATCCGGATTCTCGCCCTCGGAGAAGAACCGCTCGGCATAGTCACCATTGGGCTCCTCGGAGTCCTCCATGATGTCCCGGAACAGGCCCCCGTTCCGGTACAGCCGGACGTAACGCCGATGGAGGTAGCCCGCGCCGATGCCCCGGGCGATGGAGAAGCACAACTGCTCCCGGAGGTTCGTTGAGTCGCTGCCCACATTGCCCGTGGACGTGATCGCCATCTCACCAGACCCAAGCATGGGCTGATCGTTGGGGAAGACGATATACCAGTCGCCTCCCCCCCCATGGAACGGGCTTCCTTTGTCCTTGAAGCCTGCGGCGTAGACGACGCGGCTGTTGCCGTACACGAAGGTGAGATCCCGCAGGAGATTGTTGAGCGCGGAGGAGGAATTCCGCGCGTTCTCCACGGTGGTCGTATTCCACATGTGATAGTGCCCCAGGGTGCCGAAGGGGATGGGTTCACCCCAGCGAACCAGACACTCCCGGGCCGGGGCCTCCGCCGGAAACCTCGTGGTCATCGGCAGCCCAGCGCCGTCGATGGCCTCGATCCGGAAGGCGATCAGGGTTCCCGCCGCGCGCCCGGAGATCGTCCCGCTGTACACCCCATCGCCGGCGGCGACATCACCGCCGGAACCATCGTCGCGCAGTGTCACATTCACGGCGGTCCCCCCGCCATCGATCCGGCCGATCGCCCGTACCGAGGCGACGCCGTCGGGATCCGACACCCGGGCCGAAACGATGACGGCCTGCTGGTTCGCCGGCAGGGCCGGCGTGTGGGCAACGTCCACGATCGCCGGGCCGGCGTTGGGGACGGCACGGGTGTTCAGAAGCCCCGGGCTTCCCAGGTTCGCCGGAACCGTCAAGGACGCCGGCAGCTCGAGCCAGTTGCCCCGGATCCGGAACAGCACCTCAGGCCAACCGGTCACCCAGCGGACCCGCGCCCGGATCGTCGCGGTCGTCCCATCCGCCAATCCCGCCGCAAGCGGGGTCCGGATCCGGTTGAACCCGGTGTCACCCCGGGCTGGAGCCCGGATGTGGAGACAGCGGGACCCCGCTTCAGCACCGGTGCTGTCGATGGTCGACTGGGAATGGTTGCCCTGGAAGGTCCACCCGGTCGCGGCGGACCCGCTGCCGGCCTCGAATCCGGGATTCGACACCAGGTTGGCCGTGCCCCCCGAGCGGATGACCTCGACCGAATCGACGAGCGCCTCCCCCTCACCCTGGAGGGTCACCTGTAGCTGGTTTGGCGGAAAGCCGCTGTTGCCGTTGTCGAGGCGACCGGTGACCGCGACTGATGTCCACTGGCCCTTGGTGGTCTCGTCGGAGTCCGCCCAGTTGGAGCCCCGGTTGGGATCGGCATCCGGATCGATCAGCTCAAGGCTCGACCCACCCCCATCCGCCCATTTCCCCCACTGTCCGCCATCGAGGTAGGTGACCTCGGCGACATCGATGAGGATCCGTCGGGTCGACACGGTGCCAACGTCGTTCGTCGACAGGATCTCATCCGGCCGAGCGAGCGCGATCCGTTCGCCGGAGTTCGACAAGGTCCCGGAGAATCCACCGACCGTGTTGGCCACGGTGAGGTGCGGGTGGTGGGCCCGGAGCCGGGCCGGGTCCTTGGCCACGACCAGATAGCCCGCCGCCGGCAGGACCGCCCCGGGCGGGAACCGATAGCCGATGCCCGCGGTGAATTCCCACCCCCCAAGGTCGATGGCCGTCCCGGTCCGATTGAACAGCTCCACGTACTCGTCCTCGTCAGCCCTGCTGATCGGGTTGTACATCAGCTCGCTGATCACAATGGACTCCGGACGCCACGTCGTATTGGCGGCTCCAGGCGTGGGCTGCACCAGCCGACGGACCTCCGTGGCACCGTCGGGTTGGCGCCCCGAGCTGACAGCGTTTTCCTGCGGACCAAACTCAAGTGCGTCGAGGACACGCTCGCCCGTGGGATCCACCAGATAAATCGTCTCGCCCGCCGCGCTGAGCGCGAACCCGAGCTGGTTCTGGTCGAGGACAAGATGCCCCCGGGCGGGGATCGTCGTGCCGACCGGGAACCGGAACCGGTTGGTCGTGATCGAATCGGTCAGAACACAGCCGACGAGGTCCATCTCCGCGTTCGAGGCATTGAAGAGCTCGATGAAATCGCGCTGGGGATCATCGGTATGCGCTAGGAATTCATTGATGACCACGCCGTCGAGCGGACGTGCGCCGAGGATCTCGGGTCCGCCTGGGGTCCCGCCGACCCGGCGGCTTGGCATCCACGCCCTGGGATCCGAGGGACCATAGCTCGGTCGCCCTAGGACCAGCGAATGGCCGGTGCCATCCGGGGTGATCGGCCATGGCGCCCGGGTCTGGTATTCCACCCTGAAGAGGGTGTCACCCTGGTCGGTCTTGAGCGCCACGGAACCGCCACCGTTGGACAGACGCCCCTCGTAGGGTCCAAGGACCTTCGTCAGGCCAGCCGCGCGCTGGAGATCCGACGGGCTCGCCGCCACCACGAGGAATTCCCCGGCCCGGATCCGGGTCCCTTCCGGGAAGGTGAACTGAACCTCACCCGACAGCCTCGCCCCGGAGAGGTTCTCCGGGGTGGACCCCGCATTGTAGATCTCGATGAACTCGAGGTCGCCCTGTCCTTCCCGCTGCAGGGGATGATACATCAGCTCGGAAAGCACCAACCCGGTCGACCTGACGAACGGTCCCAGCGGCTCCCGATCGGCGACCCAAGGCCCAACGGCCGTGCTGACAACGGGGCCCAGATCCCGGAACTGGGCGGTGGTCGGAGTCTGCTCATCCTGGCTCGAGACCGCCGGACCGAAGAACAGCGAGGCGGGCATGCCCTGTATCGTGACAGTGCCGAGCTGGGTCCAGATCCGTCCATCCATGCTGGCGAACCCGGTGAACGCACTTCCCGCCCGCCGAAGCCGTAGCCAAGCCTGCGGATAGCCCACCGGATAGCCACCGGTGATCGAGGCCTGGGCTGAAGCCGCTCCAATGGAGGTCCTCGACTCGAAGAAACACCCCAGCTGTGCCGAGGAGGCGAACACCGCGGCGAACCGCGCGTTCGACTCCAGGCTGTCCCGAACCATCAACCCCGCATGGACAAAGGGATCCGTCACCGTGACCCCGGCGACACGGACCTGAAGGTCGAAATCTCCTGTCCGGGATTCCGCAGCCAGGAGGAAGCGGTCCTGCGTCCCACCCAGATCCACCCCGATGCCCGTGACGTCGAACTGGCCGTCTCCGACCCGGACCACAGTTCCCGCCGGAACCGATCCGATGGAATTCGGGATGTACTCCAGCGCCGTGAATACAAGGCTGCCAGCCGGCATGACATTCGGTGACGCGGCACGATCCCGGACTCCCGAAACGGTCAGGGTATAGGTCTTCCCAAAGACCAGTGGTGCCGTTCCGAGAACCACCTCGGACCCATCCGCCGAGATCGTTGCGGTCTCGATGACGCCTCCGTCCAACAGCGTGTAGTTCGCCGGGGTCTGGGCGGTGGTCGGATCGACCGCCTCGCTGAAGACGACCCGGATCAGGCGCGCCGATCGGTTCTCGGCCTTCACAAGCCGGGGCGGGACTGTGTCCGGGGTGACACTCAGGACGGCTTCTGTCGACACGGCCGTCCCAAACGAGTTGCTCAGAGCGACGGAGAAACGGGCGAGGTCATCCGTGAGACGTACCGGCTGGAAGTCAAGGAAGGCATTGGTCGCACCGGGAATCGACACACCATTCCGTCGCCACTGGAACTGCGACGGACTCAGCGGGTCGAGGAGGACATCGAAACGGGCCACAGTGCCTTCCACGGCATTCGTCGACTGCGGCTGCCGGACGATGCTCGGCGCCTTGAAGACCACACCCCACGGCAGCAGGTATTTGCCCGGGATCGGCCCCTCATCGGCACCGTCCGGACGCAGCCAGCGGACCGCAAGATTGTCGCCGCCGCCGCCTTCCTTCATGAGGGCCTCGACGTAGTAGCTCCGTCCCGCCTCGAGCCGGACGGGTGCGGACTGCTGGCCCGCCTCCTTGGCCCATTCCCGGGGGCCGGTCCAAGCCGACACCGATGCGATGCGCGTCCGGCGACCGACGGTGTCATCCGTGCTGAGCCACAGCTCGCTCCCGTCATCCGAGGCGATCCAGAAGGTGTAGTTGCCGGTGACCGGTGGGACCAGATAGCCGCGGAGACGCTGGCCATAGTTGTCGAGGACATCCGTCGGCGCCTCGAACGCCGCTGTGACATAGCCCTTCGTGGTCGGCGAGTTCGGGAAGATCGCCGCGCCCGTGAGGTCGGCGACGGATACTCCAGGGATCCCGGAATAGACCTCCCGCAGCAGTCCCTGGCTGGGAGGGGTCTGGGCCCTCGACGGCAGCCCCGCCACACCCAGCAGCAGGAGAAACCCTGCCCACAGCAAGTTCCAGGAACGGGCCTGACGGCCCAGTGCGTTGAATCCAATCGTCATGGTTACCCGGGAAGTATAGCAAATACGCGGCCAAGATCGAAGTGCGGTCCAACAAGAGTTCTGGGAGGACTGCCCTCCGGTCACTCCGGCTCCCAGCGATGCCAAAACGACCAGTCGTAGGCCTCAAGGGCCCCCAGCCGCTTCTTGTAATCGTAGGCCGAGGGCTCGAGGTACGCGTATCCTGGATACAGGAACCGGCATCCGGACGCCTTGGCATGTTCGATCTCGGCCAGGAAGGTCAGCCATCCCGGACTGCGCCGGGACTCCTCCGGATCGAAGAACGCGTAGACCGACGAGGCCGCCTCACACCCCAGGTCGAGGAAGCTGACCGCCAACAGACGACGGCCGACCCTTGCCTCGATCTGGACGCACTCGCAGGGATAGGCATCCGGATCCCTCCCTCGCCCGGGGTCGGGGCCGAGGAACGTCTCGAGCGAGTCCGGAACGTTCTCCTCGAACCTTGCGGTGTGGCGGGCGAACAGATCGCGGTGCTCCTCTGTCAGATGCGGCCGCTGGGCCACCACCGAGAGGTCCCTGTTGAGGCGGAGGATGCGGGACTGGCTCCTGGAGGGGGTCCACCGGGAAAGGTCGACACGAAGCGGAATGACACGGACCGGCTGCCCGTGCATCTCGGTCCGGGAATACTGGAAGAACGATCGACCGAAGTGCCGCCAACCGTGGGACCACAGGGCATCCAGGATCTCCGGATCCATCGGGCCGTGGTCAAAACAGACCGCCACCTCGGGCCATGGGTCGGATTCGGCATCGTGGGGGGGATCGATCACGGTGGGAAAACGGTGGAAAGGATGCGTCCACCGCCCCGGACACTCAACCTGTCCGTTTCACCTGTCGGTTTCAGGCACGGGTTGAAGGCGACCGCCCCCAACTCTCCCACGTCCCCCCTCTTGTCGGTCCGCGTCCGTCGTCCCACCCTTCCGGCATGACGATCCGATCCCTCGCCCAGCATCGCACACCGCGGCTCCCATCGATCCTTGCCCTCCTGCTCCTCCTCACGGGCTGCAATACCGTGCCCGAGACCGGGCGACAGCAGCTCAACCTCTTCTCTCCCCAGGAGGAACAACAGCTTGGACTGACGGCATTCGAGTCCATGAAGAAGGACGTTCCCCTCTCCAAGAACGCAGCAGCAAAGGCCCAGGTCGAGCGGGTGGGCAAGCGCATCGCCGCCGTGGCGGCACTGCCGAATGCACAGTGGGAGTTCGTGGTGTTCGAGAGCCCCGAGGCCAACGCGTTCTGCCTGCCGGGTGGCAAGGTCGGGGTCTACAGCGGGATCCTGCCGATCTGCCAGGACGACGCCGGCCTCGCCGCGGTCATCGGCCATGAGGTGGCCCACGCCGTCGCCCGACACGGAGGGGAACGCATGACCACCGCCGCCGGCATCAACGCCGTCGGCCAGCTCGGCAGCGCCTACATGGGACAGACCCAATATGCCCGGTATCTGCCCCTCGCGACCCAGGCCTACGGCGTCGGGGCCCAGCTGGGTGTCGCCCTCCCCCACAGCCGGGCCCAGGAATCCGAGGCCGACGAGATCGGCCTCGTCTACATGGCCCGGGCTGGATACGACCCCAAGGCCGCAGTCGGGTTCTGGGAGCGGTTCGCGGCGTACAACGGGACGCGCGACGGCGCCTCGACCGCCTGGTTTCTCCGAACCCATCCGACCGATGCCGACCGGATCGCCCGGCTCAAGGAGCTCCTGCCCCGGGCCGAGGCCCAATACAAGCCGGCACAGTGAGAGCCCGGCTCAGAGGCCGCGCACGAACCGGTCCATCCGCTCCAACCCCTTCTCGATGTTCGCGAGGCTGGTGGCGTAGCTGAGGCGGATGAAGTCGTCGGCGCCGAAGGCGATTCCCGGAACGGCCGCCACCTTCTCCTGCTCGAGGAGTCGGGAGCAGAAATCGCGGGAGTTCAGTCCGGTCCGGCTGATGTTCGGGAACAGATAGAAGGCCCCCTTGGAATTGACGCAGGTGATCCCGGGCATCGCGTTGAGCCGCTGCCATGCCACCGTCCGGCGCTTCGAATACTCCGCCAGCCACTTCGGCAGGTGGTCCTGGGGACCGGTCAGGGCCGCGACGCCGCCCTTCTGGGCAAACGAACACGGGTTGCTGGTGCTGTGGGACTGCACCGCATCGATCGCCTTCGCAATCGGCTCCGGCGCCGCCAGGAAACCGAGCCGCCACCCGGTCATGGACCATGCCTTTGCGAAGCCATGGACGATGATCGTGTGCTCCTGGTGCTTCGGACTGAACGAGGCCACGGACCGATGGACCGCTCCATCGTAGAGCAGGTGCTCGTAGATCTCGTCGCTCATGATGAGCACGCCGCGCTCGACGCAGAGGTCGGCGAGGACCCGAAGTTCATCGGGCGTGTAGACGCTGCCGGTCGGGTTGCTCGGTGAATTGAGGATGAACAGCCGGGTCCGCGGGGTGATGGCCGCCCGGAGCTGCTCCGGGGTCACCTTGAACTCGGTCTGGTCGGTCGTCTTCAGGATGACCGGGGTGGCACCCGCCAAGGTCACCATCTCCGGATAGCTCAGCCAGTAGGGTGATGGGATGATGACCTCGTCCCCCTCCTCGCAGGTGGCCAGGATGACGTTGTAGCAGGAGTGCTTCCCGCCATTGCTGACGATGATCTGGGATGCCTTGTAGGTCAGACCGTTGTCGCGTTGGAACTTCTGGGCGATGGCCTCGCGCAGCTCGGGGATGCCGGAGCTCGGGGTGTATTTGGTGAATCCAGCGGCAAGGGCGTTGGCCGCGGCATCCTTGATGTGCTGGGGAGTGTCGAAATCGGGCTCACCGGCCCCGAATCCCACGACGTCATGGCCCTCGGCCTTCATCTGTTTCGCCTTCGAGTCGATGGCGAGGGTGAGCGAGGGCGAGAGGGCTGCGGCGCGTTTGGCGATCTTGTAGTTCATACCGACGGCGGCGGAGCCTGAGGAAGGCGTCGGCCATGGCAAGCCGAAGTTCTCCCCTCACCACCAGGTGAACGAGGGATTCGGCTTCTCCGACCAGAACTTGTCGTTGATCGAGAGCGTCGGAAACTGGAACGCCTGCGCGTGGCCATCGCCATAGGCGATGATCGAGAGGCTGCGCCCCTTGACGTTGTGCCACTGGCTCTTCTTGTCCGAGAACCCGCGGTTCGGATGCCAGGGCCAGTCGGCGATCACGATCTTGTTGGCCGCACTGAGGGCGATCTCGGAGGACTTCATCGACTGCCCATCATAGGCGGTCCGCGGGGCGGCGATGTTGCCCGTGACCCGTTTCACCCGCACGAAATCCGCGGCCCATTCCATCAGGTAGCTGGTGCCGTACTGGACATACGCATTGGTGCATTTCTTCCCGAAGTTCTGCTCGTAGAAGAGGTCCCCCTTGTCGGCCGGACACCGGAAGATCTCCGGGGTTCCCTGGTACCGGTAGAGCGGCTTGTTCGTCATCGCCGTGAAGACGTCATAGGTGCCGTCCTTGCCCCCGGCCGAGGCCCAGTCCCGGCAGAGCGGATAGTTATCCGAATGATCGTCGGCATACATCTGGAAGGCCAGGATGACCTGCTTGAGGTTGCTGACGCATTTGACCTGGTTGGCCTTGGCCTTGGCCCGGGCAAGACCGGGCAGGAGCATGCCGGCGAGGATCGCGATGATGGCGATCACAACGAGCAGTTCGATCAGGGTGAACGCGGAGCGGGACCGCGACGACGCGGGCGACAGGGACA
>SXGR01237842.1_pt1 | contig 18262 bp, 19 predicted proteins | sample 3174711 | NCBI WGS metagenome assembly SXGR01 (sample SAMN11356860, study PRJNA531348) | freshwater metagenome | isolation source: freshwater sample F1-60 | place: China: Fuxian Lake, Yuxi | collected 2017-12-25
CGCTTGGTGATGGCGTTCAAAAACCTCAAGCCTTGCCCTTCCTGAAGTCGCTGAACCACCGAAATTCACCAGAAATCAGATGCTCGCCATGGCCATTCAACTCTCAACTGTTTTCTCCAATGACTTTGTCACAGCCGTGAGGCTGGTATGGGCGACGCTACAATCCTGTTGCTGACATCGACCTCATTTGTTAGGGGATTGGGGAGTCTTTGGCTGGGAATGCGCCTTGATCGATTCGGCAGCAAACCAATCCTGATTTTCTGTTTTGGAATCTGGATCATAAATCTGGCTGGCTGGACTTTGGTCGCGGGAGGGGTGATGGGGCCAACACTGGCACTAATTCTGGTGCTCCAGTTTTCAATGGGGTTGCTGGCGGCTCTCGTCAACATTGCGAACACAAGGCTCGCAATGGTGTTGATTCCTGAGATGGGACGAAACCATTTCTTCGCGATCTATTCTGTCACGTTGAATGTCACGCTCGGCCTGGCACCGATCCTTTGGGGCTTGTTGCTCGACGTGCTTGCGCCGATGCGGATCGTATGGGGTTCTTTTGAATTGAACCGGTTCAGCGCCTTCTTCCTGCTCGTGGCCGGATCGTTTGGTCTGGCGTTGTGGCTCACGCACCGACTGCACGAGCCACAGGCGGGTCGAACCGAAGATTTACTCCGGGACATCCTGATCCGTTCGCCACAACGGTTCTGGCTTCGCCTTTGGCCGAGGGTCTGACACAGTTCGAAGCTTGCGAACAATTCGCGGACCGTCGCGTTCAAAATTTCACAACTTTGAGCGGGATGTCGAACCAGAGGCCGTTGAAATCGAATTGAATCCCCGGAGGATCAAAAGTGCCGTTGACCCAAGTCAGCTCGTCCCGTCCGCTGATCAAGCCGCAGAACTCGGCGAATAATTCCGCATCGAAACCCGCAAGATTGTAACGGTCGCGACGCAGTTCGGCGCGCGTCATGGCGCGAATCAATTCATCCACCTCACCAAAGGAGCCCCGCAAAACCCAGATCTCGGCTCTTGGCACCTTCACAGCGAGTTTGTCGAGCTTCTCCACTGAACATTCGCCACATTCCACCCAGAGGACGGGATCCAGTTCGTAGTTCAACTCGACGAGGTTGGGGACGTAGGGAATTGAGATTTGATGCAAGTTGGTTTCGATCTGCAATCGCTCGCGATGGAACAGTAGATAACCCAGAAGCTTCAAAGCCACAAAAGCGATGGAATCGGACTGTTGCTGGCCAATGATCAACCTCCGAGGAAGTAATCTTGCGGGATCCAAACTGACCAATGTGAAACTATGCTTGTGAGCCATTGGATGCGGTTGAGTCGAAATGACCAAAATTACGAGCAAGATAAAGACACTACCTGCCATCGCTCTTCTTCAAGGTTCCACAAACACCGGCGTGCCAACACTCACCAGTTGAATCAGATATTCCGCATTCCAGTTCGCCAGGCGAAAGCAGCCATGCGACTCCGTTCGGCCGACCTCCTCGGGACGCGGCGTCCCATGGATTCCGTAGCCAGGCTTGTTGAGTCCGATCCACGCCGTGCCCACCGGGTTATTCGGGCCGGGCGGGATCATGAGGACACGACCGAGTTCGCGTGCTTCGGCCGACTCCGGAAACACCTCCGGATCGAACCTGTAATTTGGATTTGGCGCCAGCTTCTCGACAATGAGCTGACCGACAGGCCGTTTCTCGACACGTTGCGCGATGCTGCACGGGAAGTGCGCGAGGAGATTCGTGGCAGCGTCGAAAGCTTGGAGCGTCTTTCCCGCAAGGTGGATCGTGAGGAAGGCTGCTTTTACCCGGCGCGGTGGATAACGTACGTTCGGAATCGTCACCACTGTCCCAGCCATCACATTCGTCCAGTCCACATCCTTGTTCAGGGAGCGGATCAAGCCGGGATGGGCATGACCTTTCTCTGACACAAGTTCCAGTATGGTTTCGTAATCGAGGCGCTCCTGCTGCGATTTCGCGAGCCAGGTGCGCCCCACCGGCGTCAGGCGTGTGATATCGTTGGTGGTGATGACATACGTCGTCAATGGCGGTTCGCTGATTGGCAATAGATCCTTGGTCTGTGCGTCAGGTTCTCCGCTGGGCGACAAGCGCTCGCGGGCTTGAAACGCGCGCAGAGCCGCGCGTGTTTGAGAACCGACTCGTCCGTCGAGACTGCCAGCCGAAATTGCCTGGCGTGACAGTGCGATCTGGACATCCAACATCGATTTCGGCCAGCGAGCAGGAGCCGGTCCTCCGCTGGTTTGGTTGGAACTTGGCACTCGTAAAACTTGGGGCGGCGCAGAGGTCGCCGGCGATGGCCTGACGACAACCGGCACTTCAACAACTGCTGAATTCGTCACATTCGTTGCGGAAGTGCTGATCGCTCCCAACTGAGTTCTGGGTTGCAGGATAGGAGAGGTGTTGGAAGAGCCGGGCAGGCTCCGGAAAGTGCCGGTTGAAGAGGCCCGGGGCGAAACGTCAACAAGCATCGGTGCTGTGTTTTTCTCAACGCGAGGTGGCTTCGCACTGTTGATTTCATTGGTCGCCTCGGGCCGTCCAGCGCGTTTTCCAGGAAGACGCTGCGACCACCAGAGCCAGCCGACCAATGCCAGCACACCACACGTGAGCGCTGCGTATGCCGGGCCAACCCACTTCTTTGGCTGTCGCTGCGAGGGGCGTTTGTATTTCGTATAAAGCCGCACACCGGAATCATAAGGCATTGTTGTTCCCTGTCGGCAACGAAGTTCAAGGGCGTGACGAAGCAGTGCATACGCAAATTGTCGGTGGAGCGCGACTGTGCTGAAAGCCAGTCGCAGCAGTATCGATGGCTCGCTCTCACGCCAAACCTGCTGCGGCTGGTGCTGCGCACACAGCCGCGCTCCTGGCCGAGAGCCAAGTTCACCGACAACTTGCTGATGCACTGTGACGAAGCCGGCCAGTATGGAGATTTCGCACTTCGGACGAATCGTCAACACCTTGAAGCGGCGGCTTACGAGACACTGCTTGCGAGTGTGAACTACGCCGCTCAACCGGGAAATCTGCTCCCATCGGATTGATCTGACGACTCTCACCAACCACTGATCAAGACTCGTGGGAACCATGCCCCATTCCTGGGGAATACAGAACGAGGGATTTGGCTGGCGGCCTTCAAAATCTGCGAGTTTCCAATACCAACGAGGTAGGAATCAGCAGGCATCCATTCTGCTAAACGGATTCAGAGCGTTCGGAGAATCAAACAGTTCAATCCATCTTTATGCGTATGACTTCTATATCTGCGGGCCAGTCCGCCTTGCGTTGTTCGATAACCCTTGCCTGCATTGGCCTGATCACTTCAGGCGCATTGGGCGGCCCGAAACCCAAACCGGTGAGTGGTGCTGCTCGATGGGCTGTCAGCACTTACGAAGGACATGACAGGTACCACACTCGCTCAACTCCACTCCCCGGGGGCGGAGTATCCTTCGAATTTCTGGAGACACCAGACCGAGCCGAACTTGTTACCTCCCATCCGTCTTACAGAAAAGTTCTCCTTGGCAACCAGCTTGGAAAAACGTTGTCGGCAACGATTGCCATCACTGCCATGCCCGGAACAGTCTTCAACTATTACAAGCAGGGCAATCCCGAGAATCCCTGTCCGCGAGAGGCGAACGTACGGCTGTATTTCGAAACAAAGAATGACGCGCTCGGCGAAAGCCAGTACTGGTGGTCGAACCCAGTGAGCATCGATCTCGCAGATCTGCTTTCAACTGGTGGAACCACCCTCAATGTGACGCTCTCTCCTGAATTCTGGTCTGACCGCGTGGGAAGCTTCGGACACTCTGACGCAGCTCATGAGGCGGCCTTCATTGCCGCCGCGTCGAACATCACGCTCACCGGCCTGTCGTTCGGCGGTGGATGTTGGTTTGCGTTTGGTGCCGGGACAAATCCCGGTGGCGCGACATTCCAACTGCTGTCGTTTACCTCAACAGAATAGGCCTTGGCGCAGTGCCGACCTTTTGAAAGAGGTCCAGGTCTTTCAGGGTAATCATTCGCGACAACGTCTCGAATCTCCATGCAAGGAAAGCCGGATGGTTTATTAAACCCGTCCGGCTTTCTTTCTTGCAGCCATCCCAGTTCCAGGCCGCACTGAGCGCAAACGTCAGGATTTGTCGAACAGTGCTTTCACCGCTGCCAGCTCCGCTTTCGCAACCTTTCGGTAGTCATAACGGGCCACAAACTCACGGCCGGCTTTGCCGCGCTTGCGTTGGAACGGTTCGTCCGCAAGCAGCGAAAGGATCTTTCGCGCAGCACCGGCGCGATCTCCCAGGGGCACGAGCTCGAGTTGATGCGGAAAGACGTGGCCGAAGATCGGCAGCTCGTAAGCGATGACCGGCAGCCCGTTGCCAAGGAACTCGTTGATGGAAAGTCCCCACCCTTCCTCGGACGACAAACTGAGGCCGATCCGTGCCTGCCCAAGAATTTCATTCTTTCTGGCCTCGCTGATGCCGCCGGTGAAGACGGCCAGATCCCTCATGCCCAATTCCGCGAACATGTCCTGCATCCGCTGACGATGCGGCCCTTCCCCGATGATCAATACTTTCGCTCCCGGCCTTTGCTGAACCACCAACCGCCAGATGTGTGGCAGATCGAAGACACCCTTGTGCTCGTGCAACCGTCCCAGCATCACCGCGTCAAAATTCTTCCTGCAGTTCTCATCAAAGGGAATCGCGGACAGATCAATGCCGTAGCCGATGCTCGTGACTGGGCGTGGAACCAGACCCAAAGAACGTTCCAGCGCGCTATAATCATTCGCAACGAGCGGGGTTCCGCACAGAATCAAATCCGCCCGCTGGTTCAGCCATCGGGTCGTGCGCCGCTCGGACCACAGAAACAAGCGATCGAACAGCCCGAGCCGCTTCGGTTGCGCGGCAAGCACATGATGCACCTTGGCAACGAACTTCGCCTGCTGCCTCCGCGCAAGGATCATCGCGGCATACACCTCGACGATGAGCTGGGTCGAGGCATAGATCACGTCGTACCGACACGGCAGCCTCAGCAGATGAGCTGTCAATAATCGCAGTCCATAAGCTGGAAAGTAACGCCAGGTCTGCGCCAGATACTTCGTCGCATCAAAGAGCTTATCGCTGCTGATCAACCGTGCTTGCGGCGCGAGATCGCGGATCTGGGTCGATGCGCAACTTGCCGCAAGGAAATCAACCTCATGTCCTGCCGCCCTCCACTCGTTCGCCATCCATCCATAGTGCCGGAGCACTCCCGAGACGGATCGGGAATCATTCAGGGTGTTGTGAACGATGAGAACTCGCATTCAGATCAATGTTCAGAAGGCATTTTCCCCTGCCCGACGGCTTCGAGCCACTCGCACGCTGGCGGCAAAATGCGGCTCCAGTGAAACGTCTTTGCCCGTTCCCACGCATTGACCCGGTATCTATCGTAAGCAGCAGGACGGCGAACACACTGGATCAATATCTCGGCAAGGGCTTCCGGAGTCTCCGCTGCGGCCACAAGGCCAGTCTGCTCATGCAGGGTGGACTCGATCAGACCCTTTACGGGATACACAGCGGCGGGTGTCCCCATCGCGTTCGCCTCGATGACATTGAGTCCCCAGCCTTCGCGCAGCGAGGTGTGAAGCAGAAAGTGAGACTCCCGCAAACGGCGGTCCTTTTCTTCTTCAGGCAATGATCCGGTGAACGTCACGCGGGATTGCAGTTCAAGATCACAAGCGAGTTGCCGCAGTTCATTCTCGCTCCCACCGCTGCCAACGATCGTCAGGCTTGCATCCATGCGCTGCCCAACCAGCACGCGCAAAGCCCGGATCGCCTGATCAACACGTTTGTTGGGCGCAAGCCGCGAGACGGCGATCAACCGAAGCGGTTCCATGAGCGGTTTGGGATCGAGTTGAGGCAGAGCGACCGTATGGACGCCGTAGCGAATGATCGAGATGCTGCGCACGCCATGTGCGTGGAGGTCGTCACGGGTGGATTCACATGCCGTCCAGAAGGGCACGTTTCGATAGAGCCAGTGCGTCCACCTCTCCTGGGTTCGGCCAATCACGTTCCACGGCCATCGATAAAACGAATCCCAGATCGGTCCCAGCACTTCGTGAACATACGCGATACAATGCGTCCGGCACCACCATGGGGCGTACCACGGGATGCCGTGATGCTGGTCGATCACCAGATCGAATTTCGGTTGCTGCCAGTACCACCGGATCGCGTGGAGAATGCTGTATCCCACGCTGCCACGTCGCACAATGCGCACTCCATCGATGGTTTCCTCAGGTGTTGCTCCGGGAAACACAGGCGAAAACCAAAAGACTTCATGACCTCGTCCGGCCAGCGCCGCGAGGTAACCCAAAGTGACCCGTTCCGCGCCGCCAGCAAGCGGATTGCGGGGATCCCGCCAGTTCAACATCAAGAATCGCATACATCGACAGCTTCACCTGGGCCGTCGCGGCGCGGATACTGTCACGAGGCCATTCGCTCAGACGAGGAATTTTCCGTGGATAGCGCCTCAAATTCCGCAACGAGAATCGCGTTGGCGTAGGGGAACGGCTTTCGATATTTACACTCGAGTCCCGTGCTTTGATCGACGGAAATCCAAAGTCTGGTTTCGGTCTTCTTAAGAAAGGTCTTCCGCGTCGCTCCCAAGGCTCCCGTGCGGATCAGTTCGTCCAGTTCCGGATTGTATCCAATCGGCACCGTGATGATCAGTCGTCCCGGGGGGCTTAACAATTTGCGGCAGGCGGCAAGTGCACCCAGAATCTTCGGAGCTGAAGCACTGGTCGAATCATCATCAAAACCGATGTGCTCGAATGTCGAGATCGAGAGGATCAGGTCATACTTGACCGCTGGCGTAAAGAGGACGACGTCTTCATTGATGACGCCTGGACCTTTCTCGAATTTGTCCAGCACCGCATGATCCACCGGGCTGTAGTGCGACAACACATTGCCCACCTCAAGGATTCGTCCTCCGGCATGCTGCTCCAGATAGAACCGGGCGAGAGGCACTTCCACACACCGCTCCGAAGCCCACGTCATGTTGTAACGATGATAAAACATGCGGAGCTGCTGGCCGTGAAAGTTGAAGTGTTCCTCCGGCAGAAAGGGAATGATCAGAGGTGCAAACAGCATGCGAACCGGTTTGAGAATCACCTCGGCCGGCCCGAAGCGTTTCACGAACCAGCTCACTTTGCCCAACTTGCTGTTGTATAGGTGACGTTTCATCCAATTGGCAGAACTTGCCGAACCGCCGGGCTTCGATGCTTGGGAAACTCCCCGGTGCCTTCGGGACTGTGTAGTGGAATGCAACCCAATTGACAAATACACCTTTGAAGAAATCACCTGCATTCCATTGCAGCGATTTCTTGTCCGCACGAATCCTCGTCAATAAACTGGATCCCATGACCGCGCCTTTCGACGAATTACTTGATGCGACAATCCAACATCTCGAGGAGCTCAAGGCGCGCGGTGAGAAATTCGTGTCGGTAACTCCGGAGGCGTTGGCATCACTCGACATGGCGGGGCGTCCAGCCAGACCAACCGCGGCACAATCCGCCACTACGCCTGCTTCTGCTGTGGCAACGTTGCCATCAATTCGACCAGCGGCTGGCACGACAAGGCCGGATCCACGCATTTCAACTTCTCCTCTCATACCTTCAGCGACAATTGGCGAACCGCTGCCGGCCACCTCCGCTCTCACACCTGAGGAAAAGGCTGCGACGCTCGCGCAGCTCCGCGCTGAGGCAATGGCTTGTGTGAAGTGCCCGCATCTTGCCGGTTCGCGGAAGAACGTCGTGTTCGGCGTCGGATCAGCGAATGCGAGCCTGATGTTCGTCGGCGAGGCGCCAGGCGCGGAAGAAGACACGCAGGGAGAACCATTCGTAGGTGTCGCAGGGCAATTGCTCACCAGAATCATCGTCGCGATGGGCCTCACACGCGAATCTGTTTACATCGCCAACATTCTCAAATGCCGCCCGGACACACCGGGCCAGGCGTATGGCAACCGCAAGCCGACTCCCGAGGAGATGAAGACCTGCATTCTGCACCTGAGCCGGCAGGTTGAGATCATACGACCGTCGGTCATCGTTGCGCTCGGCGCCACGTCGGTGGAAGGGCTCCTCAATCTCGAAATGGCTGGCATCACCAGACTGCGAGGCAACTGGCGGGAATATCGCGGCATCCCGGTGATGCCTACGTTTCATCCTTCCTTCCTGCTCCGCCCGGAGAACGCGTCAAAGAAGCGACTGGTGTGGGAAGACATGCTTCAAGTGATGGAGCGCCTCGCCCTCCCCATCAGCGATAAACAGCGGAGCTTTTTCATGAAGTCGCAGTAGGCTGAGTTTTCCACGAGTTCAGTAGTTTCTCGCAGCAAAATATCGGAACTGGTGGCCCGCTGGCTTCTTTGCATATCCTCGCCATGACCTTGCTTATGAAGAAGATGATTTGCGGCCTGTTCTGGTTCGCGGTGGCGGTACTGGGTGCATTCGCTTATGCCACACTCGTGGTGAAGCGCGGAGAACCGGTCAATTCAGCGCACATCCTGATCGCGGCCGTCTGCACCTACGCCATCGGCTACCGGTTCTACTCGAAGTGGATTGCGGCCCGGATTCTGGCGCTCGACGACCGCCGGGCGACGCCATGCGAAGTGCATGAGGACGGTCGTGATTTCGTGAAGACGAACAAGTGGATCGTGTTCGGACATCATTTCGCGGCCATCTCGGGACCGGGGCCGTTGGTGGGGCCGGTGCTGGCGGCACAGTTCGGTTATCTGCCGGGAACTTTATGGATATTGATTGGTGTGGTACTGGGCGGAGCGGTGCAGGATTTTGTCATTTTGTTTGCGTCCATGCGGCGGGACGGAAAATCGCTTGCGCAGATGGTCAGGGAGGAATTGAACCACGCGGCAGGGTTGATCGGCGTCATCGCCATTCTCTCGATCATGATCATCCTGCTTGCGGTGCTGGCGCTGGTGGTAGTCAACGCGCTGGCTGAAAGTCCCTGGGGTGTCTTTACCGTGGGTGCCACGATTCCGATCGCGATTTTGATGGGCGGCTATTTGCGGTGGGTGCGGGCGGGGCAAGTATTGGAGGCTTCGATCATGGGAGTCGCGCTGTTGCTGCTCGCGGTTTGGGGTGGACAGTTTGTGGGGGAGCATCCGGACCTGAAGGGGATCTTCAAATTGGGGGCTCCGACGCTGGCGTGGGCGGTGATCATCTATGCGTTCTTAGCGAGCGTGCTGCCTGTATGGCTGCTCCTGGCGCCACGGGATTACTTGAGCACGTTCATGAAGCTGGGAACAATCTTCCTGCTCGCTCTGGGAGTTTTGCTCGTGTTGCCGGAGTTAAAGATGCCTGCGGTGAGCCGGTTCATCGACGGCTCCGGACCGGTGGTGCCTGGCAAATTGTTTCCGTTCTGTTTCATCACCATTGCATGCGGAGCGATCAGCGGATTTCACACCCTCATCTCCAGCGGTATCACGCCAAAGATCATCACGCGGGAGAGTACCGCGCGCCCCGTCGGTTATGGCGCGATGCTCCTCGAATCGCTGGTGGCTATCATGGCTATGATCGCGGCCTGCACACTTGAGCCAGGCGTCTATCTAAGCATGAATATCAAAGTGCCCGGCGCTGATGCAGAGGCGATCGCCAGCGCGACGGTGGCGCGGGTAAATAGTTTCGGCCCTGAGTTCGCGGTGACGACGGACCGGATGTCCGAGCTGGCGCGCGAGGTGCAGGAGGAGTCGCTCTATGGCCGGACGGGAGGCGCGACAACCCTAGCGGTGGGCATGGCAAATCTCTTCAGCAAAGTGACGGGTGATCGATGGTTGGGGATCTGGTATCACTTCGCGCTGATGTTTGAAGCACTCTTCATTCTCACCACGCTTGACGCGGGCACGCGCATAGGCCGGTATCTATTACAGGACGCGTTGGGCCATGTGTGGAAGCCGCTTGGCGACGTACGGAACATCATCGCAAACATCCTTGCGAGCGGTCTGGTGGTCGGCTTGTGGGGGTATTTTTTGATCAAGGCGGTTTATGATCCTGATGGAGGCATCAAGGCTCTTTGGCCAATCTTTGGAATAGCAAATCAACTTCTTGCGGCAACCGCTTTGTGCCTGGCGACGACGGTGATTCTGAAAATGGCGCTTCGGCCGGCACATGGCCCAGGATCTTCCATTGAGACGAAAGGATCCGCCATTGGTGTTCGCCGGAGCCGTCCGGCCTTGGCGTTGGTGACCCTTGTGCCGCTCCTGTGGTTGTTGGTGGTGACGGGAACGGCTGCGGTGCAAAAGATCTGGCACAGTGATCCGAGGATAGGCTTCATCGCGCAAGGCCGGACGATGTTCAGTAAAGCCGACGACATGGGCAAGCAGTCTGCAGCAGCAACTGGCAGTGTGGCGACAACTCTGTCCAAACAGATTGAACAACTGAAGAAGCAAGCCTTCAATGCCTACCTTGACGCGGCGGTTACTGGATTTTTTCTGATACTGGTGGTTTCGATATTTCTGATCTCACTGCGTGAATGGGTGCTGTTGATTGCCGAAAAGAAGCTTTGCGAGTTGCGCGAAACCGAACCCACCTGGCTTCCTGATTACGCGCTGGTCCAAGGAAAGAGGTCGAGCCTGTTCGCTCTATTCGCGCTGGCTCTGTCATTGCTGAAGGAAATCTCCGGCGAAGCTGCTGTGGATCGCGCTCAACAGCACACAAATGTCTGCGAGCAACCGCTCCGCGTGGATCTTCTGGCAGGTGGTCTGAAGCGCGAGCCACTGGAGCGCGGCGAAGCTTACAAGCGGGCTTCAGAGGCGCGCTTTGGTCCGGGAGCCACCCGTTGCTGCTGAGTCACATTATTGAAGATGAAAATTGGTCTTTACGGAGGTTCGTTTGATCCGGTGCATATGGGTCATCTGTTGGTGGCGCAGGCGGCTCTGGAGGAACTCGGGCTGGATCGCGTGGTCTTCATTCCCGCTTCGCAATCACCGTTCAAACCGGAACGAATTCTTGCTCCATCGAACGAACGATTGCGCCTGGTCCGGCTGGCGTTGGCGGGGCGAAATTGGGCTGAAATCGACGATCAGGAAATCCTTCGAGGTGGGATGTCGTTCACCATCGAAACGGTTCGGAGCTATGCGCGCAGGCTTCCATCAGCCCAACTGCATTACCTCATTGGCGCCGACCACGTGCCGTTCCTTGGAAAATGGCGTGAGTCCGCCGAACTTGCGCGCCTTGTTGAATTTGTGGTCATTCCCCGACCCGGAGAGCCAATGGCGCCTGTGGCGGCTCCATTTCGAGTGCGGTCGCTCGCCGGCTTTCCACTCGGCGTTTCCTCGTCCCAAATACGAGAGCGTGTCCGGAGCGGGCATTCCATCGAATGGCTCGTCCCTCCAGCGGTGGAGGAGGCGATACGGAATAATCGACTTTATCTTTAGCGAATGTTCACACAAGCTGTGAAGGACATGGATTCAAGAGCATTGGCCCGGCATTGCCGGGAGCTGGCGGAAAATAAAAAGGCGGAGAAAATTACGATCCTGGATGTGAGAAAAGTATCGGATGTGACCGATTACTACGTCGTGGCAACAGGGACCAGCGAGCCGCATCTACGGGCGATCGTGAATGAAATTGCCGACACCTTGAAGATCGAGCACGGCATCGTGCCAAGTGCCCGTGATGGCTCCCTCGAAACCGCCTGGGTGGTTCTGGATTACTTCGATGTCATCGTTCATGTGATGCGCTCGGACGTCCGGGATCATTACAAACTTGAGGAATTGTGGGGCGATGCGCCACGCATCCGCACGAGAAAACAAAAAGCCCCGCCTTCAAACGGGGCTTGATAAACCAGCCGAAACCGGGACCGCGGAAACCGCTGCATCGAGGCGGCTCAGGCTTCTTCCTTCGCGGGCATTTCTCCCGCAGCACGCACCATGTCTTCCAGGGTCCGGCGAAAGTCTTCCAGGCCCGGTGCTGGAATGATGATCGTATCCCGACGTCCGTTCACATCTTCCGTGATCCGGAGAAACCGTCCGCGGGGATTCTCCTTTAGCGTAAAGACAAACGACTTTCGCTCAATCTGGATGACTTCGGTTTTGAGCGTCTCCTCCGCCATGGGCGGCTTGGGTGGGTGATGAAAAGAGGATGAGCGATGTCCATAAGGTGATGGCCGTTCGTTTGAGATCATACACGATTCCACATGTTGTGGCGTCACGCTTAACGCCGTTTCCCAAACAAACACTTAGGCACCGCTCTTTGTCAATCCCCGAAACTTGGAGCCACCGCCGAAGCGCGCGCCGGTTCCGCCAGCACTGATTTGCCAGAAATAGGCCGTGATTCCGATGAGAGTAATCACGTTGGCGGAATGAATTACCACCTCCCAACTCTTGAACGCTTTGGCAGCTCGCTGCCGTTGCTGTGGCGTGGACCTCATCCCGTATGCTTCCAGGTGAAGCTGCTGCGCTTTGGGGAGCAACAATGTTCCGCTCAACAAAGCCGTCCCTGCAATCACTCCCAAAACATAACTCGACCACTTCCGCAACGGCTTCCCTGTGTAGAGCCAGTCCGCCAGCAGATGCCCCACCGCAATGCCGGCGCACCAGTATTCAAATTGATAAAAACGGCCACTGAAAACCAGCTCGACAGCTCCGGCATGGGATATCGGAAGCAACCGTAACATCGGTCCCGAGACAAACGCCGGAATGGAAACGCAAACATGCACCACAACAGCGCCAAGCCAGACGGCGGCGTTTAGCATTCCAACCAGTCTCAGGAACACGAGCACGGGTGGATGCTATTGAAATTCCGTCAGCGTGCCAAGAAGTTAGGATGTTGCTGCGACGAACGAAGGCTGGATCCAAGGTTCAGGAATTGTCCGGAGTCATTACCCATTGGCCATTGATCATCGATGCCGCCACGGAACCTTGGTGGTTCAAGACGGTCTCGTATGGATCGGGACTCCCCGTAATACACGGTATGGCAATCAGGTCTGCGAAGGCACCGGGGGTGATTTCGCCGATTCTGCCGGCTCGACCAAGTGCGCGGGCGGCGTTGAGCGTGGCCATCTGAACGAGCGTGCGTGGCGCAAGATCACTCGAAGACGAAGCCATCGCCCGCATCTCGCTGAACATATTCAGCTTGGGCAGCTTTCTGCGCATGGTCCTGGTGCTGGCGAGGCTGTCAGTGCCAAGACATATATTCACGCCAGCGCGTTCCAGTTCGTGACGGGGGAAGCGGCGGTGTCCGAAGTACTGGTGACTTTGCGGACAGTGAACGACATGACTTCCGCTTTCACCAAGCAACATCGCATCACGGTCCCAAAGGTAATTCACATGAACCGCGAGAAAGCTGGAGCCCAGCAAGCCGCATTGTGCGATGTGTTGCACCGGGGAGCCTTGTCCACAGTCGCTCATGTCGCGCTGGCTGTGGAGCAGCTCAAAGAGTGGACCGCGTCGGTACATGAACATTTCAAATTCGGCGGCGGATTCGGCGACGTGCGTGGAAATCAGCAATTTTCGCTCGCGCGCTTTGGACGCGGTGAGTTTCAAAAGATCCACAGCGGTGGAGTATGGAGCGTGGGGAGAAAGACCGACGCCGCTGTTGTGTGGAAGTCGGCGGACGTGCTGAAGGGCTTCTTGAAGAATGGCGCCCGGAACAGCTCGTGACTTCACCCCCGTCATCTCGATAAGCGAGAGGACGCGAAGTGGCGTGGATTGCAGGACTTCAGGAAGGAGCTCGGGCACTGCTTCAATATCCATCACGGTTGTGGTGCCTGATTCGATCAACATGCGGGCCCCCTGTAGCCACGACTCCGCGTATTCCGAATAACTCCATTCCGCTTTCAGGCCAAGGATGGCCCCGATCCAATCAGGAAACTTTCTCGGTGGTGGAATCATTCCTGCCATCGCCGTGTAATCGAGATGGCAGTGGGCGTTGATCAAGCCTGGCAGAAGAATTGAAGCGCCGAGATCAATGCGCTCACCAGAGTATTGGATCATGTCAGCCCATCGACCGACCGCGACGATTCTATTGCCTTCGACCTGCACTGCGCCGTCGCTGATGGGTGGATTCGATACGGGCAGAACGGTGTGGGCTCGAAGAAGCATGGCTCAAAAATTCCAGACGGGGCAATGCCGTGATCTCGGCTCAGAACAGTCCATCCACAACCTCGCACGCACTGGCAGGGAATGGCTGCCACGAACGTTTCGTGGGCGAATCCGGTATTGAGCCCAGACCAACTGGAGTACGTCGGAACCCGCTCAGTCCAGAATCGAGTTTGCGCCAGGTTCGACCGGCTTACAAGGAGCGCGGCTTCAGAGGCCGGCATCCTGCCGCTTGCGTTTTTTTGCGGCGGCATCGGTATGGCTCCGAGCCTTGTACTTGCTGTGGCGCTTGCGAATCTGTTGCTCGATCTTTTTTGCGACCAGATCGATGGCAGCATAGAGATCGCTCTCGGAATCTTCAGCGAAGAGGTCAGGCCCAGGCATTGAAAGGCGCATGGAGCACTTGAAGGCCCTGGCGTTGGTCTTCGTGCTGTTATGTTCCAGGGTCACGCGCGCGTCGATGGCGAACCGGTCGAGGTGCTCGAGTTGTTCGATGCGGCTGACGACATGATCTTCGATGGCCTTCGTGAGCGTTACGGTGTGCGGAATCAGAATCAATTTCATACCTGAGGCAATAGTGTGTCGATGAAGGGAGCAAATCCAGCTAAACTCTGTCAATTGGCATACTGAAATTGGCCGTGAGTTTTCAGCGCAGAACAAATTGCCGATGCTTGTCGAACGCGCCACGGAGAGACTTCGAGACGTCATTTTGAAGCTCCTGAAGCTCCTGATAGACCGCCACGTTGGCGTCTTTAGGCAACGCGGTTTCAGAATGGTTTACTTGAACAAATTGATCCGTGATGTCGCTGATCGAGATCTGCTCACCCGCGTCCCGCCGCCAGCACCAAAGCGATTGAAGCGCGGCTCCGTAGGCCGCGCCTTCGCTGACTTTCAGCGTCACCACTTCCGCGTTGAAGATGTCCGCCATGATCCTGCGCCAAAGTTTGGATTTGGCACCGCCACCGGTAGCGCGAATCTGGCGCGGCTTCACTCCGAGTTGCGCCAGGCGTTGCAAGCCGTAGTTCATTCCGAGCGTGACTCCTTCCATGGCGGCACGCGCAAATGCCTGGGCGGTGAACGTGCGGGTGTTGACCCCGAAATACACACCTGTGCCGCTGGCAACGTTCGGAGTCCGTTCACCTTCGAGGTACGGCAGAAGCATCAAGCCGTTGCAGCCGGCCGGAGCCTTGGCTGCTTCGGCCGCGAACTTCTCGTGCGACCATCCAAAATCCTGTCTGACCATCTCGGTGGCGACGGTAACGTTCATCGTGCAAAGCAAGGGGAGCCAGCGATTCGTGGAGTCGCAGAAGGCGGCGATCTCGCCCTGGGGATCAATCACCGGTTTTTCGGAGCAGGCATAGATGGTGCCGCTGGTTCCGAAGCTCGCGGTGATGACTCCGTCGCGCGTGTTGCCGGTGCCGATGGCGCCCATCATGTTGTCGCCCCCCCCTGCGCTGACGAGAACGTCCGTGGAGAGCCCCAATGATTTGGCGGTGGTTCCGCTCAGGTATCCAGCCGGGCAATCACTGGAAATCAACCGTGGTAGTTTGCCTGCAAGTGCAGGATCGATGGCGCAGAGAACCTTGTCGGACCATTTTCGCGTCTTCACGTCGAGAAGGGCCGTGCCGCTGGCGTCCCCATATTCCATGACTTTCCCGCCTGTCAGCCAGAAATTGAGGTAATCATGCGGCAGAAGAACCGTCGCAAGGCGGTTGTAGTTCTTTGGTTCATGCTTCTTGAGCCAGAGAATCTTTGGAGCGGTAAATCCCGGCAGGACGGCATTTCCGATAGCCCGAATGGTGGATTTCAATCCACCATTCTTCGCCGTGATCTCTTCGCATTCCGCGATGGTGGACGTGTCGCACCAGAGTTTGGCAGGTCGGACGACTTCACCCGATTTGTCGAGCGGGACAAACCCGTGCTGCTGTCCGCTTACACCGATGGCTTTGACTTCGGCAGCGGTGGCTTTCGCCGCCTTGAGCGCAACCTTGATGGATTTCGCAGTCGCGTCGCGCCAGGTGTGGGGATGTTGCTCCTTCGCTCCGTGGGGTAAACCCTGGATCAAATCATAAGATTGCGAAGCCGTTCCCAGAACACTGCCGTTCCGGGCATCCACGACGAGAACCTTTGTGGATTGAGTGCCGCTGTCGATGCCAATAACCAATGTGCGCATAGCGATGCCGTTAAAATTGATGCGTAAGATGACGAAGTGCCCAGAAGGAGTCCAACTTTTCCTTGGCAGGACTCGTTTCCGTCATGGACGAACGGCTGACATGGTCACGAAAGCACGGCAGACAGGCAACGGATTGCATCATTGGGAGCAACGCTCATTTCCTCGCGAGTGGTGAGGTTCTTGATCTTCAAGACACTGGAGGCATCCAGCTTGATCGTGTGCCGGGCGTTGGATTCGAGGGCGCGTTTGAATTGCTTGTCCGGCTTCGTTGGCGTGAAGGGGAAATCGACGGCGAGGCCGGCTTGCCTCAAGTCCTGGACAAGTTTCAGACTTGCTGAACGCTGTGTTTCATCCTCGATCAGGCAAAACGCGTCGAGGTGCGAATCAAACTTTGGAACGAGGTTTCGGTGTTTGAGCAGTTCGGCTAGAACTACGTCACCCATTCCAAATCCGATGCACGGCAAATCCACTTTGCCTCCGGAAATCAGCTTCACCAGATTGTCGTAGCGCCCTCCTCCAGCAATGGCGCGAAACTCGCCCTTCTTGTCGAATGCCTCAAAGACCGGTCCAGTGTAATAAGCCAGCCCGCGAATCACGCCATAGTCGATCTTGATGAAACCGCCCAAGCCGCGTGCTTGAAGGTTTAGGAGAATCGATTCCAGCTCCTGGGTCGGGGTGCCGGCAGTGATGAACTTGCGAACGTCGTCGAAAGTAAAGCCAAGTGCCTTCAGCCGGCTGTCGCTCTGGGTGGGATCCTCGCGTTCGAGCTTGTCCACGATCTGATAAAATTCATAAGCCTTCGAAGCGTCAGAGCATTTCGTTTGATAGAACTGTTGCCAGGCGTTGCGGGAACTGAGCCGGATGTAGAAGTCCTCAGCAGTCAGGCCAAGCGAACGAAGTGAATCGACGACCAGTGCGATGATCTCTGCGTCGGCGGCTGGATCGGTTTCCCCGATGATATCGGCATTGAATTGGAAATGCTCGCGAAGGCGGCCTTTTTGCTGGCGCTCGTAACGGAACAACTGCGGGACGGCAAACCACTTGATCGGTTTCTTGTAGTTACGCGCATGAGCCGCGATCATTCGGGCCAGCGTCGGCGTCATTTCCGGCCGTAATGCCACCGCCCTGTCACCTTTATCAGAAAAATTATAGAGCTGCCCGACGATTTCGTCACCGCTCTTGGTGGTGTAAAGCTCCAAGGTTTCCAGTGGAGGGCCGTCATATTCCCTGAATCCATAGCAGCGAGCTGTCTTGCGCCAGCAGGCGAAAATATGGTTGCGCAGGTCAGCACTCCAGGCATCCGTGCCGGGGAGAGGTTCGGGGTAGAAATCGCGAAAACCGGGTAAGTGATCCATTATTTGAGCAAACAAAAAAGGCGCTCCGTTCGGGCCGGGCGCCTTGCGAAACCGAAGCGTCGCACATTACGGCTGGGGCGTGGCGGGTGCCGAAGCTGGCGCAGGAGTGCTTGCATCCTGCGGAGTGAGCTTGAGAACGGCGTCGCGCATTTCCTTTCCAGGTTTGAACTTAACGACTGCGCGCGGCGGGATTCGCACGTCAGCTTCCGGCGAATTTGGGTTTCTTCCGACACGCGCACGTCGGATCTTGACTTCGAATACGCCGAAGTTGCGCAGTTCGACCTTCTTGCCTTGAGCAACGGCCTCTGCAATGTAATCGAGCGTTTTCTGAACGATATCGAGGACCGACTGCTGCACCAAACCCGTTTCCTCACTGATTCGCACTACCAAGTCACGCTTTGTCATAGAGTAGTTGAGTTACGGTTTCGACTGTAACCGATTGGTCTGTCGCGGTTAGCAGTAGCCTAGCGTGATCTTTGCATGGGTCAAGCTGGTTATCTCGGCTGATCCTTAGGGTGAGCGAAATAATAACTTGAGCAAATAGGCTGGCTTTTGAAACGGATCGAGAGATAAGCTCGAAGGATCCGGCTCAAGATCATCATCGCCCAGGTCAGGAGAAAGTATCGGCAATTGTCCGTGCGGATGGACGA
>SXGR01119170.1_pt1 | contig 18258 bp, 17 predicted proteins | sample 3174711 | NCBI WGS metagenome assembly SXGR01 (sample SAMN11356860, study PRJNA531348) | freshwater metagenome | isolation source: freshwater sample F1-60 | place: China: Fuxian Lake, Yuxi | collected 2017-12-25
AGGCAATCCAATGCCACCTCGGTATCGAACTTTTCCATGATGATCGCTGTCCCGCCCGCACAGCCCACGGAAGCGCAAAATTTTAACGGCGCAGAATGATAGAGGGGCGCAGTGGACAGGTAGGTCGTTTCGGTTGACCAATGGTACAAGCCGACCGTCCGCCTGAACATCGTCGTCCCGGTGTCGATTGGTTCGGAATCACACCGTTTGAGGATTCCCTTAGGGCGCCCAGTGGTTCCCGACGAGTACATCAGTTCGTAGCCAGCGACAACATCGATCAACGGGTGGTCCGTCTGTTCTTCGGCCATCGTCTCGAAGCGTGCATAGTCAGGGATGGCACCGTGGATCGACAGGCGGATCGTGGCGGCCGGCAACATGGCAGCGAGATCCTTCGCGGTCGCGGCGAATGCGTGCGAGACGATGAGCACGCTCGCTTTGCAATCGCTCACGATATGGGCCACTTCACCAGCGACAAATCGAGTGCTGATGGGAACGAAGAAAAGCCCCGAACGCTGCGTGGCCCAATACAGTTCGAGAAATTCGGGACAATTCCCGATCATCACCGCAACGACATCGCGGGAGGCGAGCCCCAGCGTGCGAAACAACTGGGCCGCACGATTCGACGCCTGGTCCAATTGCAGGTAGCTGACAATCCTGCCGCTGCCGGCCATGACGATCGCCGGGTGGTTGGGCGCGACCTTCGCGTAGTGCGCAGGATGCAGATTCATGGGCGCTGCTCGTGGATGGCAGCGCTCAGGCCGTTCGTTGGAGAAAATCCGCGATCAGCGTGTTGGCCACGTCAGGTCGCTCATAGATCAGCCAGTGGCCGGCACTAGGCACAACATGAACTTCGCAATCCGGTGACAGTTCGCGAACATATGCGACGCGTGCTGCCACCGAAGGTGCAGGCAGCGGATCGCGCTCGCCGACCAGCAACTGGACGGGGCAGACGACATCCGGCAGGAACCGTCCCAAATGATCACCATAGGCAATCTTGCGCCCATTGAAGCGGGCATGTTCGATGTTGTATCGCTGGATGGTCACCGCATCCTCGTCAATCGCCGCCGGTGTTAACATCAACTGAACCAGGTTATGCCGATGGACATCCCGTATCTGCTCATCATCCATGCCGGCGCACACGCTCCGCGTGATTATCCTGTTGACTTCGCCGGGACGGAAGCCGCCCGGCATGACCATTGACAAATTTAGCACACGGCCTGGTCGTAGAGCTGCCACGACTGCGCCCATCAGGCCGCCGAGGGAAAATGCGCCGAGGTGAAATCGCTGCCCACGTTCGAAGATCGCGTCCAGTCCGCCGAGCAGGAGCGCAGCAAACGCGTCAATGTCGGTATCCTGGGGCACATCCATCGACCGCCCCATTCCGGGAAGATCGAGCGCATACACAGAGAATCGGCGGGACAATTCCTTGATGTTGCGTGCCCAGTGCAGCCATGAAGCAACACCACCATGCAGCAGCACCAGGTTGGGACCGGAGCCCCCGTGCACGTAGCTGACGCCGGCTGCTTGGCGACGTTTGAGACCCAATTGCTCCGTGAAGACGAGGTCCGGTGAACGTTCCATAATGTCAACATGCTCCCGTAGACTGAACGGTGTCACTTCTCAAGACGGCAGGAGCGTCCCAATTAGACAATATCGTGCTGCATATTCGAGCCTTGGGGACTGGTTACCTGCCCCATTGCGTCGCCAATGCGGCTCCCGCAGCAGCATCTTCCGTGTTTCCAGGGGGTGGCTCGAGCCTAAGGCAACCGCCACGAGCCACCAAGTCGAAATTCCTGAAGGAAGAATTCGGTCCCGCCGAATCGGCCATGCAAGTGCGAATACGGGACGTTGCGGTTGGCCGCGTCGGGTCAAGTGCGCTACAAATGCGCCAGGGCGCCGCCGTGGCGCTGATAGACTCCTTTGCAAGGCGCTTTTATGACCTTCAACCGAGTGCACCTGATTCGCCAGGTAGACCTGTTCACCCTGAGGCTGTTCCTTTCGGCGGTGGAAGAGCAGCAGATCGGTCGCGCCGCCATCCGGGAGAACATCGCGGCGTCGACGGCAACCAAGAGGATTCAGGACCTCGAAGAAATCGCGGGCGTAAAGCTGCTGGAGCGCACGCCGAAGGGCGTCGCCCCGAGTCCGGCCGGAGAGGTGCTGGTGCGCTGCATCCGATCGATCTTGGGCCAGCTCGACGACATGCGAGCCGAAATCGCGACTTTCACCGAAGGGATGAGGGGGGAGCTCACTATCGCTTCCACCCGGTCCATCATCGCGCCCGTGCTGGCCCGCGAACTGGGTGTCTATGCGCGTGCCTTTCCGCTGGTCGATCTCGTCGTGCGCGAGCTGGACAACACGGATATCGTGCGAGCGGTGGCGCAGGGCGACGCCGATATCGGCGTGTACGCGGCTGCCTATGATCTTGACCTGGACGGCGTCGACGTCGTGCCCTACCGAAAGGACCGCATGGTGGCCGTGCTCCCGGCCGGCCACCCGTTGGCCGACCGGCCAAACGTCACGTTGGAGGACCTCCTGACGGAGAACGTGATCGTGGTAGGCCCGATGGTGGCAGCCTTCCGTAAGGCTGCAGAACGGCTCGGACGCGACTTCAAGCCGAAGTACGGCGTCACGAGTGCGGGCGTGGCCATCAGCTTGGTGCAGGAGAGGCTTGGAGTCACGGTCCAGCCCGAGTGCCTTGTTGGAATGGAGCAGTCCGACCGCGTGGCAGTGGTCGATCTCAGCGAGCCTTGGGCAATTCGCCTCATCAATATCGCCACGGTCGTGGGCAGGACGCCCAGTCCGGCTGCGAGCGCCCTGATCGGCCAACTGCTGGATCGCCGGCGCAACGTGGCGGCCGAACATCCGGGCGGGCGCGCCCTGGTTGCCTAACCGCGCTCGGCGGCGCCGTTGCGGCCTACCAGTCGGCGGCCGGTGGCGCGACAAGACGGCGGTCGGCATAGGGTCTATGATCCGGAGGACCCTTTCGCCTGGCTGGGCTTCGTCCCGAATAGGCATTCGCATGGTGCGGCCGTCGATGCGAGACACCGACGGCGCGCCCCGGTCGCCGCATGTTTACTTCTTTAACTGTCTTGTGGAAATATGCGGGAGTCGCACTTCGGCGAGCGGGTCCCCATCACGATCTGTGCGGGCAACCCGGGCCGGGCGAAAGCATGCCCGTCGCGTGGATAGCCGAAGGCGCGTCAGTTTCAAACCGGGTGCTCTATGTCCTTCAATCGTCTGCATCTGATTCGGCAGGTTGACCTCTTCACGCTGCGCTTGTTCCTGTCGGCAGTCGAAGAGCAGCAGATCAGCCGTGCAGCCATCCGGGAAAACATCGCTGTATCGACGGCGACTAAGCGGATCCAGGATCTGGAACAGATCGTGGGCGTGAAGTTGCTGGTGCGCAGCGCCAGAGGGGTCTTGCCCAGCCCCGCCGGCGAAGTACTGGTGCGGTACATCCGGTCCATCCTGTCCAACCTGGACGACATGCGTTCTGAGATCGCGGCGCTCGCAGAGGGCATCCGCGGAGAGATCACGGTGGCGTCCGCGCGCTCCATCATCGCTCCTTTACTCGCGCGAGAATTGGGCGAGTACTCCCGCGACTACCCGCTGGTAGGCCTCGTGGTGAACGAACTCGAGAACGCCGAGATCGTCCGGGCGGTTTCGCACGGGGAAGCGGATGTCGGTGTCTTTGCCATGGCGCCTGAGCTCGACCTCAGCGGCCTGGACACCGTCTTGTACCGCAAGGATCGCATCGTCGCCGTGGTCCCACGGGGGCACCCCCTCGCGGAGCGTCCCACCATTTCGTTCGAAGAGCTCCTGCCGCATGACCTGATCGTCGTCTGTTCCATGCTGAGCGCGCTCGACGCGCAAGCCAGGCAGATCGGACGCGAGCTCAAACCCAAGCTTGAGGTACGCAGCGCAGGAGTCGCGATCAGCCTGGCACAGGCTGGCCTTGGCGTGACCATACAACCCGAATGCCTTCTCGGTGTGGAGTTGTTCGATCAGATTGCTGCTGTGAATCTGATCGAGCCCTGGGCGACCAGGTCGCTCCACATCGCCACGGTGCGTGCCAAGCTGCTCAGTCCGGCGACCAGTACTCTCGTCAGCCACTTGATGGCTCCTGCCGGTTCACTTCAGGACCAGCAAGCTCCCGCTGCGCCTGGGCGCACCTGAGCCACCGTGTCGGCAGAAACGCCTGGTGGCGCACCACCCACACACGTTTCGACGGTGCCGAAGCGGCGTTTCGAAGTTTCAGGCTTGGTGGTGCTCGAGCCGTGTCTTACACTACATTCTAAATAGTTGGGCGGCTGTCAGGACCCTGCGAAAAGCAGTCATGAAGCCTTTGGCGTGGCGCTGGACCGAGAGCATCTCGCGAAAGGATGTCCAGCGCCACGATTCGCCGGACACGGTGGGTCGGTTTGACGCGACGTGCAATCCGGCCGCGCCGTGGTGGCGCCATGAGTGTTCTAACTGGAGTCATAATGGCAAACGAGTTGCCCTTGGTCGGCGTGTTCGTCGTCGAGCTCAGCGACAATGCCTCTTTGCCTTTCTGTGGTCAGGTCCTGGCGGGCTTGGGCGCCGAGGTCTGGAAGGTGGAGCGCCCCGGGGGCGATGCCTCCCGCGGCTGGGGTCCAAGCAAGTGGAAAGGCTGCGGCGCCGCCTTTCACGCCCTCAACCGCGGCAAGAAGTCGATCTGCGTAGATATCAAGCACCCCGAGCAGCTGACGGCGCTGAAGAAGCTGATCCACCTGCATGCGGATGTCTTCTTGCATAACTTGCGGCCGGGCTCGGCCGCACAATACGGCCTGGACCCGATCAGCCTGCGGGCGACCAAGCCGGAGTTGATCTGCGCCGAACTCGGGGCGTTCGGGCATGTGGGGCCGATGAGTACTGAGCCCGGCTACGACCCGCTGATGCAGGCTTTCTCTGGAATCATGAGCCTGACTGGCGAGAATGGGCAGGCACCAGTGCGTGCAGGCGTCTCCATCATCGATTTCGGATCGGGGCTCTGGACCGTTGTGGGCGTCCTAGCCGCCCTGTACCGCCTCAAACTGGAGCACGTTGGCGCTACGGTCAATTCGTCACTGCTGGAGACAGCCATCGCATGGATGTCCGTGGGCATCGCCAACTACGCAGCTGACGGCGAGCCGGGCGCCCGCCATGGTTCCGGGGTCGCGTTCATCGTGCCCCATCGCGCCTACTCGACCTGCGACGGCGACCTGATCATCAGCTGCGCCAACGAAAGACTCTTTGCCAGGCTGTGCGATGCGCTCGACCATCCCGAATGGGCCAGCGATCCGAGATACGCCACCAACGCGGCGCGCTTGGAGAACAGGCGCGAGATAGACAGCCTGATCGCTGGTGTGCTGGCGGCGAACACGCGCGCGCATTGGAAGAAGCGCCTGGAGAAGTTCGGTGTTGCGTCCGCGCCCGTTCAGACGACCGCCGAGATCTTCGGGCACGAACAGACCGAGGCGCTCGGAATCCTGGGCAAGCCCTCGGAGGATGAAATGGCCCTGGTGGGTGTGCCGCTGTCCTTCGATGGCCAGCGCCCGCCTCCGCTGCATTCCGCGCACGAAGTCGGCCAGGATAACGATCAGTTCCACGCCCTGCTCGCCCAACGGAGTCAACATGCAGACGAAACTTCGACCCGATGAGGCGGTAGTCATCTTCGGTGATTTCCAGACCGGTATCGCCGAACTTCCCTTGACGGTTCCTGCGGAAGGCCTGCGACGATCAGCATGGGGGCTGGCTCGCCTCGCCGAGGTTTTCGACATGCCGACGTTCGCCATGAGCATACCGAAGGCAGATGGACGCAAGGCGGAGATCATTCCGGAGATCACCCGGACCCGAACGCGATACCAGCAGTTCTTGCGAACCACGCCGGATTCCTTCGAGCACGAGGCATTCCGGGAGGCGATCGAAAAGACCGGTCGCAAGGTACTGATTGTCTGCGGCATCGCAACAGAGATCTGCCTGCATTGGCTCGTGCTGTCAGGGATCGCGAACGGCTACCGGATTTATGTAGTCGTCGATGCCTGTGGCGGACTGAGTGCTCGCTCCGAAGAAGCGGCGTTCCGTCGATTCGAAGCTGCCGGCGCGGTGATGTCGTCCGTCGTCTCACTGGCCGGGGAGCTGGCGGGCGACTTTGTTTCCTCGCCTGCCGCAGGAGAAGCGATCGCCGTCGTGTACAGGATGATCGGTCCGCCTGGGGCCTCCTGAACTGCCCGGCGTCGATATGGCGGCCACCTTCATGCGCAGTGTTTTCGGCGGCGCCGAAAGCGCGGTTCGAAATTTTACTGCTTGGTCAAGCCAGCCAATCACCTATACTGCTGCCAGGAAACAGACACACAGCAGGCGCCCCGGAGATTGCGGCCCTGCCGGCACTGGGAGAATCCTCAGGACACACGCCCTCGCCTAGAAAGCCTCGTGACCACCGCCCGTTTTTCCTGCCGTCACCTCCCCCACGGCGTGAACACGATCCAAGACAGGGCGGTGAAGGCTCCTGGCGTCAATTCCATCAACTGAAGGAGCTGAGATGAGCAAGGTCTTCCTTGGTATCGCTGCCGGCCGCGGCATCGGGCTCGCTACCGCGAAGCGGTTCGCGCGAGAAGGGTATGCGATAGTTCTCGCCGCGCGCACTATAGAGAAGCTGCTGCCTTGCGCGTCGCAGCTCGAGCAGATGGGCGCGAAGGTGGACGTCCGCTCCGTGGACGCAAGCGACCCGGGGGCGGTTGCGGCGCTCGTCGAAAGCGTCGGGGCCGACCTCGAAGTCGTTCACTACAACGCCGCGTCCCTGCACTACAAGAACAATGAGCTGCAGACACGCACGCTGGACGACGAAAGCGTGGACTCGATCGTCTCCGATCTGCACGTCAACGCGGTCAGTGCGCTGACGGCGATCAAGGCTGCCGTGCGGCCGATGAAGGCCCGTGGCGCTGGCAGCGTGCTGATCACCGGCGGCGGCTTCGCATTTCAGCCGTCAGGCCAGTTCCTTACCTTGAGCGTCGGGAAGGCGGCATTGCGAGCGAGCGTGCAGGCGCTTGCCGAGCCCCTGAAGGAACAGGGCGTCCACGTGGCGAGCGTGATCGTCTGCAAGGTGATCCCGCCTGAGTCCAAGGAAGCGGCGGAAGTGGCAGAAGAATTCTGGAAGCTGCACGCACAGCCGCGGGACGCCTGGACTTTCGAGAGCGTCTACTGAGCGGGAGGACGACGAGGACATGAAGATGAAGAAAGCCTACTGGGTCGCGACCTACCAATCATTGGACGATCCGGCTAAACATGCTGCCTACGCAAAAATCGCGGCCCCCGTGATCGCAGCTTGCGGAGGACGATTTCTCGCTGCCGGCAAGCCTGTCGAAGCGTACGAGCTCGGTGTGAAGGAACGCACTGTGCTGATCGAGTTCGACAGCCTCGACGCCGCACTCGCCGCGCACGCAATGCCTGCTTACAAAGAGGCCCTGGCCGCCCTGGAAGGCGGGGTGCGGCGCGACCTCCGGATCATCGAAGGCCTGTAGGCGTGACGGGAGGTTGAAGCCTCAGGATGCATCCTCTCCCGCCGAGACGAAGCTCGCCGTCTTCACGAAGCCGATCGACGCGAGGTCATGTCCATCGGAGAGGAAGACCAAGCTGGAAATCTGAGCACGATGACTTTGCAGACCGTGCGCATGAAGTGAACCAGATCAACTTTTGAGCAGAGCCCGTCACATGCCCCTCATCAACAACCGCATCGACCAGACCTACGACGAACTCGAGGTCGGCCAGATCTTCCGCTCCGGTGGCCGCACGATCACCGAGAGCGACGTGGTGAACTTCTGCATGCTGACCGGCAACTGGATCGAGATCCACTCCAACGTGCATTACGCCGCTAAGACCCGATTCGGAAAGCGGCTGGTCCAGGGCTCGCTCACCTACTCCATCGTGACCGGCCTGATCCAGTTCGGCCTTGGAATCCAGGCGAATTACGGTATCGACAACATGCGCTTCCTGGCTCCGGTCAGCATCGGCGACACCATTTATGCCATGTGCGAAGTCATCCGCAAGAAGGACAAGGACGACAAGTACGGCGTCACCACGTTCCTGATCAAGGCGATGAACCAGGACGGCGTCGTCGTCCAGAAGGGCGAGTGGAGCCTCCTCATGCTGCGCCGGCGCGAAGACCTGGATGCGCTGATCGCATCCTCGCTGCCTGAGATGAAAAACTGAGGGGCCGCTTCTTCGCAACTCTGTGCGCTAACGGAAAGGACGGTATCGTTCCCATGAAGAAGGTCAGAGTAGGTTCTGGCAGCGGTTTTTGGGGCGACAACCTCGACCCCGCGATCGAGATGGCAAAAAGAGGGAACGTGCAGTACCTCGCCTATGATTTCCTGGGCGAGCCCACGATTCCCATCCTGCAACGGCTACGACGCAAGAACCCTGAACAGGGATTCGTGCCGTCGATTCGTGCAGTGGTCCGCGGTGTGCTGCCTATCTGCCTGGACAAGAGCATCAAGATCCTGACCAACGCAGGAGCAGCCAATCCCGCAGCCTGTGCCGACAGCATCATGGCCACAGCCAGGGAGATGGGGATCACCAAGCTGAAGATCGGGATCGTCACCACGAACGACATACAGCGCGTAACTGAGAGCCTTTTTCAGCGGGGCTACAAGCTCACGAACCTTGACACCGGCGACGACGATTTCGGCAAGATCCAGAGCAGGATCGTCGGGTCCTACGTCTACTCGGGTGCCTATGGATATGTGCAGGCACTCGAACAGGGGGCCGACATCATCATCTCCGACCGGGCCACGGATGATGCGGCCATTCTGGCTCCCCTGGTGCATGAATTTGGCTGGAAATGGGATGACTGGGACAACCTGGCGCGGGGCATCCTGGCCGGCCATTTGATCGAGTGCGGCGCCGCCTGCACCGGTGGCATCTCCAGCCTTTGGCGGGAAGTGCCGGAACCGTGGAACATCGGCTATCCGATCGCTGAAGTGGACGACCAGGGCGGCCTGCTCATTACCAAGACGCCCGGAACCGGCGGTCTGGTCAACCGAATCACGTTGACCGAACACCTGCTGTACGAAGTGCATGATCCGGGCAACTATCTGATGCCCGAAGTGATTGCGGATTTCACCAACGTCCAGATGGAGGAGATCGCGCAGGACACGGTCAAGGTCTGGGGCGTCAAGGGCAAGCCGCGGACCGGGACTCTGAAGGCCGGCATCGCGTACACCGATGGCTATATCGGGGAGGTCGAATCCTCCGTCACTTGGCCCGATGCGGTGGCCAAGGCCCAGAGATCGTTCGACATCATCAGGAAGCGGTTCGAGATGGTCAACCTCAAGGCGGAAGAGGTCCGGTTCGACATGATTGGCGTCGACTCGTGCCATTGGTCCGCGTCGCCCGAGCCGGGTGCTGACATCAACGAGATCAGGATCAGGGTCGCGGCCAGGTGTGCGGACAAGAGCGAGGCCGGCAAGGTTGCGCGCGAGTGCGTGATGCTGATGGGGACCGGTCCGATCGGCTCGACCGGCCAGTTGAACACCCCGGGCCCGCGCGAAGTCTTCGCGTTGTGGCCCACACTCATACCGCGTGAGGAAGTGGTCCAGCACGTCGAGATCAGGGAGATGTGAGCAATGATCAGGATCCAGTTGAAGGACATCGTCTACTCCCGTTCCGGAGACAAGGGAGACATCAGCAACATTGCCGTGATCGCGAAGGAAAGCAGGTACTACCCGTTGCTGGAAAAGCACCTCACAGCCGACCGGGTGAAAGAGTTCTTTGGCGAGATCGTCAAGGGGAGTGTGGAGCGCTATGAGGTCCGCACTCTCCATGCTATGAACTTCGTGTTGCGGAATTCCCTGGGCGGCGGCGCCACCCGGAGCCTACGCAGCGATTTCACCGGGAAGACCATGTGCCAGGCCATCTTGCGACTCTACCTGGAGGTCGAAGAAAGCGATCTGCACCTGGTTCATTGACGGAAGTGTGCGCGGATACCCTGGAGCGCTGGCGCTCCGAGGCGGCTGGCCCGGCCGGCGCGCGAACGCACCTGAACCGCTCCTTTGCGGTGCTCCATCGTGCCGGCGTCTTCGGTGGACTTGGTCAGTGCTTCCCTGGTGCTCCGACCCAGCATCCGGCAAGCTTTCGGCGCGCTCGAAGTCGTACTTCTGAAATTGCGGATATGACGAGCTAGCGTTTTCAGTAGCATAGCGGGTAGAACAAACGTGATGAGCGACATGCGCGGCCCGCTGTCGGAATCCGCGTCCTGGAACTGGGGCAATTCGTTGTAGGACCTTTGAGCGCCAGCCTGCTGGCCGACTACGGTGCCCGCGTCGCGCCAAGGTGGAGCGGCCCGAGTGTGGACTGAAGGAGGTGGCCCATGAGCAGCTGTCCGGAGTTTGTCCAGATTTACCACGAAGGTCCGCGGAAAGACTTCCAGCTCGAGTGTGAGACCCACCCGATCGAGCAGCGAGTCGCCTTGATCGACGAACCAGGCATGTCGGGGTTGCCTGGGATCCAGGTCCGTTCTTCTGTCATCGGGGCAGCCCGCTTCGCGCAGCACATCCGCAGCAGAACCCTTGCGGGGAAAGCCATTGAAGGCGGCTCCTTGCCGAGCCTTCGGCAATCATCGGCACCATGAACGGTTTCGAAGCACTCCCGGGATCGATCGATTCCGAGCGGTTCGAAGTGATCGTCTGCGAGCGCCCGGCTGTGGGAGTACTGCGGATCACCATGAACCAGCCGGAAAAGCTGAATGCAGCCGACCATCGCACGCACGCGGAACTGATTCGGGCGTTGCGCGCGATGGATGGCGATCCAAGCGTCTCGGCGGTCGTTCTGACCGGCGCCGGTCGCGCGTTTTCTGCCGGAGGCGATCTCGACATGCTCCAACAGAACATGGTCGATTGGGAGGCGTATTCGGCACAGTGGAAAGTTGCCCGGGATCTGATTGGCGGGATTGTCCACTGCTCAAAGCCTATCGTATCCGCCATCAATGGAGCGGCAGTCGGGGCTGGATTGTCCATCGCCCTGCTCGCCGACATCCCGATCGCTGCGCGCAGCGCCCGCCTGCTCGACGGCCATCTGCGTCTCGGTCTTGCGGCGGGTGGACATGCGACGCTTGCCTGGCCATTGCTGAATGGCATGGCGCGGGCCAGGCACTTGCTGCTCGCCGACGAGTTCATCCGCGGCGAGGACGCCGAGAGCATGGGACTCGTGTCAATGGTCGTGGATGACGACGCGCTCGAGCGCGTATCGCTCGACGTGGCAGTGCGCCTCAGCGCGTTGTCACCGTCCGCCGTGCAATGGACCAAGTTGGCGATCAACAGTTGGTTGCGCGCCGCCGGTCCCGTTTTCGATGCCTCCCTGGGGTTCGAGCTGGTGACGATGCGGGGTCCGGACTTCGCCGAAGGATTGCAATCCTTGCTTGCCAGGCGGAAGCCGGAATTCAGAAAGGCTAATTGACATGCAGGCGGCGGATCAGACGGGCGACTTTCCTGCTCCATTGCATGGCGTCCGGGTGCTCGATCTCTCGCGTGTGCTGGCGGGACCCTTCTGCACCATCCAGTTGGCGGATCTGGGCGCAGACGTGATCAAAGTCGAGCATCCGCGCGGTGGCGATGACACCCGGGCATGGGCGCCCCCCTCTGCCGGTGGAGAAAGCTACTACTTCGTGGCGCTCAACCGCAACAAGCGCAGCGTTGCCGTCGATCTCCAGACGCCAGAGGGCCGGGATGTCGTTCTTGCTCTCGCAGCCAAATGCGACGTGCTGGTCGAGAATTTTCGTGGTGGCGTGATGACCCGCCTCGGACTGGACTACGCCAGCCTGCGGACGTCATGCCCCAGCCTCATCTACTGTTCGATATCCGGCTATGGTCAGACCGGTCCGCTGGCGGGCAGAGGCGTGCTCGATCCGGTCCTGCAAGCAGAGTCAGGAATGATGGCAATGACCGGGATGCCCGACGGCGACCCTCTGCGCCACCCGTTGCCGATGATCGATACCTTCGCCTCGCTCTACGCCTCGAATGCGATATTGGCGGCGTTGATGGCGCGCGGGCGGACCGGGCGGGGCCAGCATCTGGACATCGCGATGCTGGATGTGAGCATCGCGGTGCTGGCGAGTGCGGCACAGCTCTACCTCATGTCAGGACAAAACCCGCCGCGCACCGGTAACGCGCATCCACGCGCAGTTCCCATGGGTTTGTTCCACACCAGGACGGGCCCCATCTACATGTCGCTATCGAATGACACCCTGTTCCGCAAGTTTTGCGCGGCGGTCGCAAGGCCGGAGCTCGCGGAGAACCCGGAGTTCGCCACCAATGCTGCGCGTGTGCGGAATCAGTCCGAGGTGTACGCCATGGTGCAGACGATCTTTGCAAACGAGGTGCGCGACGATCTGCTCGAGCGCCTGACGGCAGCGGGAATACCTGCTGGCGCGGTCCGGACCGTCGGTGAAGCCCTGGATTCCCCTGAGGTTGCCGGGCGAGGCATGGTGGCCGAGGTCCCGCACCCGACAGCCGGCACGCTCCGGGTCATCGCATCGCCCTACAAGATGTCCGGCGCATCCGTCCCGGTCCCTGCGGCACCGCCGCTATTGGGTCAGCACACCGATGAGGTACTCCGTGAAGTCCTGGGGATGCACGAGGGCAAGCTGTCGGAACTTCGCGAGCACAGGGTAATAGCATGACTGCAGGCAGTGACAGCGGAGCGCGCCATCCAGCAGCTGAGGAAAGCGGGCAGACGCAAGGGCCGTTGAGCGGCTATCGGATCATCGATGTGACCACGTTTCTTTTCGGGCCCGTCGCGACCCAGATGCTGGGCGACATGGGCGCCGACGTCATCAAAGTTGAACCCCTCACGGGCGACCCTATTCGTCATGTGGGGCCCTTCCGAACGCCGGGAATGGGCCCGATTCATCTTCACGCGAACAGGAACAAACGCAGCATCACCCTCGATCTGCGGGATCCCCGCGGCCTCGGCGTACTCGAGCGCCTGGTCGCGACCGCAGACGTCCTGGTCCATAACCTGCGTCCAAAGCCGGCGGAGCGCCTGGGGCTCGGCTATTCGCGGCTGCACGCCATCAATGCACGGCTCGTCTACGTGAGGGCGGTGGGATTCAGCCAGCGCGGGCCTTATGCGGACAGGCCAGCCTATGATGACCTGATACAGGCTTGCGCTGGCGTGGCGCACCTCACCGCCAGAATGACCGGTGGCTCTCCACAGTACGCCCCAACCGTATTGGCAGACAAGACGGGCGCGTACGTGGTCGCAAATGCAGTACTCGGCGCGTTGCTCGCGCGCACGCGGACAGGCATGGGCCAGGATGTCGAGGTCTGCATGTTCGAGACGTTGGTTGCCAACCTGATGATCGAGCACATGGCCGGTGAGACATTCGTTCCGCCGATAGGCGAGACCGGTTATGCGCGCGCGCTGTCAAGATTCCGCCATCCATTCGCCACCCGCGACGGGCATATTTGCGTCATGCCCTATTCCGACGCGAACTGGCAGGACTTCTTTCGCATTTCCGGGAGTCCGGAGAGCGCACAGGACGAACGTTTCCTGGATCTGACCCGCCGTACAGGTCATATCGATGCACTGTACGGACTGGTCGAGCAACTGATTGTCTCTCGCACCACCGCCGACTGGCTCGAGATCCTCGCTGCCGCCGACATCCCATGCGCACCGGTGAATGCTTTGGAGGATCTGTTCACCGATCCACATCTTCAGGCAGTGGAGTTCTTCAAGGTCGCCACGCACCCGACGGAAGGTGACATCCGTGTGATCGGCAGTCCCGTGACGTATTCGGGAACGCCGGCCAACGCCTACCGGCCGGCGCCATCGCTTGGCCAGCACGGAGCAGAGCTGATGAGGGAGATCGGCATCAGTGACGCTGAAATTGCGCGGCTAACAGAGGCCGGCGTAACCACCACGGCTTCATGACTAAGCGAGAAACTCCATCGCGCGGTGTCCCGCGCCATGTCGGGACCATCAAGCTCCGATTGGGGGCGGCATGCACGCTGTCTGCAGCCCTGGGAGCAATTCCCAACCGCCGGTCGGAGATCGTATAGCGGCACTTCTGCCAACCCCACGCACCCCATGGAGACTACCGATGATTGAAGCCCCAAGGAATGAGCCGAGGAACCGCGGCCTCAGCAGGCGACTTGCGCGTTGCGCCATGCTTGCCGTGGCCACTCTGGCCGCGCTGCCATCACTGGCGCAGGACCGCTTCCCGAGCAAGCCCATCCGGCTGATCACCCAGGGCGTCGGAGGGGCAGGTGACTTGCTCACGCGTCGTCTGGCAGAGCGGCTGTCGAAGTCACTGGGCACACCCGTAGTCGTGGAAAACCTCCCAGGCGCCAACGGCAGCATCGCGACGCTGGCGGTCGCGCGCGCCGCCCCGGACGGCTACACGATCCTGATGGGCACCAGCACCACCCACGCGAGCAACGCGAGTTTCCTGAAGAGCCTGCCGTACGATCCGATCAATGACTTCGAGCCGATCACCCGCCTGGGACTCTTGCCGTTTGTGCTGGGTGTCAGCAATTCGGTCCCTGCCAACAACTTGCAGGAGTTCATCGCGTATGCCAAGGCGAATCCCGGCAAGATAGCTTTCGGCAGCGGGACTGGCACGGGCCGGCTGGCCTCGGAGATGCTCAAGCAAAGGGCAGGCATCGACATCCTCAACGTGCCTTACAAGTCGAACGGGCAGGCGCTCACCGACCTGCGCGGCGGGCAGATTCAAATGCTCATCGGCGACATCGCGCTGATGCAGCCGCACATCCGCGCTGGCGCCATCAGAGGGATGGGTGTGACCAGCGCCCGCCGCTCCGCAATCATCCCCGAGCTGCCGACACTGGCGGAGGCGGGCGCCACCGGTTATGAGCTTGTAGGCTGGATGGCCGCCTTTGCCCGGGCGAAGACCCCGGAGCCCATCGTGCGTCGCCTGAACGAGGAGATCGTACGTATCCTGCGGGACAAGGAGTTCACCGACATCCTCATCGGGCTGGGGATCGACACCGCACCCTCGACCCCCGCAGAGTTGCGTGAATGGGTGATCACCGAAACCCGCAAGTGGCGTGACCTTGCTCGCGCTGCCGGCATCCAGCCGGAGTGAGGGACCACATGCGCGCGCCAGCCTCCGTGCAGAACACTTCCGCCTTGCCGGCAGTTGCCTGAATAGCGCCAATCCCCGGTCGACGCCTCGTCGACTTCTGCTCACCAAAAGTTAAAGGATGGGAACCATGACCGAATACATCAAGACCATGCTGCAGGCCCGTGTGATCGGCAGGCGAGCAGCCCATTGCGCCCTGCTACTCGCAGTCGCGCTTGTTGCGCTGCCGTCGCCGGCACAGGATTCGTTTCCGAGCAAGCCGATACGGATGATAGTCTCGGTCGGTGCGGGGGGAGCGGGTGACACGCTCACACGTCGCCTTGCGGAGCGGCTCTCCAGGGAACTGAAGACACCCGTGCTGGTGGAGAACATGCCTGGGGGCAGTGGTGTCATCGCGGCGCAGGCGGTCGCACGTGCCGCCCCGGACGGCCACACACTGATGGTCGGCACCAGCACCAGTCATGCGCTCAACGCGAGCACCCTGAAGAACATGCCATACGATCCGGTCAACGACTTCGAGCCCATCACTCGCATGGGGACGATTGCACTGGTGATGGGCGTCAACAATTCGGTCCCGGCGAGCAATTTGCGGGAATTCGTCGCGTATGCCAAGGCGAACCCCGGGAAGATCGCTTTCGGCAGCGGAACCGGATCGGCCCGCCTGGCCTCCGAGATGCTCAAGGCAAAGGCCGGCATCGACATGATCAGCGTGCCATACAAGTCGAATGCGCAGGCACTCACCGACCTGCGCAGCGGCCAGATCCAGATGATTCTCGGCGACTTGACGCTGATGCTTCCGCACATCCGCACCGGCACCATCAAGGGGTTCGGCGTGACCAGTTCACGCCGTTCCGGGGTGATGCCAGAAATGCCGACGATGGATGAAGCGGGCGTCGCCAGCTTTGAACTTGTCGGCTTCATCGCCGCCTTCGCCCCGGCCAAGACCCCCGAGCCCATTGTCCGCCGACTGAACGCGGAGATGGTGAAGATCCTGAGCGACAAGGAGTTCGCCAGCGGCGCCACCGCGCTCGGCGTGGACGCCGCACCGACCTCCCCGGCGGAGTTGCGCGAGCTTGTGATTTCCGAGACGCGCAAGTGGGGTGAGCTCGCTCGCGCCGCGGGTATGCAGCCGGAATGACAACCCCTGGGCGGGCTTGCCCGCATCGTGGTCCAACAAAAGGATGACGAACCATGAAAGCACTGCGTCCTGTAGCGATTGCCGCGTTGGTCACCTTCGTCACCGCCTGGGGCAGCCTCGTCCATGCTCAGACGTATCCATCGAAACCCATCCGGCTGATCTTGCCCTTTGCAGCAGGGCAGGGTGCCGACGTCGCAACCCGACTTGTTGCGCAGAAACTGTCGGAGAACATCAAGCAGCCCATCGTGCTGGATAATCGACCCGGCGCAGGTGGCAATATCGGGGCTGACGCGGTGGCGAGGGCCACCCCCGACGGGTACACCTTGCTCGTGGGCTCCAGTGCCACGCATGCTGCGAATGCTGCCCTGTATTCGTCCTTGCCGTTCAACCCACAGACTGACTTCGTCGCGTTGTCCTATATGGGTTCTGTTGCCATGGTGCTGTTGGCGGCGCCGGGCTTTCAGGCAAAGAGCGCCCAGGACGCAATCGCCATGGCCAAAGCCAGACCGGACAGCGTCAGCATGGCCGTTCCGAGCTCCACCGCCCGCGTGGTGCTGGAGTTGCTGCACAAGAACTCGGGGGCGCGTTTCAACCCCATTCCATACAAGGCCAGTCCAACCGCCATGGCGGACCTGATCGGCGGCCATGTGAGCCTTTCCATCGACTCCGTGATTGCGGCGGCGCCTCATGTGAAGTCCGACAAGCTTGCAGCCCTTGCCGTGAGTACCGCCGCGCGCACGTCTGCCCTGCCCAACGTGCCGACGCTGGCCGAAGTCGGGCTCACTGGTTTTGACCTGGCTGCATGGAACGTCTGGTTCGCGCCTAAAGGCACGCCGGCGGACATCGTCAACAAGCTCCACGACGAACTGCGCAAGGTGCTGTCCGACCCTGATATCCAGAGCCGTCTTCGAGCACTCGGCTATGAGTCCAGCAGCACTCGCAATGCGGGGGAGGTGGCGGACTTCGTGACCGGTGAATCCAGGAAATGGGGCGAATTGATCCGCGCGGCGAACCTCAAGGCTGAATAGCGCCCGCAACCAGCTGCCGAACAGGTCGTGGATGCGCGCGCGCGGCATGCTGACTCGACCTTCCTGTTTCCAGGCTGCCGATGGGCTGCACTACGTGAGCATCAGGAGTTCCTATGACAAGAATGCAGCGCCCCGTCCATGTGGTCGGCGTGGGCATGATCCCCTTCACCAAGCCCGGCGCCAGCGACCCGTACACCGTGATGGGCCGGCGCGCGGCGAAGCTGGCGCTCGAAGATGCAGGCGTTGACTACGGCCTGGTGGAGCATGCCTACGTCGGCTACGTCTACGGCGACTCGACGGCGGGGCAGGCAGCCATCTACGGCGTCGGCCTGACGGGAATTCCCGTCTTCAACTTGAACAACAACTGCTCCACGGGCTCCAGCGCGCTTTTCCTGGCGCGGCAGACGGTGGAAAGCGGAATGGTCGAATGCGCCATTGCGCTCGGCTTCGAACAGATGCAGCCCGGCGCGCTCAAGGGAACCTGGGACGACCGGCCGTCGCCCATGGCGCGCTTCGTCGAGGAGATGACGCAAAAGCAGGGCCTCAGCCGCGAGGCGCCGCGCGCCGCGCAGTTCTTCGGCGGGGCGGCGCGTGACTACATGGCGCAGTACGGCGCCAAGCGCGAGACCTTCGGCCGCATCTCGGTCAAGGCTCGGCAGCACGCGGCGCGCAATCCGCTGGCGGTGTTTCGCCAGACGCTCACGCTCGATGAGGTGATGGCTTCGGCGCCGGTATTCGACCCACTCACTCGCTTCCAGTGCTGCCCACCCACCTGCGGCGCGGCCGCTGCCATCGTTTGTTCGGCGGAATTCGCAAAGAAACATGGCCTGGCCACCAGCGTCGTGATCGTGGCGCAGGCGATGACCACCGACACGCCCTGCACCTTCGAGAGCCACGACATGCGCAAGCTGGTGGGCTATGACATGACCGTCGCGGCAGCACAGCGGGTCTATGAAGCCGCCGGCATCGGCCTGGTTGTAGGCGCCGCCGTCTTC
>SXGR01490332.1_pt1 | contig 18255 bp, 18 predicted proteins | sample 3174711 | NCBI WGS metagenome assembly SXGR01 (sample SAMN11356860, study PRJNA531348) | freshwater metagenome | isolation source: freshwater sample F1-60 | place: China: Fuxian Lake, Yuxi | collected 2017-12-25
AAAAGGACCAGGTGCTGATGATGTCGCCTTGCCACGACAACGCCTCGTTGTTCGCCGGAGGAACCGGATTCCTGCGCCATTTTCTCTCCGGCCAGTGGATGACGCTGACCGAACCCGGGCGAGTGGCCGTCCGATCGGTTGCGTGCCAGGGAAGTTCGCTTGTGGCGGCCGCCAACCGGGGCGTCTACCGGTCGGTCGACGCTGGGCACACTTGGGCCGAACTGGGCACGCCCGATGCGGCGAGGGAGTGGAACCAACTTGCTGCGACTGCGGGGGGCGCGTTGCTGGCGGCCACCTCGCACGGTCTGTTGACATCGCTCAACGGCGGCCAAACGTGGTCGGCGGCGCTTGGTGACCTGGGCCGCGGTACGGTCACCAGCATGCTGGCTGATCCGGAGCGCCGCGGCCACGCCTTCGCCGCGCAGTACGATCGCATCTTCTTTTCATCTGGCGACGGCCTTGAGTGGACGCCGCTGGCAACCCAAGGCTTGGAGCGCGCAGCAGTGCGCGCGCTGGCAATCAGCAAGGGCAAGCCGGGCCGCCTGTATGCATTGGCGGCCGGCCGTGGAGTTGTTTATACCGATTTGGAGTGAAACTATGCAATTGACTCGTGTTCTGACGGCCGCTCTTACTCTGGCTGGTTCTTCCCTGGCTCAATCCGCCGGTCCTGCAATGAAATGGCCCGACATCGGGATCTACGGAGGCTATCAGGGTTGGGACCTGTGGCGTAGTAAGTTCACTAGCCGGCCGGGTGGCGAACTATTGAAGGGCGTAGTGTTGGGCGTTCGAGCCAGCTTCGATGTCACACGCCGTTTTGCCATCGAAGGCGCCTATGGTTATGGCAGTAATAATTTTCGCGTCTTTCCCGATGGCTCCGGGCCGTCACGTCCTGCCCAAATCTGGCTTGGCGCACGGAACCATCATGTATTTTTGAACCCCGTCTGGCACTTCATGAACTCCGAGAGTAAGTGGCGTCCATATCTTACAGGGGGCATCGGAGCCATATCTTTCCAGCCGACAGATTCCGCGCGGCGCGACATAAGCCCTCCTATTAACTATGCCGCTGTCAGGAGCAACCTGCAGGCGGCGTTAAATTCGGGCGGGGGCGTTAAGTACGCACTAACTCCAAAGATGCAGTTGCGTTTTGATGCATGCAACATTCTCACACGTCAGCCCCATCTGGGGATTCCAACGAACCCACTCTCCCCGGGCGCCGTGTTCATAGCGCCCGGTGGCACGGCCAGTTGTCTGCAAGCCACGGCTGGGATCGGCTTCACCCTTGGGGGGGAAGCTCGGCAGGCGCCGCCCCGGCCGTCACCACCACGGTATCGAGGCCAGCGGCACCCAACCACGGCGTGGGCGGGGGCAAAGCGCTGCGCGTGAACTTGTCCGGTGGATCGACGCCGGTTGCGGCGGATGGGGTCGTCAAGCTCACGGCCGCTACCGATGCGCCGGACCCGACTGCTGTGAAGTACGTCTGGACCATCAATGGTATGGGCACCGACGTACAGGGCGGCGAGTTCACCTTCAATGCCAAGGGACGTGAGCCGGGTGACTATAAGATTTGCGCGACGGCCACGACGACGGCCAAAGGCTGGCAACCGGGCTCGGAATGCTACACGGTTACCGTGTCAGGGAAGTCGCCAGTCCAGGCGACGATTCGCGGACCAGTGAAAGTGCATGCCGGCCAGTCCACCCGATTCACCGCCGGCTCTGATGCGCCATCAGGTGAGACCGTCACTTATGAATGGACCCTGAACGGCCAGACGATCCCCGTTGTGGACGGCAATGATTACACCTTCAACTCGGACGGACGTCAACCGGGAGTCTACGATGTCTGCGTGACGGCGACAGCCCACGCCGTGACTTCGCCGAAACAGTGCTCGTCAGTCACGGTCGTAGCTTGCTCGAACCCGACTCTCAGTATCGGCGCACTTCCGTCGGCGGAGATCTTCGCGGGCGAGCGCGTCAACGTTCCGGCAACCGCGCAGCCCGGCAGTTGCGGCGGTCCAGTCCAACTCACCTATCGCGCGGGCGACGGCGTTATCGCCGCCAATGGAGCGTTCGATTCCACCAACGTTGCTTTCGACCGGACCAATCGCTCGAAGCTACAACGCAAGAGCGTGCCTGTCACGGTCACCGCCACGGACTCTCGGGGCAATACCGCGACGGCGCAAACCAATGTGATAGTCAAGCTGGCCCCCTCGGCTCAGCGACTCGACGATGTGTTGTTTGCCTCGCGCAATTCACGCGTGAACAATTTCGGTAAGCGCGTGCTGCTCGAAATGCTGGCTCCGAGACTCCGCGACGATCCTGAAGCGAAGGTACTCCTGATCGGTCATATCGACGAGACCGAGAACGGCAACGGCAACGGCAACGGCCGGCCCGCCCGCAGGAACGGACGGCGGCGTGCGCCGGTGGCCACGATTCGCCAACTCGACAAGGCGCGGGTGCTCAATGCGGCGGCTGTCGTTAGCGCGGGCGCCGGCATCTGCCCCTCGCTCGAACTATCGCGCATCAAGGTCGCTTACGCAGGCAAGGCCCAGGGTTCTGAGCTGCGGCCGACATGCTGTGGCAGCAGCACAGAAGTGCGGGCCACCAAACAAGCCGGCGCCAGGGCCGATACGCGGGCGCCGTACCGCCGCGTGGAAGTCTGGATCGTGCCGGCCGACGCGGAACTGCCTCCGGGTGTCAAGGTACAGGATGCGCCCCACTCGGAGATCAAGGCTTTGAATTGTCCTAAGTGAGGTGAGGCGAGAATACTCTCGGATTCCCGCCCTTTATTCGCGGCCGCCACGGGAGCCTACCCGCTCACACGCGTGCGGCCGCTTTTGTTTTGGGCGGCGCGTCGATTAGCCAGGCTGCTGAGGTCGATACAATGGAATGTTCATATGAAAAAGTTGCTTAGCCATACCATCACCCAGGGCCCTCGCCGCGCCCCTGCTCGCGCCATGCTCAAGGCAATCGGATTCACCGACGCCGATTTGCGCAAGCCCAACATCGGCATCGCTAACACCTGGATCGAAACGATGCCGTGCAACTACCGGCTGCGCGAGCTCGCCGACGACGTCAAGCGCGGGATTCGCGATGCGGGCGGCACGCCGATGGAGTACAACACGATCGCGATCAGCGACGGCGTCACCATGGGTACCGAAGGCATGAAGGCATCGCTGGTGAGCCGCGACCTCATTGCCGACTCGATGGAACTTGTCGCGCGCGGCCACATGTTCGACGGTGTCATCGCGATGACGGCTTGCGATAAAACCAGTCCGGGCGCGGCCATGGCGCTGTTGCGTCTTAATATCCCGGGTCTGGTGTTCTATGGCGGGTCGATTCTTCCTGGGCATCACAAGGGCCGCGACATTACCATACAGGATGTGTTCGAAGCCGTCGGCGCACATGCGGCCGGGAAGATCTCGAGCAAGGAACTACTTCAGATCGAGAATGCGGCGTGTCCTGGCGCGGGCGCCTGCGGCGGCCAGTTTACAGCCAACACGATGGCGACGATCCTCGAGATCATCGGCCTGTGCCCGTTCGGCATGGCGTCGATCCCCCAACCGGACGAGCGTAAGAAGGAGATCGCCTACCAGGCCGGCCGGATGATCGTGCAGGCGGTGAAGAAAAATCTCAAGCCGCGCGATATTTGTACCAAGGAAGCTTTCCAGAACGCGATCGCCTCGGTGGCCGCTTCGGGTGGCTCAACCAATGCCGTACTGCATCTACTCGCAATGGCGCACGACGCTGGCGTGAAGCTTGGCATCGACGAGTTTCAAAAGATTAGCAACGCGACGCCACTCTACTGCGACCTGCGGCCAGCCGGCACCTATACCGCGGTGGACGTCGACCGCGCGGGCGGCATTCCGGTAATCGCCAAACGCCTGCTCGACGGCGGATTCCTGCATAAAAAATGCATGACCATTACGGGGCGGACGATCGGCCAGGAAGCGGCGGCTGCCAGGGAGACGCCTGGGCAGCAGGTGATTAAGCCGGTCGATCAGCCGATCAAGAAGTCCGGCGGGCTGGTTATTCTCAAGGGTTCGCTAGCGCCCGAGGGTTGCGTGATCAAGGTTACCGGCATAGAGAAGAAGATCCACACCGGCCCGGCCCGCGTGTTCAATCGTGAAGAAGATGCGATGGACGCCGTCATGGCGGGCAAGATCAAGGCGGGCGATGTGGTGGTGATTCGCTACGAGGGTCCCAAGGGTGGCCCGGGTATGCGGGAGATGTTGGGTGTGACCGGCGCGATTGCGGGCGCTGGACTCGGTGAGACGGTGGCACTTCTTACTGACGGACGCTTTAGCGGCGCAACACGAGGGTTCTGCATCGGGCACGTGGCCCCGGAAGCTTTTGGCGGCGGACCGATCGCGGCGGTGCGGAATGGCGACTCTATCACCATCGATCTTACTAAGGCGAGGATCGAACTCAATCTGCCGGCCCGGGAGATTGCCGCGCGCCTGGCCAAGGTGAAAACGCCAAAGCCAAAGTACACACGCGGCGTGTTTGCCAAGTATGTCGCTTCAGTGGGAACTGCTTCAAAGGGCGCCGTGACGGACTAGCCTCGATCGCTCGGTGCGGCATTCCCCTTATAGTTCGCAGCACCACCCCCAGGTGGGGTTTTAGCTTGACAAACTCAGGAACTTGCTCTAACCGAAGGGTGGAGGTACTATATGTCCATGTTTGCCAATAGCCGAGGTTCCTTTACACTCGCTGGCGCGGCCCGTCTCGGCTACCGCGTTCCGGCTTGCATGGGCTCCCTCCACCATGGCGTCGATATCGCTCAACTGGTAAGAGCAACAGCCTGTACGCTGTCAACGCTGCAAAACGTTGACGTCAAACCCGTAAGCCGGGCTTGCTCTTCGCTCTCGCCTGCTGAATTTCTTCGGACAGGTAAACTCCAAGTCGCTTTTCGCCACTGCTGAGCCGCAGGATCGTCCGGCTCTGGCTATAGCCTGCGCGTGCGGAGTTGAGCGGGTAAGTCCGGCTTATCTCACTTACTAACAAGAATAGGTTCGTTTCGATCACTAGGATGGCATCCCATGTGGTTCAGCCGCCGCGTTCTGATTGGCGATCGGGAACGCGCGCTTGTCATTCATGGCCGACAAGGCTGGGCTTCCTGGAGCCGCACCACCAGCGGGCTCTCAGGCCGAGCTGCTCTATCGCGCCGCGCACGTCAGCCAAGGGCTCTCGCCGTTTCCTCGGATTCGCTATCATCGACCAGGAGTCATAACCAGATTGTCGGCAAACAACCAGAAGAATGAAGTAGCGGTCGTGCTCTCGGGCGGAGGCGCCTTGGCTGCCTTCGAGACGGGCGTGCTGGCGGCGCTGTTCGGCGGTAAGAGCCAGGCCACGGGCAAGCGGCTTCTCGAGGCCGGGATCTTCACTGGCACGTCGGCCGGCAGTTTCAATGCCGCCGTGATGGCGATGTTTCCGATCGCCGAAGGACAGGCGGCCGCCAAACATCTGGCCGATATCTGGATCAACCAAATCGCCGAGCGCCCGGGCAAAGCCAACGGTGTATTTCGGATTCGCGGCAATCCTCTGCAATTCCTCGATCTGGCCGAACTGCTCAGCGGCCCCGCCAAGCCGTTCCTCAATACCGCGAGGGACGCGGCCTATTTGACGGCCCAATGGATGCGGCGCACCGTGGACTCCGTTTCCGGCGACGCCAGTCTGTCCAATCGCGCACTGAGGCTCTTCGACATAAGCGAGTTTTTCTGCTCGGAGCCATTCAGGCAGACGCTGGCCACCGCTTTGTCACCCGCGCGAATTCGCCGTTCGGGCGTCAAGCTGCGCATCGCCGCCACCGATTGGAGAACCGGGGCGGCAAGAATTTTTTCGGACCAGGATATGACCGATGAGCAGGGAGTGGACATCGTGCTGGCGTCGTCGGCAATCCCTGGCATTTTTCCGGCCTAGAGAATTGGAACGAGCGAATACGTCGACGGCGGGTTGGTGATGAACACGCCCCTTAGTACCGCTCTCGAGGCCGGCGCCACTGAACTCCACGTCATTTACTTGTTTCCTCCGGTGACAGACATACCGGTTCAGAGCCTCAAGGATACGATTCAGACGTTCAATCGCGTTTACAGCATTCTGCTGGCCACCAAGCTTGAGGAAGACATCGCGACCGCGCACTGGATCAACCAGGGCCTGGCCGTCATTGAGAAAGGGGCGGCGGGCGCGCCGCTCAGCGATAGCGACGCCAAAGATTTCACGCGCGTCGCCGCCCAGTTCGCCGGTCGTGCTGGCGCCGGCGCCCACTACAGGAAGCTCACCATTCACCGCTACTTCCCCGATTCGGACTTGGGCGGCGCGCTGGGGCTCCTGAACTTCGAACGGCGAGCCATGGAGCGGCTGATCGAGCTCGGCTACAAGAATGGCGTGGAGCACGACTGCGGTCGCAATGGTTGCCTGATAGCTTAACAGGGCTCCCCGCACAGGCTACCCGCGATAGCTCGCTAAGATAGATCCATACATATGATCGTTGAAGTCGATGGGGTGTCTCTGCACCTGGCGCATCCGGATCAACTGCCCGTGCGCTGGGTTGGGCAAGATGAAGTAATGAGGCAGTTACTGGCCGCCTGGCTGGTGATCGATGAGAGGGATGTGCCGATGAATCCGCGGCTGATCGGCAAGCCAGTCGTCCGCAAAACCACGCTGGCCTACGCGGCGGCACAACGGCTGGGGCAGGAAACCTACATTTGCCAAGCCACGGTCGACACTCGGCCCGAGGATCTCATCGTTACCCCCGTGATCGAGGGGGAACGCAGATTGAAGTATGTGGCTTCGCCGCTTGTGACAGCGATGCTGCGTGGTGGGGTTGCGATTCTCGACGAGGGCAATCGCATGAGCGAGAAGAGTTGGGCTTCGCTGGCGCCATTGCTCGACACCCGGCGTTACGTCGAGTCGATCGTTGCGGGCATCAAGATCAAGGCGCATCCATCTTTCCGCTTGGTAGCGACGATGAACGACGACTCCTCTACGTTCGATCTGCCCGAGTACATCCAATCGCGATTGCAGCCGCAGATCCTCATCGATTTTCCCGAGCGCGACGAAGAACTCATGATCCTGCGCGAGAATCTGCCGTTCGGTGACGAGCAGGTGCTGGAGTATGTCACCGACTTTCTCAAAATGGCGCACGCCAACGCGGAACGCTACTCGGCGCGGGACGGCATTAATATCGCCCGCTATGCCTTGAAGCTTCGTCACGCCGCCGATGGGGTTCTGCGCATTCGCGAGGCGCTGCCCACGTCGATCATGGAGACGCTGGGCGCTTAGGCGTTGCGTTATGTCCCAGGAGCTTGACGGACCAGACCTCGGCCTCGACAACCTGACACGCGGGCATATCTCGTATTTGCCGGTTGCGCCCGGGCGGCTGGAGTTTGCCATCCAAGTGCGCCGCCGGATTCTGCGCGAGCGGCCGGACGTGGTGGCGGTGGAACTGCCTATGTCGCTTGAGAGCCACTATCTGGCGGCGGTTGAACGGCTGCCAGAAATCTCGGTGCTGGTTTATCCGGATGACGACAGCGATGACGGTGAGGAGGATGGCAACGGAATCTACGTTCCGATAGAGCCCGCCGATCCGTTCACCGAAGCCGCACGAACAGCGCGCGAGACCGGCGCGGAGGTTCTGTTTGTCGAGCCCGATCTGGGCGAACGTCCTCACATTTCCGACTCCTACCCCGATCCCTACGCGCTGCGGCGGATGCCGTTTGAAAAATACATCGAAGCCTACCGCGTGTTCCCGTCGGCGCGAACGGACGAGATTGTGGCGCACGCCTCCGGTATCGCCTGGCGGTTGCAAGGGACTAACCCGGAATGTACGGTACTGGCTGTTGTTTCATTGAATCTGCTCGATCCGATTCTCGACGCTATGGAGACGCCGCAGGACGCGCCCTCGCGGCAGCGCTTGTCGCGGCCGGTAGACCTCATCAACGCTCACCCCGATTGCCTGGCCGAGATCACGATCGAATACCCATACTTGCAAGAGCGCTACGAGCGCTATCGCACGATTCTCGGTCCAGACGCGCTGATCGACCGGCCGCACGCGCAGTTCTCCCTGCTCCGGGATGCCGAAGCGGCATACGAGAAAAACACTGGCGACAAGATCCTGCACTGGCAGCGCCGCGCGATCGCCAAGTATACGCGCAACCTGGCGATGATCAGCCGCGAACTGACTGCGAGCCTGTTCGATATCGTGGTGGCGGCGCGCTCGATCGTCGACGACAACTACGCCTGGGCAGTCTGGGAGATGGCCAACCGGTATTCGGCGCAGCGCGAAGTGTCCGCGCTCGAAACTGCGCGCATTTCAAGCGACGAAGTTTGGTTCCGCACCCGGCGCATGAAGCTTCGCCGCCGTTTGCGGAAACCCAAGGAGCGGCTGGTGCCCAAGTCGCTCAAACCGAGAAAGAAGGAGCAGCGGCCCGGAGAATGGGCCGAGCAATTGAATGGCGACGCGATCTGCTCGTATCCGCCGGAAGATCTCGTGGTGGAGGACTACGGGGCGTTTCTCAAGGAAAAGGCGAAGACCCTGCTCTCGGAAGAACGCTCAAAGGTGGAGCCTTTCGCCACGTCGATTTTCGACGGCGTCGACCTTCGGGAGACCGTGCGCAATTGGCATGCAGGCAAGATTTTCGTGCGATCGCTGCAGAAGGTGGGGGGCGATGTGGGCGCGGTGGTGGTGATCTTCGATCCGGACCGCGATGGCCGCTACAGCTACCTGACCACTTGGCTGTGGGAACACAAGAACGAATCCGACATGGCGTTTTATGCGACCAATCCGTTCGACCACATGGTGGGCCCCGGCATCGGCCGCGCCGAGTACGGCGGGTTCCTGATGACGCGCCCGCCGCGCCGGCTCTACGACATCTGGGCGGACCACGATTACGACTTTGCCGAGAATAAGCCTGAGCGCCTTTTGATGGTAGCGCTCGATTATTCGGTGCAGAAGCATGTGGTCTACGTAGCGGCCAAGCCTCCACGTTCCATCTTCCGGTCCATTGCCTCGCATTTGCAGCGGCGAATTATTTATGTGCCGATCGGACAACTCTCTTCGCAGAAGTTGAAGAAGCTGCGGGTGGTGCATGTGCTGGATGGATATGACCGGCGAAAGGAAACCGAGGGCTTTATCTGGTAGGCTGGCCCTGATATGACCACTCGACGTGAGTTGCTGGCAGCGATGGCGGGCACGCTGGCTGCCTGCGGACGGACACCGAATCCCGAGAACGCGCAAGACGCCGTGCGGCGCTATCTGGGGCGCATCGCCGAAATCGACCGGCGGATTCACGCTGTCATCGAAGTGAATCCAGACGCCATGCGCATCGCGATCGACCTCGATGAAGAACGCCGCGCTGGCAAACGACGGGGCCCTCTACACGGCCTGCCGATTCTGATCAAGGACAATATCGACACTGCGGACCGGATGATGACCACGGCGGGTTCACTGGCGCTGGTCGGCGCGCCGAGGCCCAAGCGGGATGCGGCCGTAGTGGCGAGGCTGCGGGCGGCCGGGGCGGTGATCCTCGGCAAGACTAATCTCAGCGAGTGGGCGAACATTCGGTCACCACGATCCACCAGCGGCTGGAGTGGGCGCGGCGGGCAGACGAACAACCCGCACGCGCTAGACCGCAATCCGTCGGGCTCGAGTTCGGGTTCGGGCGCGGCGGTGGCGGCCGGTTTGTGCGCCGCGGCGGTGGGCACAGAGACCGATGGCTCCATTGTGTCTCCGTCGTCGATTAACGGCATCGTGGGAATCAAGCCGACCGTGGGCCTGGTGAGCGCTCAAGGAATCATACCGATCTCTCATAGCCAGGACACTGCCGGTCCGATGGCGCGCACGGTAGCCGATGCGGCGTTGCTGCTTTCGGCGATGAACGAACGCGGCCTTGATTTCACCGGCGGGCTGACGGTGGGTGCGCTGCGAGGCGCCCGGCTCGGTGTGGTGCGGGGGTACTTCGGCGGCGATCCCGGGATTCGCCGCGTGATGGACGCCTCAATGTTGGCGCTGCGAAACGCCGGGGCCGAGCTGATCGATCCGGTTGCACTTGTACCGGATCAAGAGTACGGCGATGCTGAATTCGAGGTGCTGCTGTATGAGCTTAAGCACGATCTGAACGCGTACCTGGCGCAACGAGGCGGAGCGATTAAATCCTTGGCCGATGTGATCGCGTTTAACGAGCGCGAGGCCGCGCGCGAGATGCCCCACTTCGGCCAGGAGAATTTGATTAAGGCACAGGCCAATGGTCCGCTTACCGACAAGGCCTATCTCGATGCGCGCGAGAAGTCGAAGCGGGCAGCCGCCGGCGGAATCGACGCCGCCATGGACAAGCATGGACTAGCTGCCATCATCGCGCCCACCGGCGGCTTGCCGTGGCTGACAGACCACGCCAACGGCGATCACTACATGCAAAGTTGTTCGACGCCAGCAGCCGTGGCCGGCTATCCGCACATCACCGTGCCCGCGGGTTTCGTCCGGGGGTTGCCAGTGGGCCTTTCGTTCTTCGGGCGAGCCGATTCCGAGGCGCGCCTCATCGCCCTCGCCTACGGTTTTGAATACAGCACCCAGGCCAGGCGATCGCCCAAGTTCCTGGCCCACGCGACAGACACGGTTTAGACAAGTTGCCGGCGGAAACTAAGTTTCGCGAGCACGAAAACCGGCTACGATGGGTGGAGCGCCTAAACGCGCAGACACCCCATGGCCGGTTTTTTCGAATATAGTTCCACCCGCCCGCGCACTATCTCTACCGTTCTACTCGCCGTTGGCGGCGCTTTCCTGTTGATGGGCCTTCCGCTTGTCGGCTACGGATTCTCTCTGCCCAGTACGATGGAGAACGAAATGCTCCCCTTCATCCTGCTGCTGTGCGGCCTCATGCTCACCGGCTTCGGCCTGGCGATGGTGGTTATTGGGGCCAAAGTCCGGCGCCGCTTCCCGGTTGCGTGACCAGGCAATCGGCGCTCATACATTCTTCCACCGGCTCGATCGGGGGCCCGGGCTCTTCTTCGCTGTGCTCCCCGAAAATCAGCTTCCACTTTGAAAAACCCTTGATGAACAAACGGGCTTCTTTCCCCACCAGGGAATCAGTTTCGCCCTCGCCAAGCCCGAACACCTGCGGGTAGTAACCGGGCGCGAAACCAATATCGCGAGCGTTAACTATCTTGGCTGGCTGCGTGAACTTCTCCGAATGCGCCAGATCCGGATTGAAGGCAATGTAAATCCCTTCCTGCGGCCAGTTGGTTTTGCAGCAGGCGTGATTCATCACCGCCACGTAGCGTTCGAGTGCGGTATTCCAATGCACCGCCGCGCCCCAGAAGGAGTCCGCGTCCGAGCGATCCCAGGCTCGCGCGGCCGGGAAGACCGGAGTTACCAGACCGCCGACACCGGGCTCGCTCCACTCGCCGAGAAAATATTTGTGGACGGCGCCCGTGGGGCTGGCACGATCGGCAAACGCCATCCGCGCGATCGCCACGCCCTGGTGCGAGGCTGAGCCACCGTAGTTGGTGAAGAAGAAATAGAAATACTCGCGATCGTTGTCCAGGACGACGGAAAAGTCGCCGTGGCCACCAGCGAAGAAATCGTTCTGAGCCGAGCAATTGGGTTGGTCCCCGGAAGTTAACACCAGGCCAAGGTCGATGAACGTGACTCCACCGTCGGTGGAAACCAGCGCGCCGATCCGTGGCGTGGTGAGCTTGCGGTTCCCGCAGATGGCTTGCGAACCGGGCTCATGATGATACCAGCCATACACTGTACCGTCCTCGTCCCGCCACACCGATTCGATCCAGATCGGATAGTGATCGGGAGGCTCCACGCTGGGTGGGTTTGCGTCGAGCGAAAGCTCGAGCACGCTTGGATCGCTCATCCTGGTCGGTTCGGCGCCGGTGGACGTGTAGACATGCAGAATGCCGTTTTCATCACGGAACGCCGGGCTGTTGCCGTCCACCGTGCGGGCCGGCATGTTGATTGCGGCCGCGGGCGAGAGATGGAATGTTTCACCAGACAACATCGCGACTGCTGCGAAAAACCTGCAAAGAGCGGCGTGAAGCATGGGCATACCGCTTAGATGCGGTATGTTAGTTGAAAGTTACCAGATTCGCCAAAGGCCTTACAGTTCTTAACATTCACTATGGCTACGAAAAAGAAGAAGCCGCCTTTGAAATTGCCCAAGTTACCCAAGCGCAATCTTGCCGCCAAGCAGGCCACCGATCAAAAGGCTTCGGTGATGAAAGACCGGCGAACCGCGCGAGGCGGCGCCAGGCATCTGATGCGCAAGGACCTCGAAGAGGCTGAGTAGCTCTGTTCCACCTGACGCCACGGGCACGCCGTGTACAGTATGCCATCCCCAGACCCTACCTGGCAGGAAATATTCCAGAGAGATTAGGATGAGACATGGATCCTCGCTACCCAGTGGGCAAATTTGATAAAGCGGCCGCCCGCAACCGGAATGCCTGGGTGGCCGACATCGAACGCCAGCCGGCGGATCTGAAAGCGGCGCTTGCTGCCTTGCCGTCGGGTGCACTCGACCGGCCCTATCGCCAAGGCGGGTGGACGGGGCGCCAAATGGTGCATCACATCGCCGATAGCCACATGAACAGCCAGCTCCGGTTCCGTTGCGCGCTCACCGAGGACAAGCCCGTGATCAAGCCATACAACGAAGTGGAATGGGCGAAGCTGGCCGACGCCAACCGCGGGCCGATTGAGCTTTCGTTGTCGATCATCGAAGGAATGCACGCCCGCTGGACGGCGCTGCTGCGATCGCTCAGCGAAGAGCAGTGGCAGCGAAAACTGATTCACCCCGATACCGGCGAATGGGATCTCGAGCTATTAGCGGGGCTTTACTCGTGGCACGGGCGTCATCACGTGGCGCACCTGAAGCTGATTCGCTAGGAACGATTTTCTCAATAGCGGGGAACGGTGGGATCGATCGAAATGCTCCAGGAATCGATGCCGCCGGCCATACTCTGGCAGGCTTCAACTCCTTGGCCGCGCAGCCAATTGACCACGCTCATGCTGCGCATGCCGTGATGACAGAAGACGATCAGCGTGCCGCGGTCGGCTTGCGCGTCCAACTCGCCCAGGCGCGCTGGCACCGTGTTCATCGGGATCAGCTCGGCGCCGGTCAGGTTGGCGATCGCTTGCTCGAAGACCTCGCGCACGTCAATCAGGATAAGCTTCTCGCCAGCGTCGAGCTTGGCCTTTACATCCGCGACCGTTATTTCAAAAGGCAGACTCATCCGAAGGTAGATTCTACCACCCAGCCGCGAGCGATGAGTTCCGCCAGCACCTCTCGCGCGTTCTCGCCGGCCGTACGATCCTCGGTCGGCAGCGTCAGTTCGGCATTCACCGGGATCTCGTAAGGATCATCCACGCCCGTCAAGCCGGAAATTTTCCCGGCGCGCGCCTGCTGGTAAAATCCCTTGACGTCGCGCTCTTCGCAGAGCTCCGCCGGCGTTGCGACGTGCACTAGTACAAAGCTGGAGCCCACCATGCGGCGGGCGTCGTCTCGGCTGGCGGAAAAGGGGCTGACCGCCGCGACAATCGCCACCCCGCCGTGCCGCACGACCTCCGCCGCCACCCAACCGATCCGGCGGATGTTGGTGTCGCGATCTTCCCTGGTGAATCCGAGCCCCTTCGAGAGATGTGTGCGGACCACGTCGCCATCCAGCATCGTCAACCGGCGTCCCCGCTCGCGCAACAGTATGGCGAGTTGATCGGCAATGGTGGATTTGCCCGACGAAGGCAGGCCAGTGAACCACACGCAGAACCCTTGGCGATGGGGCGGCGGCATCGCATCCGCCATCAGCGCCGCAATCTCAGGCCGATGGGTCTTTCCCGATTCCTTGATGATTTGTGTAGCGCCGTAGTTGCGCAACACTCGTTCGAAAAGCGCGTCGTTGCCGGGTGAGAATGGCTGCAACTGGATCGCGGCGGGCAGACCCAGAGCGGCTATCATGATTTCGGCCGCGCGGACGCGCGCAAAGTGATCCACAGGGCCGGGTTCGACGACATGAATCGCAACCGGCCGGCCGGCGGTTCGCAATTCGGCTTCCAATTCCAACGTAGGAAAGCCGCGCAACGCTACCCCGGCCGCTCCCGCCCCCAAGGCCAGCCGGAATGGTTCGGCGCGCTGGCGGTATTTCGCAAAATCGGGATGGCGCGGAGCTTCGATGATCTCAAGATCGCCTGCGATGCCTGCATTGGACTCACTGCGCGCCGTAAAAACCGCTATCCGCAAATTGTTGGCGTCCCGTAGAAGAAGCCGCTCGCCAGGCGCCATCTGCTTTTCCGGACGCAGAATGAATCGCGGCTGCGGCCAGTAGGCGCCGTTCAGAAACAACTCGAGGTCGCCCAGAGTGGCGGCGTCTATTTGAAGCGAAGGGAGGTCGTCGAAACTCGTCACGAACAGCCGAGTGTACCACTCTGGGCCGGCAAGCTTCGACCGGTTCGGGCGGCCTAGTTCCGCTCGTACATCACGCGGCCGCCGACCACGGTTAACATCACCTTGGCGTCGCGAATCGTAGCGGCGGGAATCCTAAAGATATCTTTGTCGAGCATCGCAAAATCTGCCAACTTCCCAACCGACAGTGTTCCCTTGTCGCCTTCCTCTTTGGCCGCGAAGGCGCCGCCTGCCGTATACGCCTTCAGCGCCTCTTCCACGGTGATCTTCTGCTCTGGTATCCAGCCGTTAGGGTGCTTCCCGTCGAGAGTCTGCCGCGTGACCGCCGCATGAATGCCCTGCATTACGTCGGGAGTAGCCACGAACCAATCGCTACCGAATGCCAGGACCACGCCTGCGTCAATAAGGGAACGAAAGGCGTACGATGTCTTGGCGCGTTCCGGTCCGATGGCCCGGTTGGCCCAACGCCCATCGTCGGCAAGGTGATAGGGCTGCATCGACGCGATAAGGCCATGCTTGGCGAAGCGCGCTACGTCGGCCGGCTTCAAGTGCTGCGCGTGCTCGATCCGCATCCGTTGCGGGCCCGGGCCCACCAGCTGCGCCATTCGCTCAAACACGTCCAGCACTAACGAATTGGCGCGATCTCCAATCGCGTGAACGGCCACTTGCAAGCCCGAGTTGTGCGACAGGATCACGCCCGCATAGAGCTCTTCGGGCGGCGTCACCAGCAGACCGCGTACCCCCGGGGCATCTGAATAGTCCGCTTCCATCGCGGCGGTCCTGGAGTCGAGCGAGCCATCTTGAAATCCCTTCAGCAGGCCCCATCTCACCCAACGATCGCCCCGGCCCTCCCTTTTGATAAAACTATTGACGTTGCGCCGATTCGCCAGAGGCTGCGCGGCCAGTACCCGCACCTTCAACTGTCCCCGGCTCGCGGCCGCGCGGATCAAATCAAGATCGTTATCGGCACTCATGTCGTGTACCGACGTGACGCCAAACTGCGTCAGATGATCCATGGCCGCTACCAACGCCGCTTGCTTGGCTTCGTTGGATGGCGGAGGTACGGCTTGGTCCACCAATTCGAGCGCGTTGTCCTTGAGTACGCCCGTCGGTTCTCCCTTGGCGTCGCGCTCGATCAAACCGCCGGGAACGTCCCGGACATTTTTCGTCACCCCAGCCAGCTTCAACGCCAGTGAATTAGCCAACGCCATGTGCCAGTCCAGGCGGTGTACCAAAACAGGATGTTTGGGCGTTGCGGCGTCGATCTACTGGCGGGTTGGTAGTTCTCCACCCCACGTTTCGTGGTCCCAATCGCCACCTGTAATCCAGGCGCCTTCGGGCTGGTTGGCGGCAAAGGTTTTGATGCGGTGGATGAAAGCCTGCTTGGTATGAACATCGCGGAGTTGTACCCCGCCCAGCCGCAGCCCACCGGCAATCAGATGAAGGTGGCTATCGATGAAGCCAGGGGTGACGAGTCGGCCGCCGGCATCGATCACCTTGGCGGCTGGTGCGTCGCCAAGGCCACCCACAGTGGCGATGATGTCACCTCGCACTCGCAGCGAGTCTGCCAATGGCTGGCGGGAATCGCCCGTCCATATCCGGGCGTTCTTGATGACGAGGTCGTAGGGTAGTTGTGGTTGGGCCGAGGCAGCCGCTGCGGCCGCCGCGAAGAGATATGCGATTCGCATAAATAATCGGCCCGGCTACTTCATTGGCGAGTAAGGCACGGCGTCCATGTAGACCGATTCGACGTGGTCTACGATCTTGCCGTCCTTCTCGGAATCCGTCTGCGCTTTCTTCCAATCCGGGTCGGCACGAAACGCGTCCCACGACGCCTTGGCCGCGGCCCGGCCCTTGTGCTTGATGACATAGATCAGCGTATTGCTCTTCTTCGGGCCCTTTTCAGGCTCATCCTGCGGGACCCAGTAGCCCACGTTGACCATGCCGTGCTTCTCAAACAGCTTCATCGTATGGTTCTTGAAACGCGCGTGCAAAGCGTTCAAGCGGCCAGGCAAACAGTAGTAGGTTCGCAATTCGTAGACTTCAGCGCTCATAAAGCTCACTGTAACAAGGGCCAACGCGCCCAGCCGGGCAATCATCTCTATACTATAGCCTCCACTCCGGCGAAATGAAGAAGCACCCCATCGCGGCCCGGCGCGGCCGCTAGCTGCAGGCCCAGTGGCAACATGGCTTTGGGCATGGTCATCGGGATCGCGATTGCGGGGCACCCGAGCCCCGTCCACGGTGCGTTCATACGCGGGTCGCCGGTGGAGGTGAGCGTGGCGGGCGCCGGACCGAGCGCGGCGGGCGTGAGAATTACGTCGTATTGCGCGAAGACTTGCGCCATGTCGTGTTTGGCGCGCGCGATCTGGTCCAGCGCCGCCTGATACGCTTCGACCGGCGTCGTCAAGCCGCGCTCAATTAGATCGCCCAGCTTGGCGCCCACGGCCTTCCCATGCAGCCGGTATGACTGTTCGTGCGTGTGCGCGCCCTCGTAGTCCTGCACCACCTTGACGGCTTGCCACAGCGAAACGAAAGACTCGGGAGGCTCGATGACCGCTGCGTTCAACTCGCGCGCCGCTTGCAGGACCGCCAAACGCATCGAGTCTTCGACTTCACCCGGAATCGTGAAGGCCGCCAGACGAGTACGCTGGTTGGCTGCCGTATCGTATCCCATACGCCGCCACAACTCCGCCATGTCTTTGGCCGACGTGGTGAAGAAGCCGGCCGTATCCAGCGTGGGCGCGAACCGCATCACGCCTTCCATGTCGATCAACCCGAAGGTAGGTTTGAAGCCGGCTACGCCGCAATACGACGCGGGCCGCAACACCGAGCCTTGCGTCTGGGAACCAAGCGCCATGGGAACCATGCCCGCGGCTACAGCGGCGGCCGAACCCGACGAACTACCGCCCGGCGTGTGTGCGTGATTGTGCGGGTTGCGCGTCGGCGCCGCATCGAAGTAAGCGAAAGCGGTCGTGTGGGTCTTGCCAACTGCGATTGCACCCAACTCGCGCAGTCTGCGCACGAGCGAGGAATCCTTTTGCGCGCGGCGGCCGGCAAAAACAACAGAACCGCACTCGAAGATCAGCCCGGCAGTTTCGTAGATGTCCTTCACGCCGAACGGCATGCCGGACAAAGGGCCTTCGCCCAGCGCCTTGAGCGGCGAGACTTCGGTCCAACAGTGCAACCACGGGTCAAGCGCCCGAATCTGTCTCAAACATTCTTCCAGAGATACGTCAAGCATCGATTCGTCTCAGGGTACGCGAAACGCCCTCGCAAAACACCTCGGGCCTGGTGAGCAGGCTGATGACCGCGAAAGCTTCCGTTTCGAAATCGTAGAAGTAGCCGGGTTGGATCAGCACATCGTCGTGTTCGAGCAAGGCGATGGCCCATGCCTCTTCGCTGCGGGTGCGCGGCAGACGGATCGTAGCGTACCAGCCGCCTTCTACGCGAAGCGGGTCGCATTGACCGCGGAGCCACGCCAGATTGCCGTTGAGCCGCGCCATCATCGCCGAGTGAAACGGCGCGCGCAGTTCGAACCAATCGGCGGCGGCGTGCTGCACCGGCGCACCAACCGAAAGAAATGTATCGGCAATCAGCTCCAGCCCCTTCCGGGCGTCGGCGTCTGGCGTTACAATCCAACCGAGTTTCATCTGCGGCAACCCCAGGACCTTGGAGAAGCCGCCGATCCTGAAGCCCCGGGACATCACTGCGCGCGGCTGGCCGGGTTCGAAGCAATAGTCCGCGAATACTTCATCGGAGATGATCGGGAGGCCGAGCGCCTCGAGCGCCGCCAGTTCAGCGGGCTTGACGTAGGAGCCGGTCGGGTTGTTGGGACTGACGACGACGATGGCGCGCGTCCGGG